>Ga0184639_10000662_pt1 | contig 13759 bp, 12 predicted proteins | sample PLM31_170_b2_FD_133155 | JGI IMG/M metagenome (GOLD analysis project Ga0184639, IMG submission 133155) | Groundwater sediment microbial communities from an aquifer in East River, Colorado, USA - PLM3-1_170_b2 | ecosystem: Environmental > Terrestrial > Soil > Riparian zone | place: USA: East... | reverse complement strand
CCGCGCACGAAGTTCTCCTCTTTTTTGGAGAATGGCCGCCCCAAACGCGGCTTTTGACCTTCGTGCAGATTAAAGTGCATTCGCAGTTCCAAACACGGAGTTTTTCAGCACCCTGCTAGGGCGTGAGGTCGACCTTCTGCCGGTAGGCGGCGCGCATCACGCGCCAACCCATTCTCGACTGAATCGTCTCCTGCAAGGCGGCTGCCGCCGGAGGCTCGCCGTGCACGAGAAACGTTTGCCGCGGCGGCGCGGGCATGCCCGAAAGCCAGCGCAGGATCTCGCCGCGATCGCCGTGCGCGGAGAATTGCTTCAGCTCGCAGATTTCGGCTTTCACGGGGACCTCTTCGCCGTGGATGCGCAGCGTTTTGGCTCCTTCGAGCAGCGCCCGGCCGCGCGTGCCCTCTGCCTGGAAGCCGGCGAGGATGACGGCGTTGCGCGAATCCGGCAGGCGCCGCGCCAGGTGGTGCAGCACGCGGCCGCCGGTGGCCATGCCGCTCGCCGAGAGGATGATGCACGGCGCGTTCACGTTGTTGATCTGCTTCGATTCCTCCACCGCGCGTGTCATGTGCACGGTGTGGGCCGAGAGCGGGTCGCCATTCGACTCTTCGCGCGTGAATTCCACGTCGTGGTCCTCGTGGTGGCCCATGTACAGGCGGGTGACGCTGATGGCCATCGGGCTGTCCACGTACACCGGCAGGCGCGGGATGCGCTGCGCGTCTTCGAGCTGCCGCAACACGTACATCAGCGTCTGCGTGCGGCCCACGGCGAACGCGGGGACCACGATCGCGCCGCCGCGCTTGGCCACGCGGTTGACGATGTCGGCGAGCGCCGCATCGGGCGGCGGGTCGGTCGGATGGTCGCGGTCGCCGTAGGTGGATTCGCAGAGCAAATAGTCGGCGCGCGGAGGCGGCTCAGGGTCTTTCAGGATGGGCTGATCGTAGCGGCCGATGTCGCCGGAGAAAAGCACGACCACGGATTTCCCGTTTTCGGTGATGGTCAGCTCGAGGCTCGCGGAGCCCAGGATGTGCCCGGCGTCGCGCGAGCGCACGGTGAACTGCGGGCTGATAGTGAACGCGCCGCTCCGCGGCATCTCCTGAAAACGCTGGAGCGTGGCTTCGGCTTCCGCTTCGGTATAGAGCGGCAGCGGCGGCGAGTGCTTGCTGTAGCCCTTTGCGGCGGCGTTCTTGGCGTCTTCTTCCTGCAAGTGCGCGGAATCGGGCAGCAGGATGGCGCAGAGCTCGCGCGTCGCGGAGTTCGCGTAGATCGGCCCACGGTAGCCGTCGTGCACCAGGCGCGGCAGGTAACCCGTGTGGTCCAGGTGCGCGTGCGTCAGCACCAGCCAGTCAACCGTCGCGGGATCTTCCGGCAGGCGGTCCCAGTTGCGCTGGCGAAGCTCTTTCGTGCCCTGGAAAAGCCCGCAGTCCACCAGCAACCGTTTGCCGCCCGCTTCGACCAGATACTTCGAGCCTGTGACGCAGCCCGCTGCGCCGAGAAACGTGATGGAAGCCATAGGCGCGCTATTCTAGACGAAGAGAGCGTCGCACGCGACACATCCGAGTAACTCCGCCGACCTGAGGTTGGCGGCACAGGTGCCGGCCGCGCAGCGACGGAGGCGGGCACTTGGCGCGCGCGGCGGTGTCTAATGCCGCGAGAAGGTATCTCTCTTTGCGGAGGCGAAAATGAAACGCTGGTTTGTAGGGCTGGGTCTGGCGGTATTGGCGGCAGCGGCTTTGCTGCCGGGACACACGCGCGCCACGGCGCCGCAGGACACGAAGGTCGAGGACCAACTCATCCAGATCGAGCGGGACTGGCTGGCCGCGGAAGCCAAGGGCGATCTGGCCACGCTGAAGCGGCTCTTTGCCGATGATTTCATCGGCATGGCGTTTGGGGGGAACATCGTTAACAAGGAAGACGTGATCCCTCCCGAAGGCGGCGGCAACCGCATTTGGGCCAAGACGACTCTGCAGGATCCGACCGTGCGCGTCTTCGGTGACACGGCCGTGGGATTGAGCCGCGTCAAGGTGGACGATCCGCAGCAGCCGGGCGAGTTTCGCTTCAGCATGGTGTTCCAGAAGCGCGGCGGGAACTGGGTGGTGGTCGCCGCACATCTCTCGCGCAACTAGGAGAAAGGAAAGCTGGTGGAGCCGATGGGATGAGCTTGTCCCGAGCCCGGTCGAGGGAAACCCACGACCTATTGGATTTGAGAATGCTTCGTGGAAAGCTGGTGGAGCCGATGGGATTCGAACCCACGACCTCCTCGATGCCATCGAGGCGCGCTCCCAACTGCGCCACGGCCCCACCGCAGGAGTTACAGCTTTTATAGCACCCCCGGTGGCGGAGGGTCAAACGTACCATTGCCAAACGGGGGCCAGGAGGCGCAGAATTTCTTTAGGCTCCGGGAAACATTTCTGGCCCCCACGGTGTCCAAGTAAGTGAGATGGGCCAGACCGGGGCGCCCGGGCTGGCACCTGCTCAGGCAGCCTGGGGTCCGCAGCCCTTCGGTCGCCAAGGCGACCCCGGGGCAGAGCGGGCAGAAAAGGCGGCGAACGTTGTCCGACCTGGCTACAGTCCTTTCCTGGGCTCGGGACGAAGCCGAGTTGGTCGCGGAGCTGCAAAGCGGCTCCGACGCGGCCTTCGACTGGCTCGTGACCCATTACCACGCCGCCGTGTACAACCTCGTTGCCGGAATGCTCGGCAACCCCACCGACGCTGCCGACGCAACCCAGGAAGTTTTTTTGAAGGCGTTCCGGGGGATCCGCGGGTTCCGGCGGAGCAGCTCGCTGAAGACGTGGCTCTACCGCATCGCCATCCGCGAGGCGTTGAACCAGCGGCGCTGGTGGCAGCGGCACTGGAGCAGGCAGACCTCGATCGAGGGAAACGCGGAAACGGACCAGGCGCCGCTCGACCTCGAAGACCGGAGCGCCACGCCGTTTGAGACGCTGGCCGCGCGGGAAGTGCAGGCCGTCGTGCAGCGCGCTCTCAGCCAGGTGCCGGATGTCTTCCGCAGCGCCGTGATCTTGCGCGACCTGGAAGGCTTGTCGTACGAAGAGGTGGCCGAAGTGCTGGACGTTTCCGTGGGCACGGTGAAGTCGCGGATCCTCCGCGGGCGCCGCGCGCTGCGCGAGGTGCTGGAGCCGCTGCTCTCGGCTGCGAAGCCGAAGGCGGCGGAAGGGCCGCGCGCCGCGCACACGGAAGCGCGGGCATTCTCCCGGCCGGTGTTGTCCCGCCCGGGGCGGGGCGTCGGTCCTGCAGCGAGCTCCGGGGGAGGTGCCAGATGACGTGCGATAGCATGCGCCGCAAATTGCCGGGGTATCTCGATGGAGCGCTCGAACCGGGAGAGCATGCGCTGCTGCGCGAACACCTCGGCCACTGCAGGGGTTGCCAGGATGAACTCGAGCGTTACAACAAACTGTCGCTCTTGATGTCGCGCGCCGAGCGCGTCGCTCCGCCGCCGGACCTGGCTGTGAACATCCGCGTCGCGATTTCGCAGGCGCGCGTTTCGCGCGGCTGGGCTGGACACCTGCGCCGGCTGAATATCCGCACGCAGCTCGTTTTGGCGAATTTTCTGGAGCCGCTGGCGCTGCCCGCGACGGGCGGCATTGTGGCGGCGATGCTCGTGTTTGCCGTGGTCTATCCCGGGCTGGCCCTGGGCGTGCCGGTCGGCGCCGTGCCCAACGATTTGCCCACGAACCTGTTGCAGCCCGCGCGCTTGGAAACGCTGGCTCCGTTCCCCATGCCGGGCGGGTCTGACCGCGACGACGCGTTGCTGAACGGCGCGCACGTGCTGCTGGTGGAAGCCACGGTGAATGCGCAAGGCGCCGTGGTGAGCTACCAAATTCTCGTGGGCCCGAACAACCTCGAAGTCCGCCGCCAGCTCGATCAGGTGCTGCTGTTCTCCCGCTTCCGTCCGCAGATGAGCTTCGGCCGTCCCACGTCCGGCGGCCGCGTGGTGCTGAGCTTCAGCGAAGTCCGCGTGAAGGGCTAATCCCACCTGCCGGACTCGGCTCAGTAGTGAATCAGCGACGACCACGGCATGACCGCATGAAAACCGAGCTGGAAGCGATTCGCAGGTACCTCATCAAGCATTCCTCCAATGACGCCAAAGCGGCTTTCCAGAAGTTCATTCCCACCTCACAGCGCGTCTATGGCGTGCGCGTACCCCTGCTAAACGAGCTGGCCAAGACACACAAGGTGGGCGGCTTTCCGCTTGTCGAGGCGCTGTGGAACTCCGGTGCTTTTGAAGAGAGACTCCTGGCCGCCAAGATTTTGAGCCGCGTTGCGAAGAAAGAGCCCGAGCGGGCTCTACGGCTCATTCGTAGTTTCTCGCGCGACATCTCGGATTGGGCCGTATGCGATACCCTGGGCATGCAGGCCGTCCGGCCTCTTGCCGAGAAGTTCCAAAAGGAAGTGTTTGCGCTTGCGACGGCCCTGCTTGCCTCCAAGAATGCTTGGGAACGACGCTTTGGCATCGTCCTGCTGACGAACTATGCAAAGAACGCAGCCCTGAGACCAAAGATCAAGAATCTTGTGCAACCGCTGGCCGATGACAGGGAACACTACGTCCGCAAAGCCATAGAGTGGCTGCGGCGGGATTTGTCAAAGTGACTCACTACCTGGCGCCTCGCTTTTCTTGACTGCCTCCCAACGCCCCTGTAAATTGGGTATTTGTGGCTTTGCTGCAGGGGCAACCGGTGAGGAGATCGCACACCCTGGCGTTCCAAGCGAGACAATCAGAGGAAGCTCGGCCCATCGGTCTGGCGCCGCTGCTGGCGTTCGTGCTGCTGGCTGCCTTCTGCGGGCCTGCGCATGCCCAGAAGAAGGCCACGCAGCCTGCGCCGCCCGTAACCCCGATTCAGAACCCCACGAACGTCACCGTAGAGGCCAGCCCGCAGCTTTTCGCGGTGATGTGCGCACTGCATGCAGCGGGCTTTGATAAGGACACCAGCTCGGCAGGCTTCCATCCCGTGCGCGCCGAGCTCCGCGCGGAGCTGCTGCGCCGCCAGGGTCCGGCCGCCGACGCGCTGCGGAAGTATTACCGCGACCACGAGCTCGAGAGCCCGGCGGCCACGCTTTCACGCTACATCTCTTTTGCGCTCGTTGCGGAGCCGCCGCCGAAGTTCGGCTTTACGTTGCGCCCCGATGAGCTGCCGCCCGACGTGCGTGTGATTGAAGACTTCGGCGAGCCCCTGGCAAGTTTCTACCGCGAGGCGCAGATCGACCGCGTCTGGGCGCGCGTGCAGAACGAATACGACCGCGAGATCGGCCGCGTGAGCCCGCCGACTCGCCAGATCGTGTTCACCACAACCGGCTACCTGCGCGAGCTGCTGAAGCCGCAGGGGGCGCGCACGTTCACGGTTCTTGTGGAGCCGCTGGTGGGCGGCACCACGAGCTTCCGCAATTATGGCGACCATTATTTCTTTGTGCTGAATCCCGGCGGGGACTTGCCGCTCGACGAAATCCGCCACGCCTTCCTGCACTTCCTGCTCGACCCGCTCCCGCTGCGCCACAAGGGCGCGGTGCTTCTGCGCAAGCCGCTGCTGAACTATGCCGGGCGCGCGCCGCGGTTGTCCGCGGAGTACCGCGACGATTTCACTGCGTTCTTCACCGAGTGCCTGGTGCGCGCCGTGGAGCTGCGCGTGCGCCGCCTTCCGGCCTCCAAGCTTACTGAAGCAATCGATCAGGCCGAGGGCGACGGTTTTGTGCTCGTGCGGCCGATCGTGCGCGAGCTGCTGAAGTTCGAGCAGGCCGAGCCGGCGATGAGTTTCTATTTCGCGGACCTCGTCCGGGGCATTGACTTCGCCGAGGAGAGCAAACGCCTCGAAAGCGTCAAGTTTACCCCTGCGGCGCCCGTCGAGACGCCTGGCACTCCATCCGGCGCGGCAGGCGCGTCCGAGATCGAGACGCGGCTCGCAGAGGGGGAGCGCCAGATAGCCGCACGTAGTGCCGATGCAGCGATTGCGGCGTTCCAAGAGGTGCTGGCCAAGGAGCCGGAGCAGCCGCGGGCTCTTTACGGGCTGGCGGTGGCCACGGTGCTCAAGGGGGAAGCTGAACACGCCAAAGAGCTTTTCCGCAACCTCGTCGCCAGCCAGTCGCGCGCGGACGGCCGCTCCGTGCCCAAGGACCCGCTGATCCTGGCGTGGTCGCACGTGCACCTCGGAAGGATTTATGATGTGGACGGCAATCGCGAGCTGGCGGTGAGCGAATATCGCGCGGCGCTGGCCGTGGAGGGAGCGCCGGAGACGGCGCGGCTTGCGGCGCAGCGCGGCATCGAGAAGGGCTACGCGGGGCCGCGGCCGCAGCCGCAGGAGAAGCCTCCCAGCTAGGAAGCGGGAAACCCTGCGAAAGAGTCGCGACGTCGTAGAATCTTGCAATATACGCAGTATGCTAAGGAGAAGGAAAATGAAACGAACCATCGGAAAGACACTCTGGCTTGTAGCGTTGCTCGCGCTGGGAGTGACCCTTGCCCTCGGCACGCTGGTCGCGGCGCAGAGCTCCGGCCAGGGACAGCAGAACCCGCCGAAGCCCCCCACGCAGCCCGGCCAGACGCCGCCGCAGAATCCGCCTGCCCAGCCGGCGCAACCTGAGAATGCGGCTCCGGCCGTCAACCCGGAGGAAGAGGCTGCCTACAAGACGTTCTTTGAGACGAAGGCCGACCCGCAGCTGGTGATCAAGCTCGGCGAAGACTTCCTGAAAAAGTTCGCCGAGAGCCGCTACCGCGAAGGCGTCTATTCCAAGCTCGCGAATTCCTATCTTGCCACGGGGGAGGAAGAGAAGATGTTCGCGGCGGGAGATAAGGCGCTCGAGTTGAACCCGAACAATGTGGACGTGCTCGCGCTGATGGCCTACGTGCTGCCGCGCCGCGTGAATCCGAACTCGCTCGACGCCGAGCAGCGGCTGCAGAAATCGGAGCGTTACTCAAAGCAGGCCATCACGCTGGTCGAGGCCATGCAGAAGCCCGCCAGCCTGAGCGACGAGGACTTCGCCAAGGCGAAGAACGACAAGCTTTCCATGTGCCACAGTGGCCTGGGCTTCGTGTACTTCCACCGGCAGAAATTCGCGGACTCAGCGACGGAATTCGAGCAGGCCACTAAGCTCGCGGCGCAGCCGGAGCCTTCCGACTTCTTCATCATGGGCATTGACCTCGAACAGATGAAGCGGTTCGGCGATGCCTCTGCGGCCTACGAGCGCTGCGGCGACCTGCAGTGGGCTTGGCAGGACCGCTGCAAGCAGAAGCAGCAGGAAACGAAGAAGCTCGCTGCGGCGCAGCCGCAGCCGCCCAAGCAGTAACCGTACCATGGTGGAGACGGAACAGGCGGAGCTCGAAGCCGCGCTCGGGTATCATTTCCGCAATCCCGAGCGGCTGCTCCGCGCATTGACGCACAGCTCGCTGCCGGCAGAGGCCGCGGGAGCGCGCAGCAGCCTGCTCGAGTCGCCTGCCGATAATGAGCAGCTCGAGTTCCTGGGCGATGCGGTTCTTGGGCTGCTGGTCGGCGAATATCTTGTCGCTGCGTACCCGCACTGGAGCGAAGGCCAGCTTTCAAAAAGCCGCGCGCGCCTGGTGAACGCCAATTCGCTTTGCGACGCCGCCCGGCGCCTGCGCCTGGGAGGCTATTTGCGGCTCGGTCGCGGCGAGGAAAAGACCGGCGGGCGGGAAAAGCCCGCGCTGCTCGCCGACGCGTATGAGGCAATCCTCGCGGCGGTGTATCTCGATGGTGGCCTCGAGGCTGCGCGCGAATTTGTGCGCCGCTCGCTGCTCCGGGAGGCCGCGGGGTTTGCGGATGATTCCGACGCCGCGGACGCGAAGTCGGCGCTCCAGGAGCTCTTGCAGCGCAGCGGCCAGGCGCCGGCGGAATACCGCGTGGTCAGCGAAAGCGGGCCCGACCATCGCAAGGAGTTTGTCGTGGAGGTCGCGGTGGCGGGACGTGCGCTGGCTTCGGCCGCGGGCGTGACCAAGAAAGAAGCGGAGAAGGGGGCGGCGCACCGGGCGCTTCAGGCCCTTCGCGGGGAACCGAAGTCCAACGAGGAATGATGGCAGACGCGGCGGAAGTCGCCGGAAGGCAATCGGCGGCCAAACGGAAAGAGAAAGAAGGCGCCACGCTGCGCGAGTACGCGGAATCGCTGCTCGTGACGGTCGTGCTGGCGCTGTTCGGCACGACGTTCGTCGTCCAGGCGTTCAAGATCCCCTCGCAATCCATGGAGAAGACGCTGCAGGTGGGCGACCACCTGCTCGTGAACAAGTTCATCTTCGGCGGCCGCGGCCATTGGTACGAGCGCCTGCTGCCGTACCGGTCGATCCAGCGCGGCGACATCATCGTCTTCAAGTTTCCCTTCGACGACCACGTACACTATGTGAAGCGCGTGATCGGCGTCCCCGGCGACCGCGTGAAAATTGTCGACCAGCAGGTGTACGTGAACGGCCGGGCCATCCCCGAGCCTTACGTCGTGCACGACCCCGGCGCGCTCTACGACGCGTTTGGCGACAATTTTCCCCCGCGCACCGCGCACTTCCTGCAGCGCACCGTGCGGCCGGAATGGGGCGAGCAGATCCTGAACTACGTCAAGGGTGGCGAGCTCGAGGTGCCGCCGGACCGCTACTTCGTGATGGGCGACAACCGCGACCAAAGTTTGGACAGCCGCTACTGGGGCTTTGTGGACCGCGACGCGGTCATGGGCCGCCCGGTGGTCATCTACTGGTCCGTCGAAGCCACCAAGGCCGACTATTCCCACCGCACCTTTTTCGACCGCGTGGTCGGGCTGGTGGACACGCTGGTCCACCTGCACAAGGTGACGCGCTGGAACCGGATGTTCCGCACCGTGCACTGACGCCTGCCGCGCGCTCTTTCTTTCGTTTTCACCTTCTGCCACAATTCCTGCCCCCGTGAAGAAGAAGCGCAAATGGCTGCGCCGGGCGCTCATCGCGCTCGTGCTGCTGCTCGCGGCGAGCGAGGCGTTCTCCCTCTCGCTGCGCACCGCGCGCGCGCGCCGCTATCTGACGGCGCGGCTCGAAGCCGCGTTTGGCCGCCCCGTCGAAGTCGGCACATTTGCCTTCAGCCTGCTCGACGGGTTCCGCATCCAGGCGAACTCCATCACCGTCGGCGAAGACCCGCGCTTCGGCTACGAGTATTTCCTCCGCGCCGATCGGCTGACGGCCGGCCCGCGCTGGTCGTCGCTCGTGCGCGGCCGGTTTGATTTCGGCACGCTCTCTTTCTCGCGGCCGAGCCTAAACCTGGTGCGCTCCGCCGGCGGCCGCTGGAATCTGGAAAGCTGGCTCCCGCCGCCTGCTTTGGCCGCGCCGGCTGGCGCCAGTGCCGGGCCCGTGGTCGCACCTCCCGAGCTGCGGCTTGCCCGCATCGAGGTGGACAACGGGCGAATCAACTTCCAACGCGGCGTCGACAAGCATCCCTTTGCGCTCCTCGATGTGAAGGGCGAGCTGATGCAGGAGGCCGCCGGGCGCTGGCGCATTGACCTCGCAATGCACCCGGCGCGCGCCGGCGTGATTCTGCAGGAGGCAGGCACGCTGCGGCTTCGCGGGCGCATTGCGGGAACGTCCGCGCGCTTGCAGCCCGCCGATTTGCAGCTCCTCTGGCAGGACGCTTCGCTGGCCGATGCGTTGCGTCTGGCGCGTGGCACGGACTCAGGCGTGCGCGGCCGCGTGGCGCTCGACCTCAGCGCGAGCAGCGGCGGCGCGGGCCCACTCGCCGGATGGTCATTTGCGGGAACCGCGCGCTTCGCAGGAGTGCATCGCTGGGATCTGCCGCCGCGCGCGAACGACCCGGCTTTGCTCGTCATTGCGGAGGCGCATTGGCAGCCGGGCACGGCCGCTGTCGAAATCTCCAAGTGCCTCTTTGCAGCGCCGCGTTCCAATGGTGGGGGAGTCGGGCGGATCGAGTGGGCTCACGGCTTCGATCTCCAGTCTAACGTCTTGTTCGATTGGGTCAGCTTTTCCGACCTGCTGGCGTGGTATCGCGCGTTTCGACCTGGTGTGCGCGATGATCTGACCGCGGAGGGCGGCCTCGATCTGAACCTGACCTTGAGCGGCTGGCCTCCCACGCTGCACGACGGCACGCTCAAGAGCAGCGGAGCGGAATTTCGCTCGCCTGCGCTGCGCGTGCCGCTTCGCCTGAGCCGCGTCGCGGCCCGCGTTAGAAATGGAGTCTTCGCCTTTGAGCCGGCCACGCTTTCCTACGCGGCCGGGCCGCCCGCCAAGACTGGCACTGCCCCTCGCTCGGGCGATCTCTTGCGCCTGGAAGGCGAATTGGGCAGGGGAAACCTGAGCCGGCCGCAAGTGACGCGAACCGCCATGCGCGAGCAAGCCCTGTGGTCCTATCGGCTGAAGCTCAGCGCGCAGACCGAGCAGGCGCAGGACCTGGTTGGCCTCGCAGGGGCATTCGGCTTGCCCTTGTACCGCGGGTGGAACCTCGAAGGCGGTGCCGGCGGGCAGCTCGAGTGGCGAGGAACGCTGCGTCCTTTCGCGTCGGCCGCGCTCGGCGTGATGGACTTGCGCGGGCTTCGCATTCGCTCCAGCTTTCTGAATCAGCCGCTTCTGGTGGGCGCGGCGAGAATCGAGCTGCAGCCCGCGGAGAAGCGCGTCACGCTTTCCGAGGCGCAGGGTTTCGGCGCGCGCTGGAAGGGTTCGCTGCGTTCGCGCGCCGGCGCGCCCTGGGAATTTGACCTGAGCGCCAGCCGGCTCGACGCCGCGGTGCTCGACCGCTGGCTCGGGCCGCGCGCGCGGCCCACCTTTCTGGAACGCGTGATGCCGTTTCAGGGAGGGAGCGCCACGGTTCCTGCGGAGGCCGCAGGCTTCGAGGCGCTCGAGCGTTTTCAGGCGCGCGGCCGGCTCAACGTCGAAGAGCTGGCTGTGGCGCCGCTGGTTGCCCGCCGCGTGCGCTCCGATGTCGAGATACACGGCAGGGAGATCACGCTCACGCGCGCCGAAGCGGATTTTTTCGGCGGGCGTTTGAAGGGTTCCTTCGACGCGCGCGTTTCCGCGGAGCCTTCCTACCATCTGCAGGTGCAATTCGAGCGCGTGAAGCTCGGTGCGCTGGCCGATGCCACCGCGACGCTGCGCGGCCGCTGGGCCGGCGAGGCTTCCGGCCTGATGGAGATCACTGCCGGCGGCATCGGGCGCGGAAAGCTGCTCGCCTCGCTCGAAGGCAGCGGGACGCTGAGCGCCCGCGATTTGGAGTTCACGGGAGTTGATCTCTCCGCGGACGCAGCCGACTCACCGGCGCCACGCGCGAAGAGCCGCTTCGCATCCGCGAAGGCGCGCTTCTCGCTCAGCAGAGCGACGGTCTGGCTCGAAGAGGTGCGCTTGGAGGACCACGCGGGCGGCTTTGAAGGGGAGGGAAGCGTCAGCTTCGCGCGCGCGCTTGAGGTAAGGCTGCGCCCCGTCACGCGGGCAAATGGGCCGCCGGACGCCGGCGCGGCAAAGACGATTCGCATCACTGGCTCGCTCGACGCGATGAAACTGAGCCGCGCGCAGCCGCCGAAGCGCTGAGCGAGCCATTTGAAGACGGGCGCAGCAGCAGCGGCCGGGCAGTAGCTCGTCCGGAGATGCGTTGCCGGGCTCTCGGCGCTGTGCTAGCGTCGCGCAGATGAGATTCTCCTCACGTCTCGGCGTCGCCGCGCTCGTCGGTGCGCTGGCGTTGCCGCTCGCCGGCCAGGATAGGCCGCTCGAACGCAGCTTCACGGCCGGCGCCGTCTCGCGCTATCGCATCACATTGCGGGTGCGCACCGCGCTCGAAGGGCAGCAGCCCGTTCAGATCGGCGCCAAGACCTACGTCAAGCCCTTCTCCCGCGCTGCCGAGGGACAACTCTCCTGGCGCGCCACCCGGCAAGTCGTCGCCGTCGGCGCAGATGGCGCCGCGCAGATTGAAGAGAAGCTCGACGAGTTCGATGAGCAGATGTCGGGAAGCGGAGACGAAGATGAGGAGGCTGCCAAGCTCTTGAACGCCTTGCGCGCCACGCTCCAGGGCTGGGAGACCGGCCGCAAGCTGGCCTATCGAGAAGGCCGCGCCGGACAACTCGCCGGGCTCAAACCCGAAGGCGTTCCCGCAATCGGCGAAGCCGCGCCGCCGCTGCTGACGCTCTGGTTGCTGCGCGCGCTGCGGCCGGCCGCGGCCCTGCCGGCCACGCCTCTGCGCCTCGGCGAACAGTGGCAGGAGCCGCGCACGGCGCAGCTGCCGAATTGGGCGGACGTGCGCGGAACCGAAAGCGGCGAGTGGCTCGAAGTGCCAGGTGCGGTCGAGCCCGCGGTACGGCTCCACGTGGTGCAGCAATTGTCCGGCACGGTCGTGGCGGGCGAGGAAAAGCCGCCCGAAGGCGCGGCGCAGGCGCGCTTCCACGGCGAATCGCTCAGCACGCTTGCGCTCGACGACGGCCGCCTGCTCGCCGCCACGCGCTCGGCGAAGCGCGACGTCACCTGGACGCTGGCCCCGGTCGAGGGCCTGAGCGAGCGGCCGCAGTTTCGTGCAACCCTTTCGGTGGAAGTGCAAATCGAATCGTGCAATGAAGACCAGTGTCTCGCTTCTGGCGCTCGCGCTGCTTTGCGGCTGCGCGACTGACGCGCTCGCGCAGTCCGCCGGCGCCGCCGCGCCGCCTCGCATCCGCCTCGCGCCGGAGTTCGTGCCCGGCAGCGTGCGCCGCTACCAGATGGAGGTCCGTACGGCGACGGAGTCGCGCCGCTCGGGACTCGTCGAAGACCCGCAGGCCGCATCGCAACTCGAAATCACATGGAATGTGACCGTGCGCATCGAAGTCCTGCCGCCCGATGTGGCCGTGCCGGGACGCACTCGCCTGCGCACCACGTACGAGAAATCTGCGGCTACCGTGCGCAGCGATAGCTTCGATCCCCAGGCCGCCGCCGTCGGCGAGCAGTATGAAAAACTCCAGGGTCGCGTAATCGAATTTGCGCTCGAACCGGACGGCAAGGTGGGCGAAGTCAAAGGCCTCGACGAAATCGTTACCGACCCACAGTCAGCCCGCGCGGCGCGCGAATCCCTGGCGCAACTCGCGTCCGGAGCTGGGGCGCCGAAAGAAGAAATTGCGCCGGGGCAGACATGGAATTCGGAGCGGGCCGCAACCGAGGCGCCGCTCGCAGGCGTCGTGTGGCGCACCGAATCCAGCTATGTGCGCGACGAGCCGTGCCGGCTGCCTGCCGAGCTTGCCGGCAGCGCGGGCGCGCTCGCCGGCGAAGCCTGTGCCGTGATTGTCACGCGGTTTACCGTTGCGCAGCCGCGCGCGCTGCGCGATCCCACGCCGGAGGACTATCGCCGCCAGGGCCTGCGCACATCCGGCACGTGGAGCGGAAGCGGCGAGAGCTTGAGCTACATTTCACGCCGCACCGGCTGGGTGATCAGCGTGACGCAATCGGCCACGCAGGAGATGGACGTCACCATCGCCACCTCCGACGGCCAATCCAGCGTGCGCTATGCCGGGCGCGTGCGCAGCCAGTCGCACATCAGCCTCCTGCCGGATGCAACCGCGCCGCGCTGAAAGCCGCCTTCTCTCCTGCGCTATAATGAAGGGTTCTGCTGTGGGCGCTGTTCTGCGCTGGGGCCATGAACTTCAAACTCGTCAGCGACTACGATCCCCGGGGCGACCAGCCCGAAGCCATCGTGCAGCTCATGCGCGGCGTCGAGGCGGGCGACAAGCACCAGGTTTTGCTCGGCGTCACCGGCTCGGGTAAGACGTTCACGATGGCCAAGGTCATCGAGCAGGCCAACCGCCCAACCCTCGTCCTGGCGCACAATAAGACGCT
>Ga0184639_10000661_pt1 | contig 13777 bp, 31 predicted proteins | sample PLM31_170_b2_FD_133155 | JGI IMG/M metagenome (GOLD analysis project Ga0184639, IMG submission 133155) | Groundwater sediment microbial communities from an aquifer in East River, Colorado, USA - PLM3-1_170_b2 | ecosystem: Environmental > Terrestrial > Soil > Riparian zone | place: USA: East... | reverse complement strand
GATTCGCAGGCGTGGCAGTACCGACCGACAACCCGCGGGTTCTCGGCGGTGATTTCCTTTCCACAGTGGCGGCATGACATGGATTCCAGACTTCGGGGGTGGTCCGGACCCACGGATGGCTTCATTAGGCACTACACCCCGGAACGGTGGTAGAAGGCTTCGGATAGAAGAACGCCTTCGTCGGATAGGACCTGCTCAACGCAGAGTACCGCTGTCTCGGGCGGGGCTTCGCGTCCCGCTTCATCGGTGTAGTGTCTAACGGTGGTAGGCATCAGTAATCCCTGGGCTTCTTAGTGAGGGGGATGGCGTGGCCCCGCCCCTCTCGGTCCATGATACGCCGGAAGGCCCGATAGGTCTGTGGGCGGTGTAGTGCGATGGCTCGGGCGTCACCGGGGGAAAGCTCGGATGAGTAAAAGACCCGGACCGCTTCCGCGAAGTTCTCCGTGTAGCGGGTCGGGGATTTTGCGTCAAAATAGCTACTGGCGTATGTGGTCAGGCCACCCTCTTTGTCGGATGCCCGAACGAACGGCCCGGTGTTTCTGTGTCGCTTTTTTAGCAGGCGTTGAAGCTCGGGGTCCGAAGCCAGGATGTGGCTGTAAGCCCTTTCATACGCCTTTTCATACGCCCCGCCAGCCGTTGCGACGTGGGGGATGGCCTGAATCTCGGCGGTTTCCATGCGCTGAAGGGCGGCAACCCGGCGTCTATTGGGCCCGGAATACGGGAATTCCGACGAAGCCCGATATTTGGAATAGGCGGCCTCTATCCGGGGGTCATACGCGGCCCTGATGGCGGCCACCCTAGACTGACGTTCGCTAACCAGGGCGTCATAATCTACGGATTTGTGCGCTAGGTCTTTAAGCTCAAGATTTCTTCGCGTTATGGGGGTGATTTCTGTCTTTGCGAAGCGGTCCCATGTGGCATGGCCAGCCTCATGGGCTACCATGTGGTCCGATTTTCGGAACTGTCGAACGTCGCCCGCGGAAGCGGCGAAAATACGGATGGTTTTCGACCTGTCGTACCAGTGGCCGCCCTCAGCGTAGGACGCCGTACCCACAGAGAATTCTTTTCCCTTTCCCGCGTAAATCTCAACGTTCGAAACGTCCGCCTGAATTCCGGGGGGTAGGCGTTCGAACGAATCCGTCAGGCTGGCCACGTTGCTAGGGGGAACGCCTGGCTCAACGTACAGACGGGTGCCTTCGCTGCCTATGTCGCGGACGTATTCCGACCGAAGAACGGGGCCGTCCCCTATCTGCCATTGAGCCGAACCCGGCGGTCCGACTTCTTTAGGCACTACATCGGGTCGGGGGGCCCCACCAGTCGAACCGCCCACGGGGCCGACGTACCGGACGTACAACTGGCGGACCCGGGAGCCCTCTCGAACGGACCGAACTTCGTACAGGTAGCGATGACCCGAGCCGGGGGGAATCTCCTTCGTGCGAATGTACGTCATTAGGCACTACACCCCCCGTTAGGTGGCTTCCCGGAAGGCGGCCACGAACGTTGCCACTGACACAACCATACAGATTCCGACAACCACGAAGTCCGCGGTTATGATGTATAGCTCTATGGCTATGGCTATGGCCACGAATCCGGAAACCATCTGGAAGGCGGGGCCGGATTTGTTGGATTGCCCGAGATACATTAGCAGTCCATAGGCCAGGAATAGAACGGCCATGGTCAGTATGTTTTCGTCTGAAATCATGGTTTCTTACCCCTCAATGCGGCTATTGCTAAGATGGCACCCGAAGCGGTAAGGAGTCCGGCCACGGTCCAAATGGCGGCGCGTCCGTCTGAACCCGCGGGGCCAGTTGGTCCGGTGGCTCCTGTGGCCCCGGTCGCACCGGTTGCACCAGTGGCCCCGTTACAGGCGTAGGATGTGAAATCGACCTCCCCCGCTTGAAGGATTCCGTCATTAGCCGTTCCGCCTCCGTCCCCGTTATCAAGACCGGACGTAATCTTCGTTCCCCCGGTGGCGCAATTCACCCCGGGAGACTCGGATGCCAGTACGGCCAGGGCCGTAAATCCGCTCGCTCCCGTCGCGCCAGTGGCCCCATTGCAGACATAGAACGGGCCAGCGTCCACTTCCCCGGCTTGAAGGATACCGTCGCGGGCGGTTCCGCCCCCGTCCCCGTTATCAAGACCGGATTTTACGGATATTCCCCCGCCGGGGTTTGCACAGTTGGCTCCCTGGGCTTCCGCGGCCACCAGAACTAAGGAATTGAAGCCATCGGCTCCCACCGATGTTTCAGATATGGCGATATAGGCAACGGCCACATCATCCGACGCCTGGGTCCAGCCTACGGTTGGGTCCAGCGACGTTCCGGGCGTTTGATATGCGGTAGAATCGCCAAATGCTCCCTGGTCCATAGTTGGCCCGAGTGTGCAAATTGCGAAGGAACAGACCGGAACTACCGGCGGAATATCGGCGCCAGAATAGAATATCATGGCCGAGACAGACACCCTACCACGGTAGGACATAAAGGCAGACGGGTTAGCCTGGTCCCCCTGGCTTATGTCGGTGTCCAATATTTCGGTATCTCGGGACGCGGTGAAAGACATTGAAACGAAGTGTACGTCTATGACGGTTGCAGTAATCAGGTCGCAGGTAACTGTTTGCGGGCCAGTTGGTATGCCGGCTCCTAAGAAGAAGGTCCGAACCGCCCCGGCCTCTCCCGCCGCGTCCACCGCGGTTGTGACGGAAGCCATGGAAATACCGCCATACAGACAGGACACGACTTGACTAACCCCGACAACCCCGTTTGAAGTGAAAACAATTATACTGCGCGGGGTTCCTACCGGGGTGTGCGTCCAAGAGTGGGGGTCAGATAGCCCAGTTCGCTCGGACTCCATGGCGGCATCGAACGCCACATCCGGCGAACCCATGGCCCGAATGGCCAGGAGGGGGGCTACAACGGTCAGGAGGATGATAAGGGCCAGGACCAGGACGGCCCGGCGTGTGGGGCTCATTCGGCCATCCCCCCGCGGCGGCCCTTAATCCACCAGGCGGCCATCAGGAACAGGACGCACAGGACGAAGAAGAAGAAGAGCCAAACCATGCGAACCAGGTCATCCACAAAGGTATTCTCAAGCGTGGTAAAGCTGGCCACGTCCCCGACCGCGTTACTGGCGGGGTCCGAAACGTCCTCCATGTGGAACTGGAAGTAGTACAGCGTGTCCGGGGACAGCCCGGAAATCTGGATTTGAACCACCCCCTCCGCGCTGACGGTGGCATGGGTGGATTCGCTGGCGTCCGGGCTCGGGTCCCCCGCTTCAAAGACGAACCACACATCAAGTTCTGTGGCGCTTCCCATGCCGGTAACGTTCCCCCGCAGGCTGGCCGAGAAAGCGGTTATATTGATGGCCGGGAAGGTGTCGCCTTCGGGGGGTACGCTACTGTACAGTACCCACAACGTAGGGCGGTCCGCTTCGGTATTGTTCTCTTCGGTCGCATAGACCGTATGTTCTCCCGGATTCACGTCCCCGGGCTCGGCCTCAAAGGTGTAGTTGATTCTGATACCATGGGTCGCAAATAGGGCGTCAGTGACGTTCCACATTTGCCGGGTCCCGTTTTCCTGGGTGTCCGAAAACACGAACGGGTCCACTTCTACGGTGGGCTGATTGAGCCATATTACCCCGCCCGGGAACCACGGGGTAAAGACCCGTCGGGCCGCCGTTTGCTGGCCGTAGCTGCTTGCGTTCGCGTTCTCCAGTACCAGTAGGGACAGGTTAGCGTCCAAAATCGTGGCCCCGACGGGGACGGCTGCCGCGTCCCATCGAATGAGTATTCGCATGGCCCCCACCGGACTGGCGGTTTTTGCTAGGCTCATATTCACTTCCCCGTCAAAGTTCGTTATGTCATCCTCTTCGCTGATGTAGGTGTCCGTTATCGTGGTTGATAGGTCCACCCATTGAGGGGCTGCCCTAACGGTGTACGGGACTACCAGGAGCAGGAGGGCCATGGCGGCCAGGGCCGCCCAGTATTTACGGGCTGGCCTCATTCCCCCGACCCCCGTAGGAGCTTTATGACGGTGAACGCCAGGAACCCGATTAGGGCCGTCAGTATCACGTCAAGAATCACCTGAGCGAACGTCGGCATCCCCGGGATGGCGTAAAGCCACGCCACGACTGACACCATGGCAACCACGAACGTCAGGATGTACACGAACCAGGCTCCTATAAACGTCAGAAAGTTGAAAGCGAAATTTATGGCGTCCCACAGGAACGTAAAGAACGCCTGAAAGACGCAGCCGACGTAGAAGGTAGCCCGAACTATGTCATCAAATGGGTTTCCGGATGGGGTGAAGTCACAGTCGGCGGACCGCTGGAAAGTGACGGTTACGGCGGCGTAGGAAATCGTGAACAGGTCATCTTCTCCGAAGGCCCCCCCGTTCTGGATGAGCATATTGGCCTCCGCGAAGCCGCGGGGTCCGGTGGTAAATACCCCGGCAAATTCCAGGTCCTCCGTTGATACCAGGGTGGCGTTCGCATAGCCCGCCGCCTGGTTGAAATCGTCATCGGGGATGGTGTCTATCCGGTGACAGGACGATTCCCCCGGGGCGTCCCCGACGTTTCCTATGGACTGGGCCCCCGGCCCGGTGAACTGGAACTGTATTCCCGACCCCTTACTCTTGCACTGGAACGTCACAGATAGGTCCATTACCCGCCATAGGCTGTTGGTGTCGGGGAAGCCGCCCAGGTCCACACTGATACCATTCGAGAACCCGCCGAACCCGCTAGTTAGGTAGGTATGATTCTGGTCGGGGCTGTTCAGGCAGCCGAACCAGTCATTATCAACCGGAAATTCGTCTGCGTCACAATACCCGGCGATAACGGCTTCGTCGCCCCGGACATTGAGGGGCTTGAACAGGGCTTCGGATGTGTTATCGTCGCCCATGGTGAACGTGAACGTCCGGGGAGCGAAGGGGTTATCGAACTCCGGTAGCGCGCCCAGGTTGTCGAGGGCGGGTACACCCCCGGCGGGGTATAGGAACGTCGCCATAAGGGCTATGACCCCTATGGCCACGATTACCCGTACCAGGGTGGTTCCTTCGGCCATGTGGACCTAACCCCCGCAGGCCGCCAGAAACGGGACCAGGCCCGCGGAAACCGCGATGACCACGACAACCGCGATTATGACCCCGATATAGGCACTAGTCCTTTCCGCGGTCATGGCTTCCCCACCGCCCTCTTTCCAGGCCCACAGTCCGTAGAAGATGGCTAGGAGGATGGCGGCCCCGATGAGTATCAGGAACAGCAGCGTCAAGTCAAGCCCGGCTATGGCACCATCGCAGAAAGACGGGGCTAATGTGGGGGTTACGACTAGGGCGTACAGATGGGTTGTTTGGTCCACCCCCGCGAAGTTGAAAGTGACTTCCCCTAGTGCGTCACTGGTGGACGTATCCACGGGGGACCCGTCCCGGAACAGGCGATACTCGGATAGGGGTGTGAGGGACCCGATGGTTATGTTCACCAAATCCCCGTCATTCCCTATTTCCATACGCCATGAAACACTGTCGTTCGGGGGGTCAAAGGCGACGAAGGGCCGGAAATTCAGGGCGCTACCGGCGCCGTTGAAGCCGGTGGCCGTAAAGTTCGTTATGGATAGTCCGTTAGAAACGAAAATCCCGGGGTAGGTTATATCTAGAGTCACCGGGTCATTGTTGCCGAAAACGCTAAAACAGGCCTGTCCGGTTAGAGCCGTACATTCGTTCGTCACTGTCCCGGCTGCTATCGTAATCACATTCCAGGCAAACCGAGAACCCGGCGCTTCAAGAATGACCGTCCCGCCCGGTGAGGCCAGAATGAAAGAATTGTCACTGTTTCCTCCCTTAAGGCTTCCACCGGAAAGAACGGTTATGTCCCCGCCAGTCATGGTTAGAGACGCCCCCTCAGTCACAAAGACCACTTCTTGCGAAACCACATTCCAACTTCCGGCGGCCCAGACGGTGTTTCCCGTCAGTTCCAAACAGTCTCCAGTCAGTGGAAAGTCCACGGTGATAGTCCCGGCGAATCCGACTAGCGCGGTGAATCCGGCAAAGGAGTATGCCCCGGTTGTCTCACAGTCGTTTCCCGTGGTGTACACGTCCGAGCCCGAGTTTGCGTCAAGAATCGCGGTGTCGTCTGAGTCCGGGACACCCGCCTCACCGAGTCCGCCGCTTGTCAGTGCCCAACAGCCCGCATCCACCAGGATTTCCGTGTCAATACACCCTTCATCATCCCCCACTAGGAACTTCGGAACGTCCACGGCTGCCGCGTGGGGCGCGATGGCTGCGGCGAATCCCATGGCCATCAAGACGGCCAGGAGAAAGAGAATTGGGGCTCGGCTGCGGGTGGGGGTCATCGCCGCCTCCGTCGAAACCGCCCGGTCAGGGCGCTTCGGTAGCTTCGGATGGGGCGGTTGAGCCGCCGGGTCCGGCGGACTTCCCGGCGCACGTCCTTTTTCGTCATGCTTCCGTGGAAGTGGCCCGCTTCGTACCCCGCGGAATACCCGCGTTTGTACAGGGCCAGGCCCGACTTCGAAGCCGGGTATCGACGTTTCCGGCGGGGCTTCCGGCGGGTAGGGGTCATTTGAACCGCCCCCGGCGGTCCCGTTCCGCGACTTTGGCCCATCGGCGGCCCTTTGCCCGCTGGCGACGGCGCTTCTTCGAGAACGCCGCGCGTTCCCGGCGGTTTTCCATGCGCCGCTTTCGCCGCCCGCGGCGGTAGATTTCGCGGCCCATCTAAGCGCCCCCTCGCTGGAAAGCCCAGGCTGCGAAAATCATGGCGACTATGAACAGGATTGTCCATGTGGGCCACCACCCGATAAGGGCGATGAAGGCGATGGGGGCCCCGACTATGACCAGGGCGGCGTTTCCCTGCATTACGTCGGTCCCGAAAATCAGGATGAACCCGACCAGGAGGACGATTATGGTAATGAAACCAAGAAGGTATCCGGCTATCTCGCCCGTGGTTCCGAGCAGGATAGCCAGAGCGTTAGCGGTGTCCGCGAAAACGTCTGCCATGGATGGGCGAAAGCCTCCGCTAACCGGGACAGGCCCCTTCCCCCGAAAGGGGAAAGGGGACTATTTGGAGCCGCGCCCAACTTTGAACGCGGCCACGAACGCGAGGAGGATGGCCGCACCCAAAAGGATGGGAACGATTCCTACCAGGATGGCCCCGAAGCCACTGGTGTCGTTGTCCGCGTAGGCCTGGAGTTTGTCCGTCAGCGTGGGGAACAGCGCGGCCACGACAGCCAGCACAACCACAGCGCCGATGACAAGACCTATCCAGTGCCCGGCGTTCATGCCAGGGTCGCCGTCAGAGTCAGCCCGAAGGTTACGGAAGATTCGTTACACCCCCTTACTTCCATACTAAAGGGGTGGTCAGAACCCACAATATTGTACACTGCATCCGTGATACCGACCGCGACAGGTTTATATGCTACCGACCCCCTCTTACCCCCATAGGTGCAGCACATGAAGCCCGCGAAAGATGAAGTAACTGGCTGCCGACTGTACCATACCGTATGCGGTCGGGCGTTGTGGGCCTTCGAGTCGGACCCCCGCTATCTGTGGTGCGACAAGTGCCAAAAGGAAGTCGGCGGGCCCGGCGGTGTGAAAATCGGGAGGAACGGGTGAACCATGGACTTTCTCGCGGACCCGGCGACGTGGTTTCTCCAGTCGTTCGAAGCGGCTATGCTCAGATGGGCCCTGACGGCCTACCTGGCGCACAGACTGGTGCAGCGGTGGGTCCCGGCCCGGTGGCTGCGCCCGATTCTAGGACACGACTGGCGCTAACCGACCGCGGCATAATCGTTACAAAAAGGATAAAGTGGCGGGCTTCCGCCCGCCGTGGCGGACGCCTCAGAAATCGAGCTGTCCGTATAGGTTTTCGTCTGCGTGGATTGACACGGCCATACCGACTTTCGGCAGGCGTCCATACCGCGCGACGAACTGGCCCATGGCCGACTTCGGGCGGACCTTCCCCTTTGGAAGATTCATCACCGCGTTACCGACCAGGCCATCCCCTTCGAAGGCAATCCAAAGGACCTTTCGGCCCTTGGCTTCATCCAGGGTTTCATCCTCGAATACCTTTGTCTTTTCTCCGAAGATTTCCCCGGCGGTTGTCTCGATGATTCGGGTAATGGCCCCGTCCTGGCTCTTTCCGACCGTCGCCAGTTCAGCCTCGTATTCGTCGAGGTCCGAACCACTGGGCAGCTTCCGCTGATTTGTCTCTGGCATCATTCACCCCCTGGACCCGACTGGGTAGTTGGGTTGTCCATACTATCGGGGTGGTCAGGACCCACAGGTTATAGCGTGGATGCTATGACGTTATAGCTTCCGAGCTATACGTGTCGCGGGATTAAGGAGCAGCCACAATCCCGAGAAACATTCCAGAAACAGGCCGATTACCAGTAGGGAGTTCACCCCTTCCGGGGGGGCCCACCCACCGAATACCGCGGCCAGGAAAACCCCCCCGGCGAAGAGTCCGGCGATAGGGGCCACCAGTTCCCGTTCGGAGGGCCTAGACCGCTTCCGCCACGGGAGCCCGCGGTCAATGATAATCCGGGCTATCTTTATCACCGCCGGGCGGTTTCTGTCCTCCGTTATGGGTGGTCAGGGCGTGGAAGAAAGTCAGGTCCACCATCGCCCCGATGACCAACTGAAAGGACAGGACCGCGGCCCCCGCCAGCAGCCCGTACTGGGCGGTGACTATGACGGACACCGCTGGAACCAGGTTGTGAAAGCCCTTCAGCGCGACATACCGATAGACGTTTCGGGGCTGGCGCAGAACGTCAATCATGGGTAGCAGGCCGTCATCCCGTCGTGAACGTACAGCCGAGTCAGGCTGTCCGGGGTTTGGTCCCGGAATTTCTGGCGGGGTTCGTCCGCAAATATCCACCGCTGGCAGACGTAGCAGCGGGCCGCCCACTTCATGCCGGGGTGTGGCATGGAAACGCCGGGCCAGTCGGCCCGCTGGAACGCGGAAGCGGCCCGGTTGTCGCGGTCCATGCCGCAGCACCCTTGCGGGGGGGCGGCTATCGTCCCACCACCCGAAGGCGCGTACAGGCCGTATCGTCGCACACCCATACGTTCTGAGCGAACCGGGACGGACGCATGGAACCGCCGCAGCGGTCGCAAATCACCGTTGGAATGGGAACCCGGCCCATCCGACATTCGAAACATTCACAGTGGGAACAGCGGGTGGACGTTCCTTCTACGGGGCATACATCATGTGGCATAGTTCCACCTGCAATCCGTTAGCCGAATCTCGCCCCTGACGTAAGATTCATAACATGGAGTACATACGTAATGGAAACAGGGGACCTTTCCCTGGGGATAATGTTCAACCCGCCCGGATTCGTCCCCCCGAGGCAGCATTAGGCGACATGGACCCGCGCACTGAACGTACTGGCCGACGTTCGCGGGGACTTCCACCACGTCCGTCCCCTGGGGGGTTCTCACCGGAAACGCCCCCACTCGAAGCAGCGCGTCAGGCGGACGCCGCCGTAATGCAGGATGCACCGCACCCGTAGCGTCACGTTCCACCAGTACCAGGACCGCGCCCGGCGGACCAGGCGGCGCAGCGTATGGCTCATATGGCTCATGGGGACCCCATCAATATAAAGATTACAGCCGTTATGGCGGACACCATTAGGACCAGGGCGACAGCCCCCGCCAAATCTTCGGAGGTCATTGCACCACCGACCGAACGTTGAACCTGACGCCCCCGTTAAGGGGCGGCGGGGCTATATTATGGACGGCCACGAATACCCACGTAAGCGCGAACTTGAACGCCACGTCGGGGGTCGGATGCGCGGGACAGGTCAGCGTCTAATCACCCGGTCCGGTAGAAGTGGCGTCAGTCGCCTTACCTGGTATTCGAGAACGTCTAGGTCTTTGACACAGTGGGCCACGATTTCATCCATGGCTTTCTGGTCCCTGGCGAACTTCGCCCGCCGCCAGTTGTGGGGTTCGACGCCGGACTTCATGGGGGCCAGGCGGTCCCCCTCTTTGAACAGGGCTTGAACGGCTGCCATACGACGGCTAGTGATTGTCCGGTCATAGACCCGTTTGTTGGTATTCCACATATCCAACTGAAGAAGCTTCGGAAGAAGCTGAAGTCCCTGCATCCCGAGCCGGGTTTGAAGGAACGGAATATCGAAGTGGACCCCGAAATAGTGTATGACCCCGGTTACGCCTATGAGACTCTTTCTTAGCTCCTGAAGCATGGCCTTTTCCGCCAGTTCCAGGTCCGGGGCCTTTATGTCGATTCGGAAGATTCGGGTGCCCTTTCGGTCGGAAACCCGGGGACCGTAAGGCCGCGTCACCGCGCAAAGGACTAGCCCGAAGTCGGCCCGAAGGCTGTCAGTCTCAATGTCGATGAGCAGCGGACGGGCTGCCAGGAATAGCTCGGTTCTCATGTTATGCCCCCGTCACATTCGGGGCAATCCCCGCAAGAGCAGCCGTATCCGTCGGCGCAGCAAAGGACGCCACACGCTGCGCCCAGGCCGAAGTCACCCATCATTCAGTCCTCCCGAGTTCCACTGTTGATAACGAGTATATAAGGATTGTCCCCCATTATCAAGAACTGTATTGGGCCGGATTTGTGGGTCGGATTCTCGGCGCGTACACAGACCCGTCCTAAATCCGACGGCACTAGAGGGCCATAGGCGGGTCTAGGAATCGAAGTCCACTTTTTGATACCGTCGTGTTTTGGAATTGATTGTCCGATAATGTGCATCAGTCCCCCAAATAGGCCATCGCCCGATTAACTGGAAATCCGGCTTCGATAATTCCAAGATTGAGATTACATCGGCTACAAAGTATTCCGCGAACCGCCCCGGTCGAATGGTCGTGGTCGATTACCAACGGGTGGTCGGTCGTTCCGCAGATTTCACACGCCGCCCCGGGTCCATCCCGCGCATATAATAGTCTGTCTGCGGCGGCGCGACTTATGCCATGTTGGACGGCTAAAATCCGACTCTTCCGCCATTGAGAAGCCCGCGCCTTATGCCGGGTTTCAAGTTCAATTCGGCGGCGCTCGATTCGGTCGCTTAGCCGGGTTCCAGCGGCCCATTGTTTCGTAGCATCAGAAACCATTAGACCACCAAAATCGTCACGCGGTCCACACCGTCCCGCCGAAGTTCCCGCTGAAGCAGCGCCAGAACTTCATGGGCGGTCATGGTTACGGCGGGGTGGGTGGTCCGATAGATGGGGGTCCCATCCAGCGTTTGACCCGTCCGTACCTTATGAGATATTCCGGACCCAAAGATTCTTTCTTGTACGCTTTTGGCCCGGGGATAACTGGTTTCCCCGTACCGTCCGGCCCGGACGCGGACAATGAACCGTTTGGTGTGAACGAACGTCCCGGAAGTCATACCTGCACCAGTCCGCACGATTCACAGAAAAATTCCCCGCGAGAGTACGTCACCCGGGCCCCACATTCTTCGCAGGTTTCGGTGTGGTCCACGCCATCCGGGAGTAGTTGCGATTCCGATATAACGTACCCGTCCGCGGCTTCGACTTCCGCCCCGGCTATGGCCAGTCGCGCGGTCCTTTCCAGGCGTTCGGCGTCAAGTTTTCGCACCCGTTCTATACGTCCCCAGTCATCTTTCGGCATCTTTGGTTTCTCCGTTACCTATGGGACGTTGAAAACCCACTGGTACATATACCTTTTTGTGCTGTGGGCGGGGTCATTCTTACCTTCATACTCAGGGGGTGGCCAGTTCCCACACCTTCCCCCGTGGGTCCGCACCACCCCCTTAGTATGGAAACCCTGCCATGGCACAGTCCCGTTTCACGTCCGTTAAGGACGCCCTCCGTTACCTGGCCGACAGCCGACTTTCTGACCGGGAAGTTTGGGCCGTTGTGACCGCGCTTCGCGGGCCGGATTCCAAAGATGACAATGACACTGACCGCTGGGTAAAGAGAAAAACCACCTGTGTCATTCGCGGGCTCCTGTTCTCCAGTCTGCGATGGGCGGATTACGTCCCGAACCCCACCAAAGACCATGTGGCGTCCCTACATTCTGCGATAGCTAATAAATCGAGTCACTTCAACATTCACATTCGAAACGCCATGGCCGCCCTTCGTAAGATTCGGAAGGCAGCCCGAGAAGGCTATCCCCATGGTTAAGGTCCGAACCATCTATGAAATCGAGTCCCACGGGGACCGGGCCCGCTACATCGAGGGTAAGCGCGGGACCCGCGCGGAACAGGGTCTAGTGGCCATCCACGGCTTCAGCTACACGGTGGACCCCCGGGCTCAGATTCACTATTCCTATCGCCGCCTGTTCGGCCTGGGCCGCGGCCAGGACACCATCTACCGCTTCATGGAGGGTAGTTCGGCCCCCATCCCGGCGTTCGGATTGTCCCGGGACAAAGAGTACGCTGCGGGCGTGGTGTCCGCCTTCGCTCGGAATAAGGTGTGGACGGCCATCCTGCGGCAGCCCATGGACCCCATAGTTCTCCTGGTGGTCCTGGTAGTCATAGCGAATATCGTTCTCGGCGGCGTCATCTATTCCCTGGTGCGATAAGCATGGGCGCACGATTCCGGGACTGGTGGCGCTACTGGCGAGAAACCGTCCCCGACCCGGCCAGCACAACCGAGTTCGTCCGGGTCATAGCCGCCGTTGCGAAAATGGACCCCCAGGCGCAACGGACCATCGCCCGCCGGATTCGCTGGCGGTTCGGTAAGCCGAAGGTGCCCTGATGAAGTGGCTTTCGTGGTCCCAACTTCCCCAGGAGGCCAGGGACGCCTTTATGGCATATTGGGAGGCCAGGTTCGCCTTCATGGCATATTACCCCGGCAAAGTACGGAGCATATTCTGTCCTTCCCCGCGGACACACGCCCACCCGGGATACCGCGTACCCGATGAACTTTTCGCGGGGGCTTCGGTCCCCGGGACCCGCATGGACCCTTCAATCCGCGGCCCCCCGGTTCATCCGACGCTGACTCAGGCGGTGCGCCGCTGGCCGTGGGCCGAGAGTTACGTTCAACGTATGTGTGGCGACTGGTGGGTTTCCAGTGGCCGACCGACGAAGGCCCTGGCGGTGGTCCGCGATGAATAATACCGGACCGGCCATTCTAGCCGTCGGTTCCCTGTGGCTTCACCTGGCATACGGGTTGCACGAACTGATAACCATCTTACTCCTGATATGCTCCTTTTTCGCGTGGCTGACGATTGATACGAAAACCACCCGACTTATCCGGGAGAAACTAGAACTTGAGATAGCCGCGCTACGCCGGAGGGTGCCCCGTGGTTAGAACCGGCGGTCCCCGGGGCCACGGCTCGGGTCGGGCTGCCACGAAGGCAGCCGAGACTGAACGGCGCGCGAAGATTCGAACCGCCGCACTGCTGCGTAAGAAGCAGGTGCGGGTGGTTATCGTGGCCAGCTATCGCCTGCGGCAGCGGTCCCTGGGCCCGGAGGGCCGCCGCAGGTCCGAACTGGCGGGGTGGACCTACCAGGTGGGCCGCCAATACCAAATTCGGATTGACCCCGCCATAGCTCGGGACTCCCTGGCCCTGGAAACCCTGCTCAATGAAAAGAGCCCGCGCCGGATGCACTGGAACGCCCGGGTGGTGCAGTACCTTTGAAAACCGGGGCGCGTTTCCCGCGCGGGGTCATATCCGCGGTGGGCCAGAAAGTCCGGGCCGCCATCAACCCTTACGTTGAACGAAGCTGTTATGTCGGGAGCTACCGAAGGGGGCTCCCGACCTGTGGGGACCTAGACATACTCCTGGTCCCGATACCCGGGCTTTCTTTCCGGGTCAGTGACGCTTTCGCGTCCGTCTG
>Ga0184639_10000659_pt1 | contig 13782 bp, 9 predicted proteins | sample PLM31_170_b2_FD_133155 | JGI IMG/M metagenome (GOLD analysis project Ga0184639, IMG submission 133155) | Groundwater sediment microbial communities from an aquifer in East River, Colorado, USA - PLM3-1_170_b2 | ecosystem: Environmental > Terrestrial > Soil > Riparian zone | place: USA: East... | reverse complement strand
GGTCACCAACGCCCACGTCGTCGGGGACGCCACCGACGAGGTGAACGTCACGCTGGCGAATGGGAAGCGCGTCAAGGGGAAGGTCGTCGGTCGAGATCGGCGCGTGGACCTGGCCCTCATCAAGCTGGAGAACGTGTCGGACCTCCCGGTCCTCCCCCTGGGCGACTCAGAGGCGATTCGCGTCGGGGAACTGGTCCTGGCCTTGGGCCACCCGTTTGGCCTCGAGCAGACGGTCTCCTTCGGGATCGTGATGCGGAAGGGGGCGCCCCTCCGGACCGCCTCACCGGGCTTTGAATTCATCCAGACCGACGCGACCGTCAACCCGGGAAATTCCGGCGGCCCGCTGACCAACATGGCGGGGCAGGTCATCGGGGTGAACACCATGGCGAGCCAGGGCGGAACAATCGGCTTTGCCATCCCGACCAGCCTGGTCAAGGGCCTCCTGCCCCAGCTTCTGGCCAAAGGAAAAGTAGAGTGGGGATGGCTCGGCATCGCCATCGATGAGGTGACGGAAGAAACCGCCGAGGAGATGAAGCTTTCTGCCGCCAAGGGAGTCCTGGTCCGGAACGTGATGCCAGGTCAGCCAGCCGAGAAGGGCGGGATCAAGCAGAAGGACGTCATCCTTTCGATCGACGGAACCCCAGTGAACAGCCCCCGGGAGCTTCAGCGAATCGTCTCGACGACGCCGGTTGGGAAAGAGATCCCGGTGCTCCTGCTCCGTGAGGGGAAAGAGGAGTCGGTGAAAGTGGTCGTGGGCCTCTACCAGGAGCCCTCTCCGCAGCCTGCCCAGCCTCAGCCGCCCCAACGCCCCCCGCAGCCTTGAGGTGACGCGCCGAGCGGGATGGGGCTTTCGCCCCGCGGTCTTCGAGGGGCTGGCCCGGGCCGCCCTTCTTCTCCTTACCGGATTGACCTCGGGGTGCGCCGTCAACCCGGTCACTGGCCAGTCCGAGTTGATGCTCGTCTCCGAGGAGCAGGAACTGATCCTCGGGCGCCAGGCCTATCCCTCACTGGTCTGGCAGGATGGCGGGCCGTACCGGGATCCCCAGCTCCACGGCTATCTCTCGGGGATCGTCCGTCGCCTGCACGCGGTTTCGCATCGGCCGAACCTCCCCGTGGACTTCACGATCGAAAATTCGTCAGTACCCAACGCCTGGGCGATCCCCGGGCACACCGCGATCAACCGTGGACTCCTCGTGGCCGTCGAGAACGAGGCGCAGTTCGCTTTTGTGATGGGACACGAGATGGGACACGTGACGTCCCGCCACTCGGCCCAACGCCAGACCTACGGAACGCTCGCGGGCCTTGGGGCGCTCATGGCGCAGGTCGCCGTGGGAACCCAGAGAGACCCGAGGGCCCGGCAAACGGGGGAGGTCCTGGTCGGGCTGGGAATGATCGGGACCAGCTTGGTGCTCCTGAAATATGACCGGGGGCAGGAGACGCAAGCTGATCACCTCGGCGTCCTCTATATGGCCCGAGCCGGCTATGACCCCCGGGAGGCTGTCGCGGCCCACCAAAGCCTCCAACGCGCCGTCGAGGACTTCCTCGGGGCTCGTGGCGAGAAGCCGGGCAGCGGATCGTTCCTCGACGACCTCCTCTCCACCCACCCACGCAGCGAGGTGCGCATCCAGGACGTGGCCCAAGTTACGAAGGAACTCGCGTCGGACATCAGGATGGAAGGGGACGGGAAGTTCCGCGACCGCTGGCTTCTGCAGACTGCGGAGATCCGTCAGGCCCAGCAAGCCTACCTGGCCTTTGATCAAGCCCAGACCGCCTATCTCAAGAACGATCTCCTTGGCGCCGAACGTCACCTGACGGCCGCGCTCCAGCGCGACGACCGCCAGCCGCCGTTTTATGCCCTGCGCGGCGCGATCCATCTGAGACAGGACCGGGTGGAGGAGTCTCTGGGATCGTTCCAGCGCGCCGTAAGCCTCGACCCCGACTTCCAACCCGCGATTCACGGCCTCGGCGCCGTTCTCTTCGTCCGTCAGGACTACCGAGGCGCAATCCCCTCTCTCCACCGGAGTCTGGAGATCTTCCCTGACTTTGTTCCGTCCCACTATCTCCTCGGCCTCACCTACTCCCGCCTGGGCCAGTACCGCCAGGCCCTGCCCCACTTGAAGGTCGTCACCGAGGCATCGCCCAAGCACCCGATGATCTACGGACTCCTGGCCGAGGCGCTCGAGCGGAGCGGCGACGTTCGCGGAGCCTACGCGGCCTACCAGGCTCAGCTCCAAGTGGCGCCGAATTCCGAGTGGGGCCAGCGCGCCCGCGAGCGCGTCGGGACGCTGCGAGCCTCCCTGAGCACGCCGTATTCGAGCCGCTCCATGCGGCTCCACCTCACCCTTCCAGGGGGGTGGAGTCTTGCCGACGAGCGCGAGGGACGGAGAGGTGGCGAGACCCTTTTCCAGCGGGAAACCCCCAGGGTCCTTCTGCGCGTGGCCTCCACCGACTTCGACGCGCCTCAGAGTGTGGAGCAGCGCCTGGACGAGTGGATCGACCGCGCGATGCGGGGCGAGGGTTATCGGGTCACCGGCGTCGAGCGGAACCTGAGCGTGGCGGGCCAGCGCGGGATTGCCAAGGCAGTGGAGTACCGGAGTCGCGGCGAGACGATCGAGCGGACGTTTATCGCCTTCGCCCGCGGCGGCCGGGTCTACTGGCTCGACATCGCGGCGGCCCGCGACGCGAGGCGCGACCGCGAAGTGCGCCAGGAGCTAAACGCGATCCTTCGAAGCCTGAACTTTTAGTCAGGGGGGGAGTCCCACCCACTCCTCCCTCTTTCGCTCGGAGGGGGGCACGCCCCCCTTCCGAACCTCCCCCGAGGGTTGCGCCGGCAAAGCCGGCGCTCGAAGGACCTGGCCCCCCCACCTGGGTTGATCGATGCGCGCAGTGGCTTCGCCTTCTCCGATCAGCGCTCAGAGACGCGCTACTTCCGGGTCCACTGGCCGTCCGGCCCCTGAACCCAGCTCCCCGCTGCGGCCTTGTCCCGGTTCACCTTGGCGAAGCCCCGCTTGATCCGCTCGATGTCGCCGGGCGGCATGTTGTTCTGCTGTCTGAGCGTCTCGTAGATGTACATCCGGTCCCGGTTCTCATCCGACGCGAGCCTTCCCACCGCTCCGTCATCGCATCCTTGGCCGGGGCGGGCCTCCAGGAGCCCCTGGTTGTTTTCTCCGAGGCACCCCCTGGTCATCCATTGCTGAATCTGCGGAAACCGATTCCGACGGGAGTCGATGGCGCGCAGGATCTCGGGGGTCTGAACTTTGAGGTCCGGCACCACATCGACATCCCGACCCTGCCCGAAAGCCTCGCCAACGAACCAGTGAGAGAGGCCGGCCACAGAGGCGGGCGCGACCCCCGACCCTTTCTTGGGCTCCGGCGGCTGAGGGGCGGACGGAGCGCCCTCCGGCGTTCGAACCATATCCTCGATCTTTGTCGCCGCGCCCTCGATCTTCTGTTGGGGGAAGTTCACATTGATCGTCACAGGAACGCAGGCCGCCGCGACCACGAACGACATGACCACGAGGTTCGCCACGCCCCACATTCGAATCCGTTCGATGAGAGTCATTATTCCCTCCGTCACCCTTGAGAGAAGGTCCTGACCAGAAAGTCCAACGGGAGGTTCTTAATATTGATCTCCCTGACCTTGGGTGGAAGAAGTCCGAAGAAACTCCCCTTCCCCACGAGCTTGAGGTCTAATCGTGTCACCCCTCCGACCGTCCGCACATCCAAATCGAGAGTCCGGTACGGGAACTCGGAGAGATTTGCCAGGGTCTGGCGGAGAATTCCTGTGGGATCCGCCTCGGCATAGCCCAGTAGACGACGGAGGAAGGAGATGCTGACCGTCCCGCCAGGCTCGCCTGCTGCCATCGTCCCTCCCACTTCGGCTCCTTGAGCTGGCGAGTAACGAAACCCGATGGTATACCGAAGGCGCCCGGTGATGGTCCCTCCCTGGATCGGATACTCCCGAACCAACCGATCCAGGTCCACCTGCTCCCCTTCGAGGCGCGTCCGGAGCGTGACCGCATTTCCCAGGCTCGCCTCAATCCACCCCGACCCCTTCCCCCCATAGAGATCATAACGGAGATCGCTCAGGTTCACCATGCCCGCGACCACTCGAGCCGGAGAGCGCACGGCGCGAAGCGTCACGCCGTACAGGCTCACGACGTCGGCCGTCATCTCGCCCGACTCTCCTGTTGTCATGTCCGCTTCTCCTTTGACGGGCAGCTCCGCCCGGAGATTCTGGACCGTGAGGGACCCTTGGAGAAACTCCCCTCGCATGATGCGGAGAGTCAGTTCCCCCTCGTGCCCAATGGGCTCTTGGGCAGAGGACTTCCAGAGGCGAAAGCGGGCATTCGCGCTCCCCTCCAAGCGCTGGCTCAAATCCGACAGATGTCCCTGGATCAGAGAGAGGTCAGGGAGTTCCACCGCGACGGCCACAGCCAGAAACGGCCGACCGGAGCGGGGCGCCCAGGGACGCGCCGTGAGCCGGAGGAGCGGGCGTCGAGCCTCGTTGAAGACTTCGATCAGCCCGTCTGAAATCTCGACCGGCCCCGGATTTCTCTCAAGCGCTGCACGGAGGCTGACGCGTCCCGAGATCTGGGCCAGTTCCCCTCGAAGCCCCGCGAGTCCCCGGACGCCCGCGATGGAGAACGTCCCGGTCACGCTCCTGAGTGGCTCTCTTCCGGCGGACGCCGCTCCGAGATTCGCCTTCACATTGAAGCGCTCGACCTTGAGCGGGGGGCTCCCGCCTGGTCTTCCGTGCTCAACCGGCCCCCCCTCAAAGCGGACCGCCGCCTCCCGAAACGAGAAGCTTCCGGGTGAATCGAGAGAGGCCTCCAGAGTTCCTGAGAGGGAGGCGATTCGCATCGGGGAGCGGGAGTCCCATGGAAGATCCTTGAGGCCAGCACCCTCTGCCCACCGAGAAAGGTCCACAGACCGCCCATCAACTCGCGCGGAGATTTTTCGGCCACCTCCCTCGAAGACGACCGCAGCCGTCACTGGGGCCCCCCAGAGGTGGCCCGAGAGCGGGCGCGTCTCTCCGGAGAGCAGAGTCCCCGTCCTGTCCAGGCGCACGACGTAGGGGACGCGAGCCCTCTCGATGGTCAGGGGGCCCGCCGCGAGAGAGTCCGCGCGGAGGAGGCCTCGGGCGACGATCGTTCCCGCTCCGGACTCCCGCTCGAGGGAGAGATCGAGGTCCACGCGCGCACCGCTCACCGGATACCCGGGGGACGCCAGGAGGGCCGGAAGCTTGAGCCGTCCACGCATGCGGGAGAATGGGATTGGGTCCGTTCCGTCCATTCGAGCCGAGAGGGTGAGATCCGGGATCTCGATGATGCCTGAGAACCCCGGGGCCGATGGAAGGAAGGCCCGTACGAGAGACCCGTCAATCCGATTCTGACGAAATGTGACCATCACCTCGCGACGCTGAGAGCCGCTCAGGGTCCCTTCTGCCGTAATGTGGGTGTCGGATCCCGCGTCCAGGGTCAGGCGCCGGATTTCCAGGCGCTCCCCTTCGGCTCGATAGGTGGCCACAAGCTCCATCTGAACAGAGCGTGTCAGGGGCCGGTCGCCGATGCTCAGCGGTCCGGCAGACAGCTGCCCGGCAATCTCCACGGTGGCCGCTCTCGGGAGCCGAAGGGCCGTTTCCGCTGAGAGGCGCGTGTCCGGTGTGGCGCGAACGGGACCGAGGCCAGGAAGAAGGATCGGAGCCGGACTTCCTTCCACACCGATCCGCATCAGCAGTGTGTCATCAGCGTGGGTGAGCGATGACGCAATCGACAGCGGAACGCTCCCCGAAGCTCCGTTGCCGATCTGGAGTGTGAGCGTCGCCTTGGGCTGGCTCTGCTCTTTTGCGAACTGAAGAGAAAATGACGTGCGCTCGCCGCCACGGCGGAGGATGCCATCAGTGGCCTTGAGGGAAAGACCAAAGGGCTCGCTGAGGAACTGCCGGGCCGTCTCCCGAATAGTCGCGAGGGTCTCCGGAGGGATGCCGAGAGGGAGCAGAACGGGAGGCACGCCTGGTTCCGAGGAAGGGAGGGTCATCGAGAGCCCGATCGCGGTCAAGCTCAACTCCCCCGATCGATGGGTCAGAAGGGAGAGAAGCGGACCCTCCACCCTCACTTCCGGGGCGCGGAGGTCAAGGGAGGTCCCCGGGACGGAGACGCCCTTGAGAACGAGTCTGTCAGGACCTGCCGTGACGACTCGCTCGATGTGGATCTCGAGACCGAGGGCCTCTCGAAGGGTATAGGAGAGAAGTTGGCCGGAGCGCCGCTGATCCGAAAGGACATAGAGAGCCAAACCGCCGCCCGCCAATCCGACCACGAGCAGAAACGCGATGAGGCATGATGCGACCGGGTGTGAGCGAATCCAGCCCCTCAGGCCCATGGACTTCCCGTGTCTTCATTCTACCCGGAGACGGACGAGGGGAACAAGGAGACGCCGCCAGGAGCCGTCCTCAGGGGAGGATCTTCTTTGAGTGAACCTGGAGGGAAAAGCCGGAAAATGTCACCCGCCCGACTTCGGGGCGGGCATGGTCGGGGAGGGGTCGGATGAGCCGTTACCGGAGCTCGAAACCCCGCAGGAGCCGGTAGACGAGTCCTCCGGAATCGCCCCCCCCCCGTGGATCGAGAGGTCGGTAATCGTGGGGGCCGCGCCGCAGAGGGGACAGTTCGGATCACGCTTCAGCCTGACTTCCCGAAAGCGCATCTCCAGCGCGTCGTACGTGAGGAGACGGCCGACGAGCGAACTGCCAATATTCAGGAGGAGCTTAATCGTCTCGGTGGCCTGAACCGCGCCGACTGTGCCTGGGAGCACGCCCAGGACCCCCGCCTCGCTTCAGGAGGGGACGAGGCCCGCCGGCGGCGGGATGGGATACAAGCAACGGTAGCAGGGCCCCCGGTCGGGGTCAAAGATCGTGACCATCCCCTCGAACTGAAAGATCGAGCCGTGGACATTGGGCTTCTTTAGCAAATAGCAGGCGTCGTTGACCAGGTAGCGGGTGTCAAAGTTATCAGACCCATCCACAATGACATCGTAGTTCCTTAGAATTTCGACGATATTCTCGACCGTGAGACGAACAGGGTACGGGACGATCTTGACGTCAGGGTTCAGGGCCTCGAGGGTGTCGCGGGCGGAGTCCACCTTGGGCCGCCCGACATCTTGTGTCTTGTGGAGGATCTGGCGCTGGAGGTTTGACAGGTCGACGCGGTCTGAGTCAATGATCCCAAGCGTCCCGACCCCTGCAGCGGCTAAATAAAACGCCGTGGGGGAGCCCAGGCCGCCTACCCCGATGCAGAGGACCTTTGATCGGAGAAGCTGCCTCTGCCCGCGCTCTCCGACTTGAGGAAGCATGAAGTGGCGGCTGTAGCGCTCGACCTGCTCAGTGGTCAGGGCGGTTTCCTTGACCAGGGGGTAATCCAAGGTCTTCCAGCGCTGCAGACCCCCCGCGAGGGAGGTCACGTTCTCGTACCCAAGTTCCTTGAGGGCCGTGGCCGCGAGAAGGGAGCGCAACCCCGAGAGGCAGTAGAGAACCAGCGGGGTCTCGGGATTGGGCACGGTCTGGGGGATTTTAAACTCCAGGAATCCCCGACTGATCGGGATGGCGGTGGGGATCAACCCTTCTGCCCGCCACTCATCAGGGTCGCGGACATCGATGAGGAGAAACTCTTCGCGGGCATCAAGCTTTTTCCTGAGATCTTCGCTCGTGATCTCCGGAATCTGCTTGCGGGCTTCCGTCAGTAACTCGCGGTACGTCTTCGCCACGGGCGCATAATACCACAGGTTCCGATCAAGTGCTATACTGCCTACGCGCTGTGCGTGTGGGGATCGACGCTCGTCTTCTGGGGGATTTGCGGAGCGGCATCGGCCGCTATACGAGCTACCTTGTTGAGGAGCTGGGGGCACTTCCGGGGCCGGAAGAATACATTCTCTTCTTGGACCAGCCCCCACGAAACTCGCTCGGGAGCCCGCGATTGGTTCCCTCAGTCATCAAAAACCGTCACCGCCTCCTCTGGAGCTTCCACTCCCTCCCCCTTCGACTCCGGCGGCTCAAGCTGGACTGCTATCACTCGACCACAGGCTACGAGCTTCCCTTCGTCAAGCGTTCACCTTACGTCATCACGGTTCATGACCTGATCCCGCTCCGCTTCCCGGACCTTACCCCCTGGCGATACCGGTCCGTTTTTCGCGTTCTGATGCAGCGCGCCATTCGGGTGGCAGACCGGATTATTGCCGTCTCAGAATCCACCCGACGCGATCTGATCGAGCTGCTTCATGCCCCGCCGGAGCGGATCACGGTTGTGCCCGAGGCCGCCGATGGCAGATTCCAGCCGCCGCACGATCAGGAGGCCCTGGCTCATGTCCGCCTCCGTTACGCGCTCCCCCGCCGCTTTCTCCTCTTCGTAGGACTCCTGGAACCAAAGAAGAACGTGAGTGGCCTGCTCAAGGCGGTCGCCTGTCTGAGACAACGGGGTCGGTGGCCGTCTGACCTGCGGCTCGTGGTGGTGGGAGACCAGGGATGGGCTGTGGGCAGCCTGCCTGAGCTCGCCGAAGCCTTGGGCCTCGCGGGGGTCGTGCATTTTCTCGGCTATGTCCCCGACAGTGACCTTCCCTTGCTGTACGGCGCCGCCGAGGTCTTCGTCTTCCCCTCCCTTCACGAGGGGTTCGGGCTCCCTCTACTTGAGGCCATGGCCTGCGGCACGCCGGTCGTCGCCTCGACGCGCGGCGCCCTCCCCGAGGTGGCGGGGGACGCGGCCCTTTTGGTGGAGCCTGATCCGCCCGAGGCGCTGGCCGAGGGGATCTACCGTCTCATTACTGACGCAGCCCTCCGCGGGGAGTATCGGCAGCGCGGGCTTCAACGCGCGCAGGCCTTTTCCTGGCGGCGCACCGCTGAAGCGACCCTGGCTGTATATCGCCAAGCCGCGAGGATGGCCTGATGAACCGAACGGCCCTTCTTCGGAGCACGGCGAAGAACGTCCTCGCCAAGGCCGGCGCGGAGATCGGGAGCCGCTTTCTCGGCGTCCTCTTCGTCCTGCTGGCGGCCCGGGCCCTCGGACCCGAGGGGTTTGGAAAGTTCACCTTCGCCGCGGCCCTGGCTGCCCTCCTTTCCGCCGCCCTCGAGTTCGGCCTCCGACCGATCGTGATTCGGCAGGTCGCTCGGGCGCCCGAGACTGCCGAGCGCGCCTGGCGGATCGTCAGTGGGCTGACCCTCGCCCTCGGAGGATGCCTCTTCCCCTTGCTTCTTTTGATTGCCCTGGGCCTCAACCGCCCCGTCGACACCATCTGGGCCGTCGGCCTCATGGGGATGTTCGGGCTCGTCTCCGCCTTTCACGAACTGGGCATCGCGCTCTTCACCGCCATGCGAGTCCAAGAATATGAGCTGATGGTCAGGCTCTTCACCAAACTGTTCCTGGTCCTGCTCGCCCTGTCTGCCGTCTCGGCCGGGGGCGGGCTCGTGGCGATAACGGCCGCCTATCCCCTCTCCGCCCTGATGTCGCTTCCGCTCGTACTGTGGCTCGTTCATCGCTTCAGCCCAAAGCTGCGCCCCCTGTGGAATCGGGGCGAGAGTCTCCGTCTCTGGCGCGAGGCTTGGCCTTTGGCAGCCGGGACCCTGTTTCACTTCGCCTCCTATCGTTTCCCCCCGCTTCTCCTCGCCGTCCTCCGGGATGATGTGGAGGTCGGCTACTTCGGCGCTGCCTTTCGCCTGATCGAGGCCCTTGGGTTTGTCCCGGCGATCTTCGTCTCAGCAGTTTTCCCGATCCTTTCGGCGAGCTACGGCCGAGATGAGGGACGCCTCCGCGCCGCCACTCAGAAAACCTTCCAGGTGCTTCTCCTCCTGGCCTGCCCGCTGGGCGTGGGGACGATGTTCGTCGGGCGGCCCCTCCTCGGGTTGCTTTACGGGGCCACGTTCGAGCCGGCGACCGCAATCCTGTCCGTATTGATCTGGACGAGCGCGTTCAACTTTCTCAACTTCCTCTTCTTCTTCGTCTTCATCTCGCTGAATCATCAAGAGGAAGTGACCCGGATCGCGGCCCTGGCACTCGCGCTGAATCTCCTCCTTACGCCTCCCCTGATCCTCTGGGCTGGCGGCGCGGGGGCGGGACTGGGACTGGCGGCAGCCGAGGCGAGCCTGACCCTCCTCGCCAGTCTCCGGCTCCGCCGGCTGCTTCCGGGGCTCGGCCTCTGGACCATCGCGCCGAAGATCGTCGCGGCCTCTGGCCTGATGGCCCTCGGACTCTGGGGCGCGGGGTCAAGTCCCCTTGGCCTTCAACTCCTGATCGCCGTGTTCATCTATGCGGGAAGCTTGACACTCTTCCGCACCGTCCCCCGAGACCAGCTCTCCCTTTATTGCCGTGCCTTGGTTCGTCGCGAAGGCGTATAAGCGCGACCCCTTCTCGTATGCACGTCACGATTGACGCCCGCTACATTGCCTCCACCCAATCCGGCGTGGGGATGTACACGGCCAATCTCGTCCAGGCCCTCGCCGCCCTCGATCCCCACAATCAATACACGTACATCACTCGAGAAGGCCAACCGGAGCTTCACGTGGGGCCAAACTTCCGACCGTGGAGCACTCGCATCTCGTTTGAAAACCACTGGGTCGGGGATCTGTGGCAAAATCTCTACCTCCCTCTCCGCCTCCGGGCCCGCCAGGTGGACCTCTTCCATGGCCCGGCGGTCTTTCTTCCACTGGTCAAGTTGGGGTTCCGCACGGTGGTCACCATCCACGACCTCGTCGCGTTCCGTTTCCCCGAGACCATCCCGATGAAGTACGGGTTGTACATGCGGCTGATGATTCGCTTGGCCGTTCGGTCAGCCGACCGGGTGATTGCCGCCTCGCTGCAAACTCGTCATGACTTGGTCAGTCGTCTCCATGTGCCCCCCGAAAAGATCGCCGTCATCCACGAGGGATTGGACGCGAGATTCGAGCCAGTCCGGGATCCTCTCCGCCTGGCTGAAGTCCGTCGTCGCTACGGACTCCGGGAGCCTTACATCCTGTTCGTTGGCAACCTGGAGCCGCGAAAGAACCTCGTCCGGCTCATCCAGGCCTTCGGTCGGCTCAAGGCCCGCGAAGCCTTTCCCCATCAATTGGTCCTCGCGGGGAAGCGTGGGTGGCTCTTTCGCCCGATTTTCGAGAGCGTGGAGCGTCTCGGGCTCGGACAGGAGGTCGTGTTCACCGGCTATGTCCCCCCCGAGGATCTTCCAGCGCTCTACGCCTCGGCGGATGTCTTTGCGTTTCCCTCCCTGTACGAGGGATTCGGTCTGCCAGTCCTCGAGGCCATGGCGTGCGGGACCCCGGTCATCACCGCCCGCACCGGTTCCCTTCCTGAGGTCGCCGGCGAGGCGGCGTGGTACGTGGACCCCTGGGACGTCGAGGCCCTTGCGGACGGATTGGCCCAACTCCTCAAGGACTGGGAGACCCGAACCGAGCTCGTGGCGCGAGGGGCCCTTCAGGCCAAGCGCTTCTCCTGGGCCAAGACCGCGGACGCCACCCTCGGGATCTACCGGCAGACGTTGGGCCGCGAGGTTGGATCGTTGTGAGGATTGGAGTTGACGGGCGCAAACTCCACGATTTCGGCATCGGGACGTACATCCAAGGGCTCCTCGACGGATTTCGCGAGATGGCCTTTCCGCACCACTTCGTCGTGTTTTTTTCGGATGAGGCCGCTCGATCCCAGTCCCCGCTCGCCCAGGACCGTCGGTTCACCCTGGCGATGGACCGCTCGTCCCCATACTCCCTCCGCGAGCTTGTCACGTTGCCCCGCCAGATGCGCCGTCACCATCTCGACCTCTTCCACGCAACACACTACGTCCTTCCGCCGCTCCGTCCCTGTCCGGCCGTCGTCACCATTCATGATCTGATCCACCTTCTCTTCCCGGCCCAACTTCCCTCGCGCACGGCCTGGGTGTACGCCCAGATCATGCTCCGCTGGGCGGCCCGCTCAGCGAGGCGGGTGATCACGGTTTCAGAGGCGACCCGCCGCGATCTGGCGACTCGTCTTGGAGTCCCGGCCGAAAAGGTTCGGGTCATCCCGAACGGCGTCTCCTCTCTCTTCTGCCCCGCCGAAGATGAAGAGGCGATGGTCCAGAGCCTGGCTCGTCTGGGCGTCCCGCGGCCATACCTCCTCTTCGTGGGAAACCCCAAACCGCACAAGAACCTCCCGTTTCTCCTCGATGTCTTCGCCAAGCTCGCCCCCAGCATCCCGTCGCTTTCCTTCGTCGTCGTGGGGGTCAAGGCCCCGTCGCTCCGGACCCAGTTGGACGGCCGAATCGCTCGGTCCGGGCTCACGGGGCGGGTGCTTCTCCTCCCCTATCTCCGTCCCGACCAACTCCTGGTTCTCTACCAGGGGGCGCTCGGACTCGTCCTGCCCTCTCGGCACGAAGGATTCGGACTTCCGGCCCTGGAGGCGATGGCCTGTGGCACTCCCGTCGTGGCATCGAACGCCGGCGCGCTTCCGGAAGTGGTGGGAGAGGCCGGCTGGCTTCTCCCGCCGGATGACCACAACGCCTGGCTCACCGTCCTCCGAGAGCTTTGGCGCGACACCGCCCTCCATGACAAATTCCGGGTCGCGGGGCAAGAGCGGGCGAAAACCTTCACCTGGCAACGCGCTGCGGCGGCCACCGTGAGCGTGTACGACGAGGTGGTTGGCAGAGGACCTGAGGTATAATGGAGCGTTCCATGCGCGTCGCCATCGTCCATGACTGGCTCAACGGCATGCGTGGCGGGGAACGGGTCCTCGAAGCCCTTCTCGATCAGTTCCCCCAGGCCGCGCTCTACACGCTTCTCCACACACCCGGCCGGGTCTCACCGGCCATCGAGGCATGCCCCATCCGGACCTCCTTCATCCAGCGCCTCCCGATGGCCCATCGCCACTACCGCCACTACCTCCCTCTCTTCCCCATGGCGGTGGAGCGATTTGACCTCTCGGCATTCGACCTCGTCCTCTCGACCAGCCACTGCGTGGCCCTGGGCGCGCTCACGCCTGCGGCGACCTGCCACATCGGCTACTGCTTCACCCCCATGCGCTACGCCTGGGACATGACGGCGGAGTACCTGGCCTCCTCCCAGCTCGGCCCGGTTGGAAGGCTTGTCTTCCCGCCGCTCTTGACATGGCTCCGGACGTGGGACCGGAGCGCCGCCCAGCGTCCTGATTTTCTCGCGTGCATCTCCCATCACGTCGCGCGACGGGTCGCGAAGCACTATGGCCGGACGGCACGCGTGATCTACCCTCCGGTCGAGACGGACTTCTACGTGCCGGACGGTCGGTCCGCCGAAGACTGGTATCTGGTCGTCTCTTCCTTCGCCCCCTACAAACGGATTGATCTCGCGATCGAGGCATTCAGCCAAATGGGGAAGCGTCTGGTCGTCATCGGAACTGGGCAGGAGGAGCGGCGACTTCGAGCCATCGCGGGCCCCTCGATTACCTTTCTTGGATGGCAACCGGACACGGTGCTGCGCGAGCACTATTCCCGGTGTCGCGCCCTGGTCTTTCCGGGGGAGGAGGACTTCGGAATCGTCCCGTTGGAGGCGATGGCCTGCGGCCGCCCCGTGATCGCCTTCGGAAAAGGCGGGGCGACCGAAACCGGCATTGACGGGGTCACGGGGCTCTTCTTCCACGAGCAGACCCCGGAGGCCCTCAGGGCGGCAGTGACCCGTTTCGAACAGATGATGTTTGACCCGGCCACCATCCGCGCCCACGCTGAGCGCTTTGCCCGGCCGCGCTTTCTCGATGAGATGGCCGCGTTCGTCGAGGAGTGCCTCGACATCCACCGGCGGAACCAGAAGGG
>Ga0184639_10000658_pt1 | contig 13783 bp, 13 predicted proteins | sample PLM31_170_b2_FD_133155 | JGI IMG/M metagenome (GOLD analysis project Ga0184639, IMG submission 133155) | Groundwater sediment microbial communities from an aquifer in East River, Colorado, USA - PLM3-1_170_b2 | ecosystem: Environmental > Terrestrial > Soil > Riparian zone | place: USA: East... | reverse complement strand
TCCGCCTTCCGGCGCGCTCTTGCCGGGCCTCTCGGTCATGCCGTAACGTGGCGCCGTAACAATCCGAAAGAAACCGATGCTTTCCCACCAGGCTCCGTCCCGGCCCGACCGGCGGCGCAGCACCAAGATCGTCGCCACACTCGGACCCGCCTCGAGCGACCCGCAGGTGCTCGAGCGCATGTTCCGCGCCGGGGTGGACGTGGTGCGGATGAACTTCTCGCACGGCGCCCCGGAGGACCACCTCAAGCGCGCCGAGCTCGTGCGGGAGCTCTGCCGCAAGACCGGCCGCACCGTCGGCATCATGGCCGACCTGCAGGGACCGAAGATCCGCATCGGACGGTTCAAGGACGGGCGCGTCACGCTCAAGCCCGGCGACCGGTTCGTGCTCGACGCCGAGCGCGAGCTCGGCGACGAGACGGGCGTCGGCCTCGACTACCCCGAGCTGCCGCAGGACGTCAGGGCCGGCGACGTGCTGCTGCTCGACGACGGCAAGATGGTGCTCGAGGTCGAGCGGGTCGAGGGTCCCCGGGTGCACGCGGTGGTGCGCCACGGCGGCGTGCTCTCCAACAACAAGGGCATCAACCGGCTCGGCGGCGGCCTCACCGCGCCGGCGCTCACCGCGAAGGACATGGAGGACATCCGCCTCGCGGCCAAGATCAACGCCGACTATCTCGCGGTGTCGTTCCCGAAGACCGGCAAGGACATGTCCATGGCGCAGGAGCTGCTGCGCACTGCGGGCGGCAAGGCGCTGCTGATCGCGAAGATCGAGCGCGCCGAGGCGGTGAAGCGCGAGGCCTTCCTCGACATCCTCGCTGCCTGCGACGGGATCATGGTGGCGCGCGGCGACCTCGCGGTCGAGGTGGGCGACGCCTCGGTGCCCGCGCTGCAGAAGCACATGATCCATCTCGCCCGCGAGCACAACCGGCTCACGATCACCGCGACGCAGATGATGGAGTCGATGATCTCGAGCCCGGTGCCGACGCGCGCGGAGGTCTCGGACGTCGCGAACGCGGTGCTCGACGGCACCGACGCGGTCATGCTCTCGGCCGAGACCGCCGCGGGCCGGTACCCGGTCGAGACGATCGAGGCGATGAGCCGCATCTGCGTCGAGGCGGAGAAGAGCCGGCCGGTCACGCTCGATCGCGAGTTCCTCGACCGCGTCTTCACGCGCATCGACCAGTCGATCGCGATGGCGGCGCTGTTCACCGCCTACCACCTCAAGGTGAAGGCGATCGCGGCCCTGACCGAGTCCGGCTCGACCGCGCTGTGGATGTCGCGACTGAACTGCGGGGTGCCGATCTACGCGCTCACCTCGCAGACGGCGACGCGCTACCGCGTGAGCCTGTTCCGCGACACGTATCCGCTCACCGTCTCCTACCACGGCCACGACCGCGACAAGCTCCTCGAAGAGGCCGAGAGCGTGCTGGTGAAGCACGGCGTCGTCGCGAACGGTGACCTGATCGTGATCTCGTTCGGCGAGCCGATCGGCAAGTCCGGGGGGACCAACACGATGAAGATCGTGCGGGTAGGGGAGCGCAGGCGACCCTAAAGACTCACCGCAAAGGCGCGAAGAGCGCGGAGAAAAGTGAAGGCTCTTCTTGGCGGCCTTTGCACTCTTCGCGCCTTTGCGTTGGGGATTGTCGTTCATGGACTTGCCCAAGCGCTTCGAGAGCGTCGAGCACCTCGAGGACGTGATGACCACGCCCTCCGCGGGGCTCGTCCGCGACCTCGCGCGGGTCCCCGGCGACCTCATCGTCCTCGGGGTCGGCGGCAAGATGGGCCCGACGTTCGCCCGCCTGGCGAAGCGCGCGGCGCCGGAGAAGCGCATCGTCGGCGTCGCGCGATTCACGGAGCCGGGCCTGCGCGCCGGGCTCGAGCGCCACGGCGTCGAGTGCATCCAGGCCGACCTCCTCGACCGCGACGCGATCGCGCGGCTGCCGAAGCTCCCGAACGCCGTCTTCATGGCCGGGCGCAAGTTCGGCTCGGCCGGCGCGGAAGCACTGACCTGGGCGATGAACGTCCACGTGCCGGCGCTCGTCGCGGAGGCCTTCGCGGGCTCGCGGATCGTCGCTTTCTCGACCGCGTGCGTCTATCCGTTCGTTCCCGTGGCGAGCGGGGGCGCGACCGAGGCCACGCCGGCGACGCCCCCGCCGGGCGAGTACGCGAATTCCTGCGTCGGCCGCGAGCGGATGTTCGAGCACTTCTCGCGGCGGCACGGCACGCCGGGCCGGCTCCTTCGCCTCTCGTACGCGATCGACATGCGCTATGGCGTGCTGCACGATATCGCCAGGCGCGTGGCCGCGCGCGAGTCGATCGATCTCGGCATGGGACACGTCAACGTGATCTGGCAGGGCGACGCGAACGCCCAGGCCTTGCGCGCGCTCGCGCACTGCATGACCCCGACGGGCGCGCTCAACGTGAGCGGGGCCGCGGCGACGAGCATCCGCGCGCTCGCCGTCGCGCTCGGCGAGCGTCTGGGCGTGGCGCCGGCGTTCGTCGGCACCGAGGCGCCAACCGCGTGGCTCGTGAACACCGGCGAGGCGCAACGGCTCTTCGGCCCGCCCGAGGTGGCGCTCGAGACGCTGATCGACTGGACCGCCGACTGGGTCGCGCGGGAGCTGCCGTCGCTCGGCAAGGACACCCACTACGACGTCCGCGATGGCAACTACTGAACCCGAGGTCGGGCGAGTGCGGGTGCTCGGCCCCGGCGACCTCGTCCCGGCGCGCGAGCTCTCCGCTAGCGCGGACTGGAACCAGGTCGATGCCGACTGGCGGGTCTTCCTCGAGCTCGGCCACCTGATGGGCGTCGACGCGCCCGGGCACGGGCTGGTCGCGACCGCGGCGACGCTGCCGCTCGGCCACGAGTTCGGGTGGATCAGCATGATGGTCGTGCGCACCGACTTCCGCCGGCGCGGGCTCGGGCGCGAGCTCCTCGGCCAGTGCATCCTCGACCTCGCGGCGCAGGGCCTCGTTCCCGGATTGGATGCGACCCCGGCGGGCCGCGAGCTCTACCAGCGCCACGAATTCCGCGACACGTGGGCGATGACGCGCTGGAAGTGCGAGCGCCCGGGGATCACCGCGCCCGGCGCCGCGGTGCAGGGGCTCGAGGTCCGCGCGGCGACGGCCGCCGACCTCGACATGATCGCCGCCCTGGACCACCGCGCCTTTGGCTGCAACCGGCGAAGCGTGCTCGCGCGGCTGCTGGAGCGCGCGCCGTGGCTCGCGTCGCTTGCCATGCGGGCGGGCGAACCGTGCGGGTTCCTCCTGGCCCGCGACGGTCGCGAGGCGTTCCAAATGGGGCCGATCGCCGCGACCGATCCGGAGGCCGCGATCGCGCTGCTCGGGCGAACGCTCGTCCTCCTCGCCGGCGGCGCGTACGTCGATGTCCTCGACCGCCACCACGAGGTCGCCGCGTGGCTCGCGGCGCACGGCTTCGCGCCGCAGCGGCGGCTCACGCGCATGCTGTACCGGCGCGATGAGCCGTTCGGGGACGCCCGGTTCGCGGTGGCGATCGCGGGGCCGGAGCTCGGCTAGAGCAATGCAGCCCGTCCGCCACCTCCAGGACATCCCCGCCGACGTGCTGGCGGTGCTCCGCCGCGGCACGGTGATTCCGGCGCATCTCCTCGCGCTCGACGCCGGGCGGCGGCTCGACGTCCGCCGGCAACGGGCGCTGACGCGCTACTACCTCGACGCCGGCGCCGGGGGGATCGCGGTCGGCGTGCACGCGACGCAGTTCGCGATCCGCGACGCGGGGCTCTACGAGCCGGTGCTCAGGCTCGCGGTCGAGACCGTCGCGGACCGGGCCGAGCGGCCGATCGTGCTGATCGCCGGGTTGGCGGGACCGACGGCACAGGCGCGCCGCGAGGCCGAGACCGCGCGCGAGCTGGGCTATCACGCGGGGCTGCTTTCGCTCGGCGCCATGCGCGGCGCCGGCGAAGACGAACTCGTGGCGCACTGCCTGGCGGTGTCGCGCGTGATGCCGCTCGTCGGCTTCTACCTCCAACCCGCCGTCGGCGGTGTCGAGCTCTCGGCCGGGTTCTGGCGGCGGTTCGCCCAGATCGAGAACGTGGTCGCGATCAAGATCGCGCCGTTCGACCGCTACCGCACGCTCGACGTCGTGAAGGGCGTGGTCGCCGCCGCGGCGGAGGAGCGGGTCGCGCTGTACACCGGGAACGACGATCACATCGTGCCCGACCTCCTCACGCCCTTCGTCGTGCGGCGCGGCGACGCCGACGTGACCGTCCGCATCAAGGGCGGCCTGCTCGGCCACTGGAGCGTGTGGACGCAGAGCGCGGTGCAGCTGCTCGAGCGCCTGCATGCGGCGGTCGCGCGCGGCGCGCTCGAGCCGGAGCTGCTCGCGCTGGACGCGAAGGTCACGGATGCAAACGGGGCGTTCTTCGACGTCGCGAACGGCTTCCGGGGTTGCATCGCGGGGTGCCACGAGGTGCTGCGCCGCCAGGGGCTGCTCGCCGGCGTGTGGTGCCTCGATCCGAATGAGGGCCTCTCGCCCGGGCAGGCCGAGGAGATCGCCCGCGTGATGGCGGCGTACCCGGAGTTCGACGACACGCCGTTCGTGCGCGCGAACCTCGAGCGGTGGCTCGCGTGAGCGAAGCGGGTTGGGTGGATCGAAACGCCGTCGGGGGCGACGGCTAGGACCGATCGCGACGCTGCGACCGGCGAGCGAAATGCCGCTCCGCTAGCCGCGGAACTTGGCGACCAGCAGGCCGATAAGCGCCAGGAAGAGGAGCATCAAGTAGTAATCGAGCCAGCCCATGTTCTCGGTCCGGGTCGTGGTCGTGAGGGCAGTATACCGATCCGCCCCCGGATTTCCAGGGCTTGAAACAAGGATTTGCATTCTTCTCCCGCCCCGCCGAGCGTGAAATAGTGCACAAGTCTCCGGCGCCTCGACCCTCGATGCCGCCTTCAAGCCCCTCGCTCCCTCAGGCGGCTCGCCGGGCCGTGCGCCCCTCGTAGAGGTCCCTTCCTGCCGCGAGCGCGCGGATCTTGGCATCCGCGATCGGGCGCTTGAGCATCCAGAAGCCGCAGTCTGGATGCACGTACGTCACCCGGCCGGGCCCGATCGCGCGCTCCGCGGCCTCGATCGCACGCGCGATCTGGTCGGCCGACTCCACCTCGGTCCGCTTGATGTCAACCACGCCGACACCCACGCCGATCTCGGGCCGCAGGTCCTTGAAGACCGCCAGCTCCTCGGGGGGCCGGTGCGCGCACTCCATCACGACGTGGTCGACGTGTAGCGCGTTGAGGTAGTTCATGAGCTTGGCCCAGGTGCCGCGCTGCACCGACTGGCCGCCGTAGTTGCCGAAGCAGAGGTGGACTGCTGGTGTCGTCCGCACCGCGTCGAGCACGCGGTTGATCGCGGCGGCCGCCCATTCCCACTCGTCCGGATGGCCCGGGAGGTTCGCCTCATCGAGCTGCACGACGTCGGCGTCGAGGTGCTTCACCTGACCGGCGAGCGCGTCGGCGATCGCCAGCGCGAGCTCGGCGGTGGACTGGTAGTGGCGGTCGACGAGCGTCTTTGCGAGCATGTGCGGCCCGGTGAGCGTGAACTTGAACGGCCGGCTCGCGAGCGCTCGCGCCCGCGCGCACGCGTGCGGCAGGTCGAGCGCGCCCGCGCCGACGGGCGAGTCGACTACGCCCGGCGGCCGGGCGCGGAAGCCCATCCCGCGCTGCGAGCGGTAGGCCGCGAGCTCGTCGAAGGTCATGCGAGTGCGGACCCCGTCCAGCGGCCGGACGAAGTACTCGATCATCCCGTTCGTCTCCGGGTGGCTCGGGTCGAAGCGGTAGAGCTCGCCGTCGCAGACGACGTCGATGCCGGCCTGCTCCTGCGTATGAATCACGACGCGCGTCGCGTCGACGAGCGCCTGCTCGGAGGGCGACGCGGCGAGCCAGTCGGGGACGGGGTACGAGCCGACGACGGTGGTCTTGATGCGCGGTGCTGCGGCCATGGCGACTCCTTCGCGGGTGCGGGCAGTGTAGTCAACCGCGGTCCGGCGTTGCAATCTGTTAACGAGTCGGTTAAAAAGAGGCTCTTCGGCAGTACCTATCCAAGGAGGAGGAGCCATGAACGCGAAACGTTTCGCACTCGCGCTTGCCCTCGCCCTCGCAGCATCGGGCGCCGCAGCGCAGTGGAAGCCGGACAAGCCGATCACGATCATCGTGCCCTGGTCGGCGGGCGGATCGACCGACCAGGTGACCCGGATCACGGCCGCCGAGCTCGAGAAGGTGCTGGGGCAGAAGGTCGTGGTCGTGAACCAGCCCGGCGCCGCGGGCTCCATCGGGACCAAGAACGCCCTGGAGGCGGCGAAGGACGGTTACACCTGGACGGCCGGCGCCGCGCAGGACCTCGGGGTCTACCGCGCGCTCGGGATGCTCGACACCAACCTCGGCGACTGGAACCTGTACCTGCACGTCGCCAACGTCTCGGTGGTGGGCGTCAACGCGAACGCCCCTTACAAGACGCTCGCCGAGCTCCTGGCCGCGATGAAGGCGAAGCCCGGGCAGGTCGCCGTTGCCACTGCGGGTGTCACCTCGGGCGGGCACAACGCCATGGAGGCGATCTCGCGCGCGACCGGCGTCAAGTACCGGCACGTCACCTACGACGGCGGGAACCCGGCGGTGGTGGCCACCGTCGCCGGCGAGACCGAGGTCACCACCCAGCTCGCCGTCGAGCAGGCGGAGATGATCCGCGCGAAGCGGATCCGTCCGCTCGCCGCGGTGAGCGACAAGGCGGTCGTGATCGAAGGCTACGGCACGATCGAGCCGATCACCAAGTGGGTGCCTGGCTTCAAGGCCGCGACGAACTACTTCGGCATCTTCATCCCCAAAGGCGTGCCGCCGCAGGTCACCGCGACCCTGGAGAAGGCCTGGGCGCAGAACATCGCGACCAGCGACGCGATCAAGAAGTACGCGGCGAGCCGGGGCGCCCTGTTCGCGCCGGTCGCCGGAGACGCGGCGCAGAAGGCCGCGTTCCCGGCGGTCCAGGCGAACGCCTGGCTCATGCACGAGGCCGGCAAGACGAAGGTCGCGCCGGACACGATCGGTATCCCGAAGCCCTGATGACTTGAGGCGGTTCGGCGCCGAGCCCCCGACGCTGTCCCCGGGCTCGGCGCCGAGGCTATTGGCGCGCCTGCTTCCACGACGTGACCGGCGAAGTCGCACCCGGGGGGAAGCCGTCGCCGCGAGCCGACCTCGTCTGGTCGCTCGTCTGGATCGCGGTCGGTGCCGCGATCTTCTACGGCGGCTTCGCGATGGATCGGCTGGACCGCCAGCACATCAACCCGTACACGGCGCCAGGCCTCGTGCCGGCGCTGCTCGGCGCCGCGATCGCGCTGATGGGGCTGATCCTGCTGCTGCGTTCGGTGCGGGCGGGCGGGCTGAGCGCCGCCTCGCCCACGGCCGCGGGGCACACGAACTTCCCGCGGCTCTTTCTCGCGCTCGCCCTTTGCTTCGCCTACGGGGCCGGGCTCGTGGGGCGCGGCCTGCCGTTCTGGCTCGCGACGTTCTTCTTCGTGTTCGTCACGATACTTGCTTTCCAATGGCGTGAGCGCCGCGCGCGGAGCGAGACCGGCAAGGGCATCGTGGTCGCGGCGCTCTGCGCGGCCGGCACCGCCGCAGGGGTCACGCTGGTGTTCCAGGAACTCTTCCTCGTCCGGCTCCCCTGAGCCGCGCGCCCCGCCATGCTCGACGGGCTCGTCCTCTTCGGCCGGTCAATCGGGAGCTTCGCCGACCCGGTGACGCTCGGGCTGATCGCGGCTTCGAGCCTCGCCGGGATCGTCATCGGCGCGCTGCCGGGGCTCACGGCCACGATGGGCGTGGCGCTCACGACGACGCTCACCCTCAAGATGCCCCCGAGCACCGCGCTCCTCGTGCTGGTGTGCGTCTACGTCGGCGCGATCTACGGCGGGTCGCGCTCGGCGATCCTGCTCAACATCCCGGGCACGCCGGCGAACGCGGCCGCCTGTCTCGACGGCTACGTGCTCGCGCAGAAGGGGCTGGCCGGCCGGGCGATCGGCATCTCGACGACCGGGTCGGTGATGGGGACGCTGATCGGGATGTTCTTCCTCGCGATCGCCACCCCCGCGCTCGGCGAGGTGGCGCTCAAGTTCGGCGCCTACGAATTCTTCTGGCTCGCGCTGTTCGGCGTCGTCATCTCCGGCAACCTCACCGGCGGCGACCCGCTCAAGGGGTGGCTCGCCGGCTTCCTCGGGCTGTTCATCGCCCAGGTGGGACAGGACGGCATCCACGCGTACGAGCGGTTCTCGTTCGGCAACCGCGACCTCGCCGGCGGCTTCCAGCTCATCCCGGCGCTCGTCGGCGCGTTCGGGTTCGCGGAGGTGCTGAGCGTGCTCGCCGAGCGGATGGCGCGGCCGAAGATCCGCGAGTTCGGCTCGCACCTGCCGCGCCTCGGCGACGTGCTGAAGTACTGGCGCACGATCATCCGCTCCGGGATCATCGGCACCTTCATCGGCGTCGTGCCGGGCGTTGGCGAGGACATCGCGTCGTGGTCGTCCTACGCCGCGGCGCGCCGGGCGAGCAAGGAGCGGGAGCAATTCGGCAAGGGCTCGGTCGAGGGCCTGATGGCGGCGGAGACCGGCGACAACGCCTGCGTCCCCGGAGCGATGATCCCGGTCCTCGCGCTGGCGGTGCCGGGGTCGGCGCCGGCGGCGGTGCTCATGGCGGCGATGATCATCCACGGCGTCCAGCCGGGGCCGCTGATCATGGTCCAGAACCCGCAGTTCGTGTACGACATCGTGGCGATGATGCTGTTCGCGACGCTCGGCATCTTCGTTTTCGGCATCGCGCTCGTCCGGCCGCTCCTCAAGGTGCTGCAGATCCCGCGCGAGATCATCATGCCGATCGTGTTCGTGCTGTGCGTGATCGGCTCGTACGCCATCGCCCAGCGGCTGTTCGACGTCTGGACGATGCTCGCCTTCGGCGTCGTCGGCTTCGTGCTGCGGCGCTACGAGTACCCGATGGCGCCCTTCGTGCTGGGCATCGTGCTCGGTGACATCCTGGACAAGAATCTGCGCCGGGGGCTGGTGCTCTCGGACGGCGACCTCACGCCGTTCCTCACGCGCCCGATCAGCGCGCTGATGTTCGCAATCTGCGCCGTGTCAATCCTCATGAACTTCGCGGCCGTGCGCCGCGCCGGGAGCCGCGCCTGGTCGGTGGCGACTTCCTGGCGTCGCGCCGCCTAGACAAGGATGAAGATCGCCCTCTGCAACGAAGTGCTCCAGCCGATGCCCTTCGTCCGGCAGTGCGAGTTCGCGGCCGCGCTCGGCTACGACGGCCTCGAGCTCGCGCCGTTCACGCTGTCCGACAACCCGCATCTCCTGATCGCGCAGGAGCGTGCCGCGATCCGGCGCGCCGCCGAAGACGCGGGCCTGCGGATCACCGGGCTGCACTGGCTGCTGCTCGCCCCGAAGGGGCTCTCGATCACGAGCCCCGACGGCGCCGTGCGATCGCGCACCATCGACGTCATGCGGCGGCTGGTCGACCTCTGCGCCGATCTCGGCGGAAGCGTGCTCGTGCACGGCTCACCCGGCCAGCGGCAGGTGCCGCCCAACGAGCCCCGCGAGACGGCGGTCGTGCGCGCCCGCGACTGCTTCGCGGCGGTGGCGGACCACGCGCGCGAGCGCGGCGTGACCTACTGTATCGAGCCCCTCTCGCGGCACGAGACGCTGGTCATCAATACGCTCGAGGAGGCCGCGGCGGTCGTCGACGCGGTCGGCAGCGCGGCGGTGCGCACGATGATCGACACCAGCGCCGCCGCGCGCGCGGAGGAGGCCTCCCTCGTCGAGCTCATCGACCGCTGGCTGCCGAAGGGGTACATCGCGCACGTGCAGGTGAACGACAGCAGCCGTCGCGGGCCCGGCGAAGGCGAGGACCGGTTCGCGCCGGTGTTCGCGGCGCTGAAGCGCCACGGCTACGACGCCGTCGTCTCCGTCGAGCCGTTCAAGTACGTGCCCGACGGGCCGGGCTGCGCGGCGCGCGCGATCGGCTACATCCGCGGCGTCCTGGAAGGGCTCGAGGAGCGTTGATCCAATGGCCCGCAACGGCACGCTCCAGGCGAGGAGCGCGGGGTCCGGCGAGGAACCCGCGCGGCGGCCGCGCCGGCGCACGCCGCGGCAGGCGGCGGTCCGCGACCCCAAGGGGACGCAAGCCCGCATCCTCGACGCGGCCACGCAGGAGTTCGCGCGATCCGGCCTCGGCGGGGCGCGCGTCGACCGCATCGCGGCGCGCGCCGGGGCCAACAAGCGGATGCTCTATTACTACTTCGGCGACAAGGACCGGCTCTTTCTCGCCGTTCTCGAGCACGCATACGCGCGCATCCGCAGCGCGGAGCAGGAGCTGCACCTCCTCGATACGCCGCCGGTCGCGGCGGTCGCGCGGCTCGTGGAGTTCACCTGGCGCTACTACCTCGAGCACCCGGAGTTCCTCACGCTGCTGAACAGCGAGAACCTCCACCGCGCGCGGCACCTGCGACGCTCGAAGCAGATTCGCGCGACGAACTCGCCGCTGATCGCGACGCTGCGCGAGGTCCTGCGGCGCGGCGAGGCGGAAGGGCTGTTCCGGCGCGGCGTCGACCCGCTGCAGCTCTACATCTCGATCGCGGGGCTCGCCTACTTCTACCTGTCGAACAACCACACGCTGTCGCAGGTGTTCGACCGCGACCTCGCCGCGCCCGGCGCCCGGGAGGACCGCCTCGCGCACATGACCGAGCTGGTCACCGGCTCCCTCACCAACCGCGCCGCGAATTGACAGCGCGCGGCGCCGGACGCTAGGCTTCTTAACCAAATGGTTAACATCACGCCGGGATGAGCAGGATCGTTCGCGTCGAGGTCGGCCGGTTCGATTACGAGCTCGTCGGCGAGTTCAAGTTCTTCAAGACCGGTCGGCGTCCGACCGTCCTCGTCCGGCTCACCGACGAGAACGGGGTGCGGGGCTGGGGGCAGTCGGTGCCGGTGGAGAGCTGGACGTACGAGACGGTCGAGTCCGTCGAGACGACGCTCCGCCACTACCTCGCCCCGGCCGTCCTCGGGGCGGATCCGGCGGATCTCGCCGACATCCACGCGCGCATGGAGCGCGCGATCCGGCCCTCGTTTTCCGTAGGCCAGCCGCTGTGCAAGGCGGCGATCGATCTCGCCTGCTACGACCTGTGGGGCAAGCAGACGAATCGCAGCGTGTCGGCGCTCCTCGGCGGCGCGCGAACGAAAACGGTGCGCTTGAGCTGGACGGTCCAGGCGCCGACGCTGGCCGGCGCCGAGCGGCTCCTCGCGCAAGGCGCGGCGCTCGGCTACCGCAGCTACAACGTCAAGGTCGGCGACCCGCAGACGCCGGAGTACGACCGCGAGCTCGTGCGCAAGGTGCGCGAGTTCTCGCCCGACGGGTTCCATTGGGCGGACGCGAACACGAGCTACAGCCTCGACACCGCGCTGGCGATGGCGCCCCACCTCGCGGACGCCGGTTTCGCGGGGCTCGAATCGCCGCTCCCGCCCAATCGTATCCGGGACTACCAGGCGCTCAGGCGGCAGGGCGCTCTGCCGATCCTCATGGACGAGGGCATCGTGTCGCCGGTCGAGGCCGCGGAGTTCATGGCGCTCGGGATGCTGGACGGAATCGCGATGAAGGTGGCGCGCTGCGGCGGACTCTGGAACGCCGCGCAGATCGTGACCCGGCTCGAGGACGACGGCCTCGCCGTGTTCGCGTCGGGGCTGACCGATCCGGACTGGTCGCTCGCGGCGTCGGTTCATCTCTTCGCCCGGGCCGGGCTGGAGCGCCCCGCTGCGCTCAACGGGCCGCAGTACGTCGCCGGCCGGGGCACGAACGATCCCGAGTTCCGCGCGGTGGGCGATGCGATCCGGGTCCCAGCCGCACCGGGGCTCGGCATCGCGCCGGACGACCGGGCCGAGAGCTCGCTGCACGTCGTGGCGGGAACCTAGACGAGAGAGCGATTGCGATGACGACCCTTGCCGCCAGCAAGCCGGACCGGCGCATCCTCGCCGCGTTCGTGAGGAAGCTAACCCCGTTCGCCGGCATCCTCGTGTTCCTGGCGGTCTGGGAGGCGGGCGTCGCGATCTCCAAGGCGCCGGCGTACCTGCTGCCGCCGCCGACGACGATCGTCAAGGTGTTCTTCGACGAGCTGCCGAAGCTGCTCTTTCACGGCTGGGTCACGACGTACGAGATGCTCGTCGGCTACGCGCTCGCGGTCGGGATCGCCGTCCCGCTCGCGATCGCGATCACCTCGTCGCAGCGCTTCGACCGGTTCGTCATGCCCACCTTGCTGTTCTTCCAGGTCGTGCCGAAGGTCGCGATCGCGCCGCTGTTCCTGGTGTGGTTCGGCGTCGGGGCGTTGCCGAAGGTGCTGGTCGCGTTCCTGATCTCCTTCTTCCCGATCGTCATCGATGCCGCGGTGGGCCTGCGGTCGATGTCCATCGAAATGAACGACCTGGCGCGCTCCATGGGCGCCACGAAGATGCAGGCCTTTCTGCGGTTCCGGCTGCCGACCAGCCTGCCGTATCTCTTCAGCGGCCTCAAGGTGGCGGCGACGCTCGCGGTCGCAGGCGCCGTCGTGGGCGAGTTCGTCGGGGCGGACAAGGGGCTCGGCTACCTGCTGCTCGTCACGAACTCGAACCTGGAGACGGCGCTGATGTTCGCGACGCTCTTCGCGCTCACGATCATCGGCCTCGCGTTCTTCTACGCCGTCGAGCGCCTGGAGGCGCTGCTGATCCCGTGGCACGTGAGCCATCGCGTGCGCGAGGACGCCGGCACGATGTAAGGCAACGTTTTTTCACCGAAGGAGGAAGCCCATGAAGCCTATGAAGACCATCCTCGCCGTCCTGGCGGCCGCCGCGGCGAGCGCCGTGCTCGTCGCGCCCGCGGCAGCGCAGACCAAGTTTCCGTTCCGGCTGAACTGGACGCTCTACGGCGAGCACGCCGGGTTCTTCGTCGCCCGCGACAAGGGCTTCTATCGGGAGGAAGGGTTGGACGTCGAGATCCAGGAAGGCAGCGGCTCGACGACCGTGGCGCAGCTCGTCGCCAACGCCACCAGCCCGGTGGCCTACGTCGACGCGGCGACGATGATGCGCGGGGTCGGCGCGGGCATGCCGATCAAGGCGGTCGGCGTGACGCTCCAGCAGAGCCCGATGGCGTTCATCTACCGCGCCGACGCGGCGCGGCCGACCAAGATCTCCGAGATCAAGGGCAGCCGGATCGCGATCACCGCGGGCGACGCGAGCCTCGCGATCTTCACCGCGTTCATGGGCAAGCTCGGCATGAAGGTCGAGGACGTGCAGATGATCACCGTCGCGACCCCCGCGTCCAAGGAGCAGGCGGTGCTCAACAAGCAGGCCGACGCGCTGCTCGGGTACTTCATGGACCAGGGCCCGCGCATGCAGCTCCAGACCGGGGTGAAGATGGGCTGGACGCGCCTCTACGACATGGCCGGGGTCACGACGCTCTCCAGCGCGATCATCGTCAACAACGACTGGGCCAAGGACGCGAAGAACCAGGACCAGCTGCGGCGCTTCCTGCGCGCGACCCAGCGCGGCTGGAAGTACAGCTTCGACAACCGCGCCGAGGCCGCCGAGATCTTCCGGAAGAACGCGCCCGTGTTCACGCAGGAAATCGCGCTGCTGGAGGTCGACGGGACGATGACCATCATTCACACCGAGCGCACCAAGGGCAAGGCGATCGGCTGGTCCGCGGCCGAGGATTGGAAGGACAGCCAGGAGCTCCTCGAGAAGTTCGCGAAGCTGAAGCC
>Ga0184639_10000657_pt1 | contig 13786 bp, 13 predicted proteins | sample PLM31_170_b2_FD_133155 | JGI IMG/M metagenome (GOLD analysis project Ga0184639, IMG submission 133155) | Groundwater sediment microbial communities from an aquifer in East River, Colorado, USA - PLM3-1_170_b2 | ecosystem: Environmental > Terrestrial > Soil > Riparian zone | place: USA: East... | reverse complement strand
GGGTGTCTCGACTTACAAAGCCGAATGGGATCGCGCGAAGCCGTTACTCGATGCGTTGACGCCGTTTCAAGCGACGATCGAAGCGAACAATATGCGGCCCGAGGAGTTTATCGGTGCGCTTGGACAAGCTCATCAAGTGCTCTCCGGCGGCAATCCGCAGGAAAAACTGCGCGAATTCATGCGGCTCGCGCAGGACTATAGAATTCCGTTGAATGAGCTTTTCGTGCAGGGCGAGGACGGCAAGCTCTACTTCAACAAGCAATATACGTCACAACGGCAATCTCAAGGGATCACTCCCGAGGACGTGGAGAAACGCATTGAGGCCAAGTTGAACGATCGAGCTTGGAGCCAAGCGATACAAGGTTTTATCGCAGCAAAGGATAAGGAGGGCAATCCTCAATATCCGCATTTTGACGAGGTCAAGCAAACGATGAGTGGATTACTCCAATCAGGGTTAGCCCAGGACCTTCCGAGCGCCTATGAAGCAGCGTTGGCGTTGCCTCAGCATAAGGCACTTCTCGAAGCGCGAGCCAAACAGCAGCGCGAGCACGAGGATGCCGAGAAAGCGAGGTTAAAAGTCCAAAGCGTGCAACGGGCGCGAGCGAGCGCGGTAAGCCCCAAGACCCAGGTCCCGACGGCACTGGTGCAGGGCTCGACAACTCGCAAGGGTCTGCGCGATCAAATCTCGGAGTCTCTGGACGAGATCACACCGGGCAGGGTATGAGCCTTGAATAGGAGAACGCTATGCCTTTTGCAAATACCAGCATCAGCGATGTAGTCGCCACCACGATTCAAAATCGTAGTGGCGAGCTTGCGGATAACAACACCAACAACAACGCTATCCTCCGCAAGCTGAAGGAGAAAGGCAATGTCCGTCCCTTCGGGGGCGGTGATGTGATTCTGGAAGAGATCATGTACGTGGATTCCGCCACCATCAACGCCAACAGCTACAGCGGGTATGAGGCGCTCAATATCGGGGAGAACTCTCCGATTTCGGCGGCGAGTTTCTCGATCACCCAGTATGCTTCGGCGGTGACGATGTCGGGTCTGCAGATTCTCCAGAACAACAGCAAGGAGCGGATGATCGATCTTTTGGAAGGCCGGATACGGGTGGCAGAGGGGCAGTTGATGAACCGTATCGATGCCGACTTGTATGGTGACGGAACGGGCAACGGGTCGAGAAATATCGTCGGATTGGACGCAGCAGTGCCGACTTCGCCCACCACTGGCACCTATGGCGGTATCTCGCGCGTGACGTGGTCATTCTGGCGCTCGCAGGTCTATGCGGGTGTTGCGGATGGCGGCGCGGCGGTATCGGCGGCGAACATCACCGCTTACATGACGAGTCTTGCGCTTGAATGCGTGAGGGGCAGGAACATGCCCGACTTGTGGATTCTGGGCGCGACTTATTACGGGTTTTACGTCAACGCGTTGCAGTCTATACAGCGTGTAACCGATGACGGTGGTGGCAAAGGTGTCGGGGCGGGTTTCCCATCGTTGAAGTTCTTCGGCGGCGGGATGGCCTCGGACGTGGTGCTCGGAGGTGGCATCAACAATGCTGTCAACACCGCGGGAACCGCGGGTGGCGCAGCTGCCGCCGCGGGCTGGGCGTTGAATACGGATTACATCTTTTTCCGTCCGCACCGCGATCGCAATTTCGTCCCCATTGGTGGCGAGCGGCAATCCACTAACCAGGATGCCGTCGTTCGCTTGATCGGCTGGGCTGGCAACATGACTTCGAGCGGGCCGCAGTTCTGCGGCAAGCTCGTCCCGTAAAGGAGGCTACTTATGCCTGCTGTAATCACTTCTGGTTTGATCGGTGCGAATCTCACTCGCACCAGCACCGCTGCGGAGTTCGCCGTTGGCACGATGGTCACTACCACCGATGGCGGAATCTATCAGTATGTGCAGGCGAGTGAGAATATCTCGCAATACGGCTGCGTAGCGATCTACGGGGATACCGGCACGGTGCGGTTGCTGGAGACCTCGATTGCGACCGCCGCCGGCATTCTCAATGCCCGTGCCGTGGGTTTCGCCCAGACCTCTATCGCCTCCGCCAGTTATGGGTGGGTGGCGCGTAGCGGCAAGGTGATCTTCGCGGTGCTGGATGATTGCGCTGCCGGGGTACGCCTCTTCACTACCGCCACGGCGGGCTCGCTCGATGACGCGACGGTATCGGAGTGCTTGGTATCCGGCGTGCAGTTGACGACAACTTCATCGCTTGCAACCGCGATAACCGGCTACGCGGCGTGTCCGGCGTTCATCGGGATGTATACCAATCCGGCGTAGTGTGTTACAGGCCCTGAATCTAGTCGTCAACCAGTTCGGAACGGTCGATGAGATTCACGACCATATCCGCTATGCGTTGTCGCTGGGGCTGCCGGAGTTCACACCCGCTCTTTGCTCTCACGATGGTTATTACGTGATCGTGGGGAGCGGGCCTTCCATGCCCTCGTTCGTGGAGGAGATACGCGAGGAACGGGCGCGCGGAAGGCCGTTGTGCGCGGTGAAGGGGACGCATGATTTTTTAATCGAGCGCGGGTTGGCCCCCGATCTCTACCTGACGATCGATCCGCGTCCGCGGGCCGATCAGTTGAAATTGAAAAGCGACAATACGATTTACTTGATCGCATCGCGCTGCCATCCGGACGTTTTCAAACGGTTGAAGAACGATAAAGTGATTCTGTGGCACTCATTTGCCGATCAGGACAAGGCCGAACCGATCTGGGAGAAGCGTCAAAAGACGTTTCTGGTCGGTGGCGGATCCACCAGCGGCATGCGCGCGATCAACATGGGCTACATGCAGGGCTTCCGCAACTTCATCCTCTATGGCTTCGATTCCTGTCTTGCCTCCGACGGCAGGACCAAGCGGTTCAATGGCGATCAGGCCGGACAAACCATGGAGATCAGGGTGGGCTCGTTCGTCAAGACCGCTGACGGCGAGGATGAGCACTGCGATCCTAGCACGCGAGTATTCATCACCAATACCGCCATGGGCCAGCAGGCGAAGGACTTTGTCAATATCTACCGTGATATGCCGGATGTCAAAATCACCGCCAAGGGCGATGGATTGATCGCGGCAATCATCGCGCAACGTAAAGCAATGGGATTGTCCGCATGAATTATTGCCGATTGTGCTTGGGTGGCGTTACCACCGTGCTGTCGCTCACGCCTACGCCCATCGCCAATAATTTCAGCCAGACTCCCGATCCCTACGGAGTGAAGCTCCCGCTTGAGCTCGCGCAACGCAAGGGTTGTGGTCATGTTCAGATCGGCTATATCGTCCCCGGTGCGGTGCTGTTCAATGGCTACAGCTATCGTACCCCGGAGGCAGAGCGACCGCGCTTGAGGCAATACGCGCTGGATCTCGCTTCCCAATACCCTCAATATCTTGGCTCCGAGACTCGTAGCGGGACGAAGAGCATGGAGAGGCCGCGAGTGTTGGAGATCGGCTCCAACAACGGCATGTTGATCACGGAATTGAACCGCGCTGGTTTCTGGGCGGTTGGGGTGGATCCCGCGGGGCCGCAGAGCGGAATGCCGCGCTGGTTCTCGCGCAAGAGCGCGCAAGCAATCGCCGGCTCGCTCGGGCGCATGGGCTTGATCCTGGCGAACAATGTGCTCGCGCATGTAGACGATCTGCGCGATACCCTCGGAGGAGTGGCGGCGTTGCTCGCGGATGAGGGTGTGTTCATCTTCGAGGTCCAATACCTGCCCGACATGGTCGCTGGTGGGATGTTCGACATGATCTACCACGAGCACAAGGACTATCACACACTCACTCCACTGCCACGAACGCTGAAGAAATTTGGATTGAGAATCGTGAAAGTCGAGCGACTGCCGACTCATGGCGGCTCGATCCGGGTCTATTGCCGGCGTGGGAGCGGGGGACTCGAAGTCTTTGATCCGCCGATCGACTTTACTCATTTCGAGCAACGCATTGAGCAAGAGCGCGATCGTCTCACGCATGCGTTGCCACCGATACCTTGCCGCCTGGTCGCGTTCGGCGCCACCGCCAAATCCTGCACGCTGATTCATCACTTCGGGCTTGCCGGGCGCATCGCTTATTGCGTGGATGAGACCCCGGAGAAGCAGGGCCGCTACATACCGGGCACGGCGATCAAGATATCGGCGCTGGAGCGGCTGCAGCGTGAGCCGCCGGATGCAATTCTATTGACTGCCTGGAATTACGCGGAGATTCTGCGGCCCCGATTGAAGGAGTATCCGTTGATTATCCCGTTTGAACAGAGACAGGCCCAGAGACAGGCCGCATGAAGAAGATCGTTTTTGTCCATCAAGGTGGTCCGGGCATGGCTTCTTATCGCTATCGCGCTGAGATACCGGCTGCAGCATTGAAAGAACTCGGGCACGAGACGGCGGTCAATAATGGTGTTGCGGATGTGGTCATATTTTCTAAGCCGATGTTGAATGATCCCGAGATCGCTTCGAGGGCGAAAGCGGACGGCGCGAAAGTCGTGTTCGACATCGGCGACGATCACCTGACGCACCCGATACTGGGGCCGCTCTACAATAAGATGATGGCACTTTCGGAGATGATCGTATGCCCGACGCGCAACATGGCCGAGCGTGTGTATCGGGTGAGCGGGCGGCTCGCTGAGATCGTGCCTGATCCTTACGAGGAAATGCAGCAACGACCCCATGCCGCGAGCGGGCCAGCTGGTGCGAAATTGATGTGGTTCGGCCATCAGTTGAACCTGAAAGACCTCGTGCCGTGGAAGCCGATCTTGAACGGTATCCGTATCGTGACCGGGCCGGCTACCACCCAGCATATCCAATGGTCGCCCGAGACGCAGACGATCGAATTGGCGAATGCCAATATCGTGGTGCTCCCAGTGCGCGCGGGCGTGGAATTCAAGAGTAACAACCGGGTGCTGAATGCTGTGCGTGGCGGTTGCTTCGTAGTGATGTCTCCCCATCCTTCGCACGATGAATTCCGCAGCATGCTGTGGGTCGGCAACATCGCCACCGGCTTGAGGTGGTCGCGAGCATTCCGCGCCGATCTCGATGGGCTCGTCGCGCAAGCACAGGACTACGTGGAGAAGAATTACTCTCCTCGGGTGATCGCCAAGCGCTGGGAGGCGGTGCTGTGAAACGGTTGCAACTCTTCTGCGGCGATAAATATTGGCCCGGATTTATCAATTGCGATAAGCATGTCGTTCAAGCTGATGTCAATGTCGATTGCTCGAAGTTGGATAGTTTCAAGGATTGCGAAGCCGATGAGATCCACGTCATCCACGGTCTGGAGCATCTCCATCGGCTCACGGCAGAACGGGCGCTGAAGGACTGGTATCGGGTGTTGATTCCCGGCGGGCGTTTGGTGCTGGAAGTGCCTTCGCTCGACAAGATCGTGGCAATGCTCGCCGCAGGCGAGAAGAACATACGCCTGACGCTGCTTGGGTTGTTCGGAGACCCGCGCGATCAGAAGCAAGGCATGGAGCATAAATGGTGCTGGTCACAGGAGGAGCTGACCGGTTCATTGCAGGCCGCCGGATTTATGCACATTGCGTTTGAAGAACCATTTTTTCACGTGGCACAACGAGATATGCGAGCGACAGCAATCAAACCTGATCACTTAGGAGATGAGCATGCCAAATCTGATAGCCACTGATGACGCAAACCGGGATTTCGTCGGCGCACGCAACCCGGATGACGTGTTGCACGTGCTGTTCTACATGCGAGCTACGCAGAATAATTTCCTTTCCGCGAAGGAAGGGCGTCCGATATTCGACAACGTGCCGTTCATAACGATCCAGGCCCCTGGCAACAATCTGTCGATCATCGATACACCGGTACGGGAGGATCACAAGGTGCGTTTTCCGCGCCACTGGGCGGTGTTCATGAATCAACAGTCGGAATCGCCCGATGAGTTGAGAAGTACCGGGACACCGGTCGAAGCATGGCCAACATTGACCAAGGCGCAGGCCGAGGAGCTGAAGGGCGTCAAATTCTTCACCGTGGAGCAGATCGCCAATTGCTCCGATGCTCAGATTACGGCGCTCGGAATGCAGGGGCCGATGTTGAGGAAGAAAGCCCTTGCGTATCTGGAAAACGCGCGCAATAGCGCGCTTGCACAGCAACAAGCCGCTGAACTCGCGAAAAAGGATCAGCAAATCTCCGATCTTCAGGGCGATGTGAAGCGCATTGCCGCGCAACTTCAGGCGTTCATGGACTCAGGCGGACAACGCCCAAAAAGAAAATATCGACGCAAGCACAAGGAGCCGGAAGCGCAGCCGGCCACATAAATGCCAGCTACTGTCTTGCAGCTCGTGAATCGCGCCGAGCGCGAATTGGGATTTACCGCGTCCGCCACGGTCATCGACAACGTCGATGAGCAGGCGGTGCAGTTTCTCAACCTGGCGAACGGCCTCGGTAATGATCTCGTTCGCGAATACGATTGGCAACAACTCCAGACCGAGAATAGTTTTTCGACGGTCTTTTTCGACTACACGGCTACGACTACTTTGGGTTCGACCACGATTTCCGTTCTATCCTCAACCACCGGACTCACAACCAATCCGACACGTTTTGCGGTGAGTGGTGCGGGGATACCAAGCGATACCACGCTCGTCAGCGTCGATGCGGGTGCCGCCACGGCGGTAATCTCCAGGGAAGCGACCGCGACCGGCACCCTAGTCGCACTCGATTTTGACCAGATTCGCTACGCCATGCCGAGTGATTTTGATCGGCTGATTGACAACACGGATTGGGACAAGACCAACAACTGGCCGATTGTCGGCCCGAATACACCGCAGCAGTGGCAGTGGTTGAAAGGCGGCATGATTTCAACCGCACCGCGCGCGCGCTTTCGCGTCTATGGAAATTTATTCGTGATCTGGCCGCCGCTGGGCTCGGAAAACTTCATGCGTTTCGAGTATGTGAGCAACTTCTGGGTCGCTACCGCGAGCGGTGGTACGCCCTCAAAAAGCTCCTACACCATCGACGCCGATGCCTCGGTCTTTCCTGATCGCGTAATGGTGACAGGCTTGAAAATGCGTTACGCGCAAGCGAATGGGATGGATTGGCTCGCTCAATCCTTGTCCGGAGAATATGCGCGTCAATTGAGTATTTCAAAAGCCAATGATGCTGGAAGCCAAACGCTCAACATGGGTGCCCGGCAGTACGAACGGTTGTTGAATCAGAACAATATTCAGGAAGGCAATTTCACGCTTTAATCATGGCGCTCCGCATTCCTCTCGCGGCTTCAATCGGCACTCGTGACTCCGCGCTCACGAAGGATGCGCTGTTGCTCAATGCTTATGCCGAGCAGGGACAGGGTGTCTGGGACATCTACAAGCGCCCCGGAACAGACTCCTACGTGAGCTATCTCGGCCCCGGACAGGGGACGTACTCCTGGCGCGAGCAGATGTTCTCGATCTTCAACGACTCGATGCGGAATTACGAGACCTCCGCCTTGTACGCGCTCTCGGTCGGAGGCTATACCGGACAGCAGTATCAGTTCGCGCAGACCGCCGGTCAATCCGGCAGCGTTACCTCGGCTGGAGCCGCTTGGACGCAGCAGACCGCTGCTGCGGGATGGACTGCGCGTCAGGGGGCGGCGTTTTGTGTCTTTAACAACCGCATGTGGATCATGGGCGGCACCGACGGCACATACAGGAATGATGTCTGGTCTTCGACCGACGGTATCACCTGGACACAAGCTACCGCGGCGGCGGGTTGGGCGGCGCGTCAGCAATTCAGTGTCGTAAGCTATCAAAACCAAATGTGGCTGACTGGGGGCAGGGATGTGGCCGGCACTGACTTTCGAGACGTTTGGAACTCCACCGACGGCATCACTTGGACGCAAGTCGATGCGGCGGCGGATTTCGCGGCGCGCCGGGGATTTGGATTTGTCGTGTTCAATAACCGCATGTGGGTGATGGGCGGATACAACGGCTCGAATCTCAACGATGTGTGGTCCTCTACCGACGGCACGACTTGGACGCAAGCCACAGCAGCTGCCGCATGGACCGCCGGGATGGAGTTCGGTTGCGTCTCGTATGCCGGCAGGATGTGGAAATACAGCGGGCAGACTGGTGGGGGTTCGGTCAACAATGAATGCTACTCCTCGACTGATGGCGCGACGTGGACGTTAGCCACTGCCGCAGCAGCGTGGAGTGCGCGCACGATCGCGGGTGCGCTCACTTACGGTGGCAGGATGTGGATATTGGGGGGGTGGACGGGAGCGGCATTTCTCAACGAGGCTTACTCTTCCACCGATGGGATCACCTGGACCTCTGCAGGCACGATAACCGCCGGGGCACTCGGCTTCGGTCGCGCAGCGTGGCATGCCTATAACAATCGCCTGTGGCGCGCGGGCGGCAGCAATGGTGCAAATGACGATAACGTCTGGAATTCAAATCTAGACAGCACGACCGCTGCCGTCGGCCCGACTGCTTATTTGATGGTGAAGAACAACAACGAGGCGTGGTATTTGACCGGAACGACACTCACCCAGATATCCGACGCTGACTATCCGATCGAGACTGTTCCGGGTGTGATCTATCTCGATGGCACGTTTTACGTGATGAACCGGGCTGGGGTCATCTTCGGCTCCGATCTGGAAGATCCAAGCTTGTGGAATTCGCTGAATTTCATGGGCTCAGAAGCGGAACCGGATATCGGGATTGCGATAACCAAAATCCTGAATTATGCGGTCGCGCTTGGCGCATGGTCTATTGAATGTTTTCAGACTGTTCTGAGTAATCCAGGAACTTCTCCATTAGCCCGTATTGATGGCGCTTATCGGCAGTACGGCTGCGCTTCCGCTGGATCAGTCGCTTACATCGAGAACGGGCTCGTGTTTATCTCGCAGTCGAAGCTCCGGGGCCGTGAGGTGGTAAGAATGGTCGGTCTCGAAGTTGAGAAAATCTCCACACCCTCGGTCGAGAAAGTCATCCTGGCGGATGCGCTCACCACGGTTTACTCCTATTGCCTCAAGGCTGGAGGGCATGAATTCTATGTGCTGACGCTGGTAGCTTCCGCGGTGACGCTCGTCTGTGATCTCACCAACAAGATGTGGTATCAATGGTCGAGCCTCATCGCAGGAACTGCGCAGACGCTTACTTCGGTCACTTCTTCCGGAGAGATCGCGACCGCGACGCTTGCCGCTCATGGCTACTCTGACGGACAGGTAGTACTGACTGCCGGCGCAAACCAGGCCGGCTACAACGGCACCTTCATCATCACCCGTGTGAGCGCGAGTGTCTTTACCTATCCAGTTGCTTCCGGACTCGTGACCCCTGCTACTGGCACGATCACCGCGACCGGCTACACCAATGGCTACTTCCGCTACATCAATTACATCAACAACGATGGAGTGGATATCGTGCAGCACGTCACCGATGGAAGTCTTTATCAGATCGGGACGACCTTTACCAACGACAACGATATCCGCATCAACACCCGAGCGAGGACCGGATCGTTCGACGGGCAAACTCTCGACAACAAGTCAATCCTCGCGCTCAATCTCGACGCGGATACGGTAAGTGCCAACGCCTATATCCGTTGGACCGATGATGATTACTCGACTTACAACATCTTCCGCAGACTTAGCTTGAACAATCCGCGAAAACAGCTTCGCAACCTCACGCGCTCCAGACGGAGGGCGTTCGAGGTCATGCACGCTGATGACACGGTGTTCGTTGCTTCTTCCCTGGAATTGAACGTGAGACCTTGGAGAATTTGATATGACTATGTCATATGGCACACCGTTGGGCGGGGTCACTTCAAACTCAGTCAACACTGGCCAGATCATCCGTGATCGTTACGGTAATCAACTCACACCGGAACAATATGCGGCAATGGTCGCCGGACAATCTGGCCCCTATGGCGGTCCTAACCAGCAAAGAACGCAGAGCGTCACACCTGCTTCCGCACCCAGTCCGGTCACTCCGCTGACCAGTCAAGCGGGGCCGATGACTGCGCAGAATCTTCCAGATTGGGCGAGCACTACCGGTTCGCGCGCCGCGAGTCTTGCCGATCCTTTTGCCGAACAACGACCCCAATATCAGACGCAACTCGCCGATCTCATGAAAAATCCCGGCGAGTTCGCTTCAAGTCCGGTCTACAAGTTTGCGTTCGATCAGGGCTTGGAAGCGGTCAATCGCACCGCTGGCGCTAAGGGGCAACTCGGTTCTGGCAACCGACTGATCGATCTCACCAAATTCGGCCAAGGGCTTGCGGGGCAGCAGTTCTATCAAATGGCGCCGCTCTTGGGGCGTTTCGCGGGAGCGGATACGAGCTCTCCTGCTTCCGCTGGAATGGCCTACGCCTACGGACAGGGGAAAGCTCTGGACGCCTTCAGCAACCAGGAGATGGAAAAGGCTTATCGTGATGCCTTGGCGCAACAAACAACGGGAGGAAACCGTGGACCATCATTGCCACAAGTGCCGCAAGGCATGGACCCATTGAGTCAGCAACGCTGGGATCAATACAATGCCCAGCAACAACCTCAACAGCAACCTCAGCAGATGGCTGGACCATCCCAAGGCCAGAGTGGCGGATTATATCCGGGGGGTTTCGGCGTCTCCGAACAGGATGCGCTCGGCTATGGCGAAGGGGACATTGTGGGACCGGGAGCGGGCGGATTATATCCCGGTGGATTTGGTATTTCCGAGCAAGATGCTCTCGGCTACGGAGAAGGCGACCCGCTCACGCAGTTGAACTACAACCCAGCCCTTGATACCGGATTGGGTGGGGCTTATGCCACTGAAGGCGGCGCGATGGATATGGGTACCGGCGGCAATCTCTGGCAACAACCGATTCCGACATTGCAGAAAATCAATTCAACGATTTATCCAAATAACTATCAAGACACACTCGGCGATTGGTCGTTCATGGGCGTACGGGGTTAAATACGGGGTTGAATATGGCCGGATATTACCAAGGACTGCTCGGAGCGCAGGAGCGGCTCGCTGGGCTGGAGCAGAACCGTCGCAGGACCGGACTCCTCGATCTGGAATCCCAGATGAAGACGCAGGAGTTCGAGGACTATCAGAAGAACGCGCCTTTCAGACAAGCGCTGCAGCAGGAGCAAGTTAAGGAACTTCAAGGCCGCGGCCCATTGCGGCAATTGCAAGCCGCCGATATCGGCCAACAGATGCAAGGCCAACAACAGCAGATGCAGGGACGCGAGCTGGAAATGCTGACGAAAGCAAAGGAACTTTTTACTTCCGTTGGCGATCAGCAAACGCTCGATCAAGCGAACACTCAATTCGAGCAGTTCACCGGCAAGCCATCGCCCTACCGCGGAAAGCCATTCACGCCGGATTTCAAGAGCCGGGTGATGAACGACTTGATGACGATAGGACAGCGAATTCAGACGCAGCAATTGCAGCAGGGTAGAACACCGCCGGGTTATCGTCCAACGCGCGAGGGCGAGCTGGAGGCGATACCAGGAGGACCGGCCGACATCAAGGCGGGCGTGGCGTCGGAGAAGACCGAGAAGCTCGGTGCGTTGGCCGAGAGCCGTGCCGCGATCGTCTCGAAGAAGGTCGATCAGGCGCTGGAGAAGATCGGCACCTTCGGCATTTTCACGACGGGCGCGACGGGGAAAGCCCTTGGCTATGTGCCGGGAACCAAAGCCTATGATCTTGAGACAATCCTCGATACGATCAAGGCCAACGTCGGCTTCAAGGAATTGCAAGCGATGCGCGAATCCTCGCCCACGGGTGGGGCTCTCGGCCAAATCGCGGTGCGGGAACTGGACTTCCTTCAAGCCGCAGTCGCTTCGCTCGATCGAGGTCAAAGTCCTGCGGAGCTGAAGAAAAATCTTGCGGAAGTCAAGCAGCACTTCGAGAACTGGAAAGGCGTCATGCAGCAAGCTGGTGGTCCGACTTACGGCCGGCGTGGCGCCGACAAATTGAAGCTCAATCCTGACGGCAGCTACACTTATCAGCCCTGATGCCGCAAGTTACTATTCAAGGTTTCGGGCGCATCAACTTCCCGGATTCGATGACTCCGGAGAAAATCGAGGCGGTAATTCGCCGCGAGATCGAACCCGTGGTCCTGGAACGCCGTCAAGCCATGCAGAAGGATATGGAGCGCATGGCTGATCCGCTCGCCGGCACTTCTGCAAGCTATCGGGCGGTTGCAGGATACGGGAAAGCGATGCCTGACATCATCCGTGGTATTGGACAGACGCTGGGCCTCGTGAGCCGCGAGGATGTCGCAGAAGCGAGAAGGCGCGACGAGCCCCTCATGCGCTCCGGTGCTGGCATGGCTGGTAACATCGCCGGCAACATCGCCGCGCTGGTTCCGACTGCGGCAATTCCTGGGGCAACGACTCTACGTGGGGCGGGTGCGATCGGGGCTGGCATCGGGGCCATCTCTCCGAGTGCCTCCACGGAAGAGACCGCCGCGAATGTGCTAGGAGGGGCTGCGCTCGGGGCTGGTGGGCAGGCAGTCGCGGGTAGGATCGCCAGACACCTGCGGGGAGCGCCCAAGGGGCCGGAAGCGGAAGCATTCCGAGCCGCTCAGGAGGCTGGGTTCACCATTCCCCCGTCCCAAGCTCCAGAAGCAGGACTCATAAGCCGAGCCGCTGAAGGCTTTGCAGGTAAACTCACCACCGCACAACGCGCTTCCCTTGCCAATCAGCAGATGACCAACCGTCTCGCCCGCGAGACCTTGGGTCTTGCCGAGGATGCTCCGCTCAATCTGGTGGCGCTCGCTAATCTTCGCAGGCAAGCGGGCACAGCTTACGAGTCCGTCAAACGCGCCGGCACCATGAATTCGGATGATGAGTTCCTTCAGGATCTCGCCCGCATTGGCGAGAAATACAAAGGGGCGGAAGTCGATTTCCCCGGCTTGGGAAAGACCCCAATAAGCGATGTGATTGACAGTCTCAAACAAAGCCGATTCTCGTCCAGCGGGGCAGTGGATGCGATCTCCATCCTCCGAGACAAGGCTGATGTCGCGTTTAGACAAGGGGATAAAGGTCTCGGCAGAGCCTTCCGTGAAGCTGCGAAGGCAATGGAAGATGTCGTAGAACGCAATCTCGAAACAATCGCTTCCGAGACCGGCGCGATTCCGAAAGCTGCCGGGCAGATGCTGAAGGACTTCCGCTCCGGGCGCGAGATGATCGCCAAGACCTACAGTGTTGAGAAGGCTTTGAACGAATCTACCGGAAATGTATCGGCGCAGGTACTCGCGCAGGAATTAAAACGAGGAAAGCCGTTGAGCGGCGGGTTGCGAACCGCAGCGCAGGTAGGCAGAGCTTTTCCGAAAGCGGTTCAACGTCCCGAAGTCATCGGTTCTCAGCCCGGCATCAGTCCGCTCGATATCGTCGGCTCTGGAATCTTCGGCGGAGCTGGCGCTGCGGCAGGAGGGCCAGTGGGACTGCTCGCCGCCGCCATTCCATTCCTGCGGCCGGCCGTGCGTTCAGCGATCCTCTCAAAGCCCTATCAGCGCACTCTAGGCGGCGCTGGGCTGCTCTCGCGAATTCCCAATGTGCAGGGCAACGAAGCGCTGCTCGAAGAGATGATCCGGCGCTCCGCCGTCCCGTTGGCTATCGGCGCGGGGCAATGAGCGGGATGCAATGGGCACTACTATTGAAGCCGTTCGGGACATTGCTCTTCATGGTAGTTCTAGTGCTCCCGATCAAAATTGTGATCGCCCGGATGATGAATGATTCGCCGCTGAAGCGGCTCCTCTTCCGAAGGATTAACTGACGTGCTGCGGCTGGATCGTACGACGCGCTCGCTCGGTATAGTCCTCGGCGGAGCCGTCGCGACCAATCAACTGAACATCATCGTCTCCGGTGTTGAGC
>Ga0184639_10000656_pt1 | contig 13787 bp, 14 predicted proteins | sample PLM31_170_b2_FD_133155 | JGI IMG/M metagenome (GOLD analysis project Ga0184639, IMG submission 133155) | Groundwater sediment microbial communities from an aquifer in East River, Colorado, USA - PLM3-1_170_b2 | ecosystem: Environmental > Terrestrial > Soil > Riparian zone | place: USA: East... | reverse complement strand
GTCGACCATGAAACTTGCCTGCTCCTTCGACCAGGCGATCTCGTAGCGCTGCCACGTGGCCAGTCCCGCGATCGGCGCAGACTGGGCGCCTGCTACGACGCGCCAACCAAGCTGGATCAACGTTCGTCGCAGCGGTCGCAGCGACATTCCGGCGACGGCGGCCGCTCCAAGCATGGCCACGACGCCTCCTGGCCACGCAGGGCTTCGCAACCTGGCTGCGCGCCAACCCGTTCCCTCTCCCGCCGGTGAAAAAGGCAGGTCGGAGGGAGGGGAGCTGTGAAAGAACCACAGGGCCTGCGGCAAGGCCGGAAGTACCCGCCGGGCGCCGGCCTGCCCGCCGAAGGACGGAAAGGGATCGTTCCAGAATCCGAAGCCCAGGGTGCCAAGAGGAGTCGCGCCCGAGGCGCGCGCCTCCAGGCTGAGCTGCAGCGGAGGTCGATGCAACAATCGACGGCGCGGCCGGCCCTGCGTGTCGTCCAATTGGGCATCGCTGTAACCGGAAGATGGCGACACGTGAAAGCGCCACCCTTCCGCTGTCGCTTCGACACGCCCGTTCCCGGCGGTGAATCTGGTAAGCACAGGCGCTCCCGCTCGATGGCAGAATTGTAGGCCGATGGCGCTCCCTGAACGGAATCCGAGCTTCTGGAACAAACCCGGTTTCTCTCCGCCAGGCGACCCGGGCCGAGGGCCATTGTATAATCCCGACGCTTCGGGGAGACGAACGTGGAACTCACCTGGTACGGCATGTCCTGTTTCCGGATGGTCGAACGTGGACTGGCGACGGTCGTCACCGACCCATTCGACGCCAGTGTCGGGCTGCCGGAGCCGAAGCTCCGCGCCGATGTCATCACCATCAGCCACGACGCGCCCGGACACAACAACCTTGCGGCGGTCAAAGGCGAGCGGCGCGTCATTCAAGGTCCCGGCGAGTACGAGATCGGGGGGGTGTTCATTACCGGTATCGCCATGAACGCCCCCTCGGGCGAGGACAACGGCGGTCGGCCCAACACACTGTATGTCTTCGAGTTCGATGGTCTGACCGTGGTGCATCTTGGCGACTTGGCCTATGTCCCCACCCAACCGCAGATCGAGGATCTGGGCACGGTCGACGTCGCCTTGGTTCCGGTGGGGGGCGGTGGGGCGCTGAATCCGTCGCAGGCGGCGGAGGTCATCAGCCTGATCGAGCCGAAAATCGTCGTGCCGATGCACTACAAGACCGGCAAGGAATCATTGAAGCTCGGGCCTGCGGCGCGCTTCCTTTCCGAGATGGGGATCGGCGCCATCGACCCGCTGGGCTCGCTGAAGGTCTCCAAGTCCGGGCTGGCCGAGGAAACCCAGGTGATCCTGCTGGAGGCGGTCGCCTCGTAGGCGCCGTCCCGGCGGCCGTCTGAGGAGTCTGGACCTGGCGATCAAGCTGCTGATGACTTGGGACATCCTACCCGGCCGCGAGCAGGAGTACTTTGAGTTTGTCGTGCGTGAGTTCGTTCCCGGTATGCAGCGGCTGGGGATCCAGCCGACCGAGGCCTGGTACACGACTTTCGGACGGCGGCCGCAGATCCTGACGGGCGGCGTAACTGAGGACCTCAAGGCCATGCGGTCTGCGCTCGAGTCGCCGGAGTGGCAAGGCATGCGCGATCGGCTGGGGGAGTTCGTCGCCAACTTCGAGTGGAAGATCATCCGGGCGACGGGGGGCTTCCAGATGTAGTCGGACCGGCCGAGGTCGAGAAGCACTAGCAGAAAACGAGTGGGGGCACAGCGCCGCTGTGCCCCTACGATTCTTGCTCGTGGGCTAGACCGTCAGTCGGCCGATTTGGCGGCCGTCTCTTTTTTTCCGCTGCTGGCCTTGGCCTCACTGTCTTTCGCGCCGTTGTCCTTGCCGCCGGACCCGCTTTCCTTGCTGCCGGACCCGCTTTCCTTGCTGTCGGATCCGCCTTCGTCGGGCTTTCGAGGCGAGCCCTGACCAGACGGAGATCGATGGTCCGTGGAGTAGAAACCCGAGCCCTTGAATACGACCCCGACGGGGAGGATCAGCCTGCGCAAGGCCTCCTCGCCGCATTCCGGACACTCGGTCAGCGGAGGGTCGTCGAAGCTCTGGTAGCGTTCGAAGCGCACACCGCAGTTGTCACAGCCATACGCGTACGTCGGCATTCTCTTTCCTTGTAAGACCGTGATTATACGGCGTTGGCGGCAGACCTGACAAGAGCGGTCGGATTCGCCTGCCGGCTGCAACCAGTGTAGCAGGGGACTGTCTGAGGGGCGTTAGCGTCGGAGCCCGGCCCGCCTCCCGAGACTCTCCGGATCCACAACAGAGTGCCCCGCCCTCTACACCCCTTCGCCCTCTGCGCCCTTCGGCGCACCGGAAGCGGTGCAGGGCGCCAAGGGCGGCGCACACCCAGGGTGCACCCGAAGGTGTGAGGGCGCCAGGGCCAGAATGGGAACAGGCGGGATCTCGTCCCCGCGTCCTCGGTCATCTGTTGACGCTGGATGAACCGGAGGATAAGATGAAAGCGGCCGGTGGGTCGGCCGGGCGATCGCGGACTGTCCTGAGCGAAAGCGGAGGGCAGTCCGAGGAAAGTCCGCGCTCCACAGGGCAGGGTGCCGGGTAACACCCGGGCGGGGAAACCCGCGGACAGGGCCACAGAAACAGACCACCTCGGGCGCGAGTCCGAGGCCAGGGTGAAACGGTGGTGTAAGAGACCACCGGCGGCGCCAGCAATGGGGCCGGCCAGGCAACCCCCATCCGGAGCAAGGCCAAGCAGGGGCGAGGAGCTGCCCGCTCCGTTCGAGTCCCGGGTAGGCCGCTTGAGCCCGGCGGCGACGCTCGGGCCGAGATAGATGATCGCACAGGCTCCGGTTCGCGGGATGAAGGCCATCGGCCGTAAACCGCCACCGGCGCCGGACAGAACGCGGCTTACAAGTCGGCCCCCGGTTCAGCAGAGCTTCCCGCGAGCTTTAAGCTCGCGGGAAGCTTTTTCCGACCGGATTAGGCTGACACGAGGGGAGGCGCGCTGGGCATGTAGTCTTCGAAATCCGGCGCCCAGCCTTCCGGAGTGAATTCGCCGGTCGTAGGCTCCTGGTGGTAGCGGCCGAAATAGTCCCCGCGGGCGATCCGGCCGAGTGAATCCATGAAACGATCGACTTCGGCGAAAGTGTTATACAGGCCGAACGACATGCGGATCAAGCCCGGCATCTCTCGCTTGTCGTGAGCCACCATCTGATCGCGCACCTCTCGGGACTGTGTCTCGTTCAACCCCAATAGACGCAGGACGTAGGGGTGGGCGCAGAAGCAGCCACTGCGGACGCCGATGCCGAATTCGTAACCCAGGATGGCCGCCACCAGGAAGTGGGATAAGCCGTCCACCTGAAACGGAATCGCCCCCAGACGGCTTCCGGCGGTCTCCGGGCGCGAGTCGCCGAAAACCCGAACCTTGTCCATCGTCCTCAGTCGCTCCAAGGCGTATCGCGTGAGCTCGGCTTCGTGGGCCGCTATCTGGTCCATTCCGATGGCCCCAAGCGTCCGCAGCGCCAGTCCAAGGGCCACCGCCCCGACGACATTCGGGCTGCCGGCTTCGTCGCGGTCGGGAGGTTCGGCCCAGACGACATCATCGAGCGTCACGATCTCCACCGTGCCGCCCCCGCGCTGGTCCGGGTCGCCGCCTTCGAACAGGTCTCGACGGCCGATCAGAGCACCGGTGCCGAAGGGCGCGTACAGCTTATGGCCGGAAAGCGCCACGAAGTCGAGGTGTTCCGGATCGTGGAGCGGCCCGATTTCTACACGGCGATGCGGGGCGAGCTGGGCAGCGTCGACGCTGATCCATGCCCCGGCGGCGTGCGCTTTGGCGGCCAGCCGGTGGATCGGGTTGAGGTATCCAGTGACATTGCTGGCGCCGGCCACGGCCACCAGCCGCACCTGGCCGCGCAGCGCGGCCAACTTGCGGTCGAAGTCGTCCTCGTCCAGGCGACCGTCGTCGAGCACGGCGGCGTGGACGACGCGCGCAACACCCCGGTAAGGGAGGTCGTCCGAGTGGTGCTCCATCTCGGTGACCAGGATCACATCCTCCGGTCGAAAGCTCATCCGTCGTGCGAGCTTGTTGAGGGCTTCGGTCGTGTTCTTGCCAAAGATACAGACGTGGCTGGTCGCGTCGCCGCCGACGAAACCAAGCACTTGTTGCCGCGCCTGCTCGTAAGCCCACGTCGAGAGCTGTGACTTGAACCCGGTCCCGCGGTGGACGCTGGCGTAATGATCCAGGAATCCGTTCACCCCGTCTCGCACAGCGCGCAGCGGTGGGGTGGAGGCGGCATTGTCGAAGTTGACGTAGCTCCGCGTGCCGCCGCCCAGCACCGGGACCTCGACCTCCGTTCCGACAAAGAGCTCGCGGAACCCGATCCCAAGCGTGGGTTGGGTCATTGAGGGATCTCCATATCTGGGGGTAGGAGGAAAGTACCGACCAATCGACTTGCGCTATTTGGTTGCGCGGTCCCAAAAACGTGTATATACTGTGGGCAATTGTGGGTCAGAGTGGTGTGATGTGGGACGCCGGAGAAAACCGGCGTCTTGCATGCCAGGAGACTGTTAGAACGCATGTTCCTCGGTCAGTTCGCTCACAGTCTCGATGCCAAGGGCCGGTTAACCATACCGGTCCGTTTTCGTCCGGCCCTCGCCACCGGCGCCTTCGTCACCCAAGGTTTTGATCGGAGCCTGGTGGTTTATACCACGGAGAGTTTCGAGCGGTTGGCGGCGCGGGCCAATCACCTCACCACGACCGATCCCGAGGCGCGCGCCGTTCGTCGAGTCCTCTTTGGCGGAGCGACCGAGGTCAGCCTCGACTCGGCGGGCCGCATCCTGCTTCCAGAGTTCCTACGTCAGTACGCTGCCATCGAGAGCGATGCCGTCCTTGTTGGTGCCGGGGAGTATTTCGAAATCTGGGGCGCCGCGGGGTGGTCTGGGGAAGAGCGCAGCCTGACTGACCCTGAGTCTAACGCCAAGCGCTTCTCGGCTTTCGACCTTTCCTCGGGGTAGTCCATGGGCGCGTCGAAGCGTGACGCGGGCCCCGGACCGCATGCCCCGGTACTTTACCAGCAAGTGCTCTCCGCCCTCGAACCGCGGGCGGGGGGCCGCTATTTGGACGGAACCCTGGGTGGGGGCGGGCACGCGCTGGGGATTCTCGGAACCTCCGGGCCCGATGGCGAACTCCTCGGCCTGGACCGGGACCCGCAGGCGCTCACCTTGGCGGCAGGCCGGCTCGAAGCCTACGCCGGCCGGTTCCACCTCCGCAACGCCTCCTTCGCTGCGATGACCGAGGAGGCGGAGGCGCTCGGCTGGGACGGGGTCGACGGGATTCTCTTCGACCTCGGCCTGTCGTCGATGCAGCTCGACGATCCGGTGCGCGGTTTCTCCTTCCGCCTCGAAGGCCCTCTCGACATGCGTTTCGATCCGTCGCAGGCGTTGACGGCGGGCGAACTCGTGAATCACTGGGAGGAAGCGGCACTGGCCGACGCCCTGCGGAAGTACGGCGAAGAGCCGCGCGCCCGAGCCGTCGCGCGGGCGATCGTGGGCGCCCGACCGGTGGCCACCACGACCGAGCTGGCCGGGATCGTGGCGCGGGCGGCCGGCCGCAGCCGGAGCGGAGTCCATCCAGCGACGCAAACGTTTCAGGCCCTGCGCATCGCCGTCAATCGCGAGCTGGAGGAGCTGAGCGAAGGCCTGGAGGCGTCGCTCGGGTTGCTGCGGGAGCGGGGGAGGCTGGTGGTGATCTCCTTCCATTCGCTGGAGGACAGGCTGGTGAAGCAGTTCATCCGGCGCGAGTCGCGGGATTGCATCTGTCCCCCGGAGCAACCGGTGTGCACCTGCGGGCACAAGGCGACCCTGCAGCCTCTGACGCGCCGGCCGATCCGGGCGGAGGCGTCTGAAATCGAGCGGAATCCGCGGGCGCGAAGCGCCCGGATGCGGGCTGCGGAACGCCTCGGTACGGCACGGTCCTTGCATAAAAGGAACAGGGTCGGGAGCGGCGGGTGAGGAAAACGCACAGGCAAGCCTTTCGCCAGGCGCCATGGAGAATCTTGCAGCAGACCACCAGCAACACCTTGTTGGGCCTGGTGGCGCTGCTCGTGCTCGCCGGGATGTACCTGGCGGTCAACGCGCGACTGGCGGATGCCGGGCGGGTGTTGCTCGGGCTGGAGGCCCGGCGGGCCGACCTGATGCGTCAGTCGACGAACCTCGGCGCCCAGTTGGCGGACCTGACGACACCGCAACGGATGATGGAACGGGCGGCCTCGCTCGGTTTTCAACCGGCACACGCCAAGGACCTGGAATATGTCGTGATTGACGGATATGTCCCGCCACGAGGATTCGATGCGCCGCCGCCCATCGGCAGCCCGGTGATGCCTTCCGGGAGCCTGTCTCCGGCTTACACCGAGACGCTCGCCGACTGGACGCTGCGCATGGTCGAGCTCTTGCGTGGCGTGCGATGAACAGCCAAGGGTTCCGACGCGGGCGGGTCTACTCGGTCATGGTCGGGATGGCCGTGGTGGGCGCAGGGCTGGTGGCCCAGCTCATTCGGGTCCAGTTCGGGCCTTACGCGCCGGTCTTCGACGCCCGCGCTCGCGCCGGGAACGGCCGGCTGGAACGTGTCGTTCCCGAGCGCGGCTTGATCTTCGATCGGGATGGAATGCTGCTGGCGACCAACGGGACGATGTACTACATGGAAATCGAGATACGCCAACTGAATGAGACGAGCCGCCGGGAGATCGCTTCGGTCCTCTCCAAGCTGCTGGTGCTGCCCATGGACGACCTGTTGGCCCAGCTGACGTACGACTGGGCCGCCGAGGGCCAGTACCGCATCCGGCTGACGCGGGAAGACCCGCGCCTTGGGCGCCTTCCGATTCGCCTCGATCCGACGGTGGCCGGTGTCCTGCGAGATTTTCTGGCCGACCCGCTGGCGCCCGATCTCTCCGGCCTCGACCTGGTGCCCACCTCCAGCCGGCACTATCCCAGCGGCACTCTGGCGGGGCACATCCTGGGAATCGTCAATCAGGAAGGCGAGGGCTATTTCGGAGTGGAGGGCTATTACGACGATTGGCTTTCGGGGAAGTCGATCACGGTGGAGCGTACCTTCATTCCGCCCGACGCCAGACTCGAGCCAGATCCGCCGGCGGGCGTCAACCTGGTGTTGACGATCGACGCCGATATCCAAGAAGTCACCGAAATCGCGCTGAGGGAGGCGATCAAGGAGACCGAAGCCGTAGCCGGACAGATCATCATCATGGATCCGCGCAACGGAGAAATCCTGGCCATGGCGGCCTGGCCCACCCTCGACCCCAACAACTATGAGCCCTGGCTCGTGCAGGCGAAGGATGACCAATCGGCCATCACCCCGGCCGTGGCCGCGCAGTACGAGCCCGGCTCGACCTTCAAGATCGTGACGATGGCCTCGGCGCTCAGCTCCGGCGCGGTTCAGCCAAACGATGTCTTCGTCGATACCGGCTTGATCGAGGTCGGCGGTGTACCGATCCGCAACTGGGATTACGGGGCCTGGGGCCCGCAAACGATGATCGGCTGTATGCGCTATTCCTTGAACGTGTGCCTGGCCTGGGTCGCCTCGCAGAAGCTCGGCGCATCTTCCTTCTACGGCTACCTCACCGAATTCGGCGTCGGTCAGCTGACCGGCATCGATCTTGCCGGTGAGGTCGCCGGGCAGTTGCGCACCCCGCGCCATCCGGAGTGGACCGAGTCGGACCTCGGAACCAACGCCTTCGGGCAGGGCGTTTCGGTCACACCGATTCAGCTGATCACCGCCGCCGCCGCCGTGGCGAACGGGGGGGTGATGGTCCAGCCCCACGTCGTGCGCGAGATCGCCAGCCCGCAGGGCACCTATCGGCCGAGGCCGGTCGTGCTCGGTCGGCCGGTCACACCTGAAGCCGCCCATATGCTCACCCAGATGCTAGCCGAATCGTTGGGGGGCGAGACGCGCAAGGCGGCCGTCGCCGGTTACCAGTTGGCGGGGAAAACGGGCACTGCGCAGATCCCCGGCGAGAGAGGCTACGACCCGAAGTGGACGATCGCTTCCTTCGTCGGGTGGGGACCGCTGCCCGATCCTGTGTTCATCGTGGTTGTGCGGCTCGACAAGCCGACGACTTCTCCGTGGGGGTCGGTCGTGGCGGCCCCGGTCTTCCAGGAAGTCGTGGAGAGACTGGTTGTGCTCCTACAGCTTCCACCGAACCCCGCCGTGCCGATGGCGCTCGGAGGCTGATCGACCGTGAAGCGGCTGAGTCTCGAATTGGCGATCGAAGCGCTCACCGGGGCCTCCCTTTCTGGCCCGGGCGTTCCCCTGCGCGATGCGGTCATCGATTCGCGGGAGGTATCGCCGGGTGCGCTCTTCATCGCCCTTCGTGGAGAACAGACCGACGGTCACGACTATGTAACCCAGGCCTTCGAGCGCGGGGCGCGTGCCGCCCTCGTCGAGCGCGACGGCCTTGGTGACTGGCCGGTGATTGATACGAGGCGCCCCGTGCCCCCCGGGCTAACCATGCCGGCACAGGTCTGTCTGCGCGTCGCCGACGTGATGGCGGCCATGCAGCAGATCGCCCGCTATTGGCGGTCCAAGCTTTCGCTGCGGGTCATCGGGATCACCGGCAGCATCGGCAAGTCGACCACGAAGGAGGTCACCGCCGAGCTGCTCGAACGCCGTTACCGCACGCTGAAGAACCCCGGAAGCATGAATAACGAGATCGGCCTGCCGCTGACGGTTCTGAAGCTGAGCGATTTCCACTCGCGGGCCGTCCTGGAGATGGGTTTCTATGTCCCCGGGGAGGTCGCCTTGCTGTGTGACATCGCCCGGCCGCAGGTCGGCGTCGTGACCAACATCGGGCCGGTGCACCTGGAGCGCGCCGGCACGATGGAAGCGATCGTGGCGGGGAAGCGCGAGCTGGTGGAAAGCCTGCCGGCGGCGCCGGAAGGGGTTGCCATCCTGAATTACGACGACGAACGAGTGCGTCAGATGGCCGGACACACCACGGCCCGCGTCTTCACCTATGGCCTCAGCCCGCGGGCCGACCTGTGGGCCGATGCGATCGTCGGGCTGGGCCTCGACGGCGTTCGCTTCGCCCTCCACCACGGCGGCGAACACGAGCACATTCGGGTTCCGATGTTGGGCCAGCACTCGGTGCACACCGCGTTGCGTGCGGCGGCCGTCGGTCTCGTGGAGGGCTTGTCGTGGGAGGAGATCCTGAGCGGGCTCCAGCAAACGCATGCCCAGCTGAGGCTGGTGGCGGTTCCGGGTCCGGGAGGCTCGATCTTGCTCGACGACACCTACAACGCTTCGCCCGACTCGACCATCGCCGCCCTGAACCTGCTGGCCGAGCTGGAAGGGCGGCGGCTGGCAGTGCTCGGCGACATGCTCGAGCTGGGATCCTACGAGGAGGCCGGCCATCGCATGGTCGGCGCCAGGGCCGCGGCCGTCGCCGATGAGCTCTTGACGGTGGGGCCCCGCGCCCGCTGGATCGCCGAAGAGGCGACTCGGGCCGGGCTGCCGGCCAGTCACGTCGTCCACGTCGAGTCGGCCGAGCAGGCGATCAAGGCGCTCCGGCTGCGCGTCGGCGCCGGCGATGTGATCCTGGTCAAGGGCTCGCGCGGGATGCGCATGGATCAGATCGTCGATGAACTGGCGGAGGGCACCTCGTGATCGGCCAATCGGCGATGGCCCTTTCACTGGGCGGGATCACCTTCCTTCTGGCCGTCATCTGGGGCGGGCCGCTGATCCAGGTGCTGCGCCGCCTGGGGGTCGGAAAGAAGATACGAATCGAGGGCCCGGAACGCCACGTCACCAAGCTCGGCACGCCGACGATGGGCGGCTGGTTGATCGTGATCTCGGTCCTGACCGTGACGGCCGTATTGAATCTGGTTTCGCTGCTTTCCGAGCTGACCGTCCTCGGCCCCTCGATCCTGTTGCCGACGCTGGTGCTGCTGGCCTTCGCCGTCCTCGGCGCGGTCGACGACTGGTTCGGCGTCAAGGGACGGAGGCGGGGCGAGGGCATGCGCGCCCGCACCAAATTCCTTTGGCAAGTCGTCCTGGCGGGTGGGGCCGCCCTCGCGCTCAAGTACGGCCTGCAAGCACCCGAGCTATTCCTGCCCAATTACCCGGAAGGGATCAGCCTCGGGATCTGGTACATCCCGATTGCGATGTTCGTCATCGTCGCCTCGACCAACGCCGTGAATCTCACCGACGGTCTCGACGGATTGGCCGGACTGATCGCCGCCACCGCCTTCGCCGCCTATGGCGCCATCGCCATGCTCCAGGGTCAAGAGTTCCTGGTGCGTTTCTGCTTCACCGTCGTCGGGGCGATCTTCGCCTTCCTTTGGTACAACGTCCATCCGGCCGAGATGATCATGGGCGATACCGGCTCGCTCTCCCTCGGGGCGACGCTGGGTGTCGTAGCGCTGATGACCGGACAGTGGATCCTGCTTCCGGTTATCGCCATCATCCCGGTCAGCGTGGTCATCAGCGTCATCCTGCAAATCGCCTACTTCCGTGTGACCCACGGACGCCGTCTATTCAAGATGGCTCCGCTGCACCACCACTTCGAGCTCGTCGGATGGAGTGAGACCCAAGTCGTCCAGCGATTCTGGCTCGTGGCGCTGCTGACCGCCATGATCGGAGTCGCCCTGGCCTTGCTGAGAGGGAGTTGAGACATGGATACAGGAATGTTGTGGTTCGACGACGGCCCGCAGGGCCTGAAGGACAAGGTGGCACGCGCCGTTTCGTTCTACGCCACCAAGTACGGCCGCGCCCCGACGGTCTGCCTGGTGCATCCGGCAACCCGCGCCGGCGCCGAGCTGACGAACGTCTCAGGGGTGGTGCTGCGAGAGACGCACGCCATCCTGCCCAACCATTTCCTGGTGGGGATCGAGGAGCAGGGAGCGGGCAAGGCGGAGAAGCAGAACGCTCGCAAGGCACGCAGCGAGACCCCGGCCAAGAAGAAGGCCGCCTGAGGCGGTCTTTTGGGCGAAGGGCGGGGCCACAAGGTGGTGATCGTGGGGCTTGCCCGTCAGGGCAAGGCGCTGGCTCGCCATTTCGCCGATCAGGGAGCGGATGTCGTGATCACCGATCTGCGCTCGATGGATGAACTTCGGCCGGCGATCGATGAACTCGCCGACTTGCCGCTCGAGTTCGCCCTGGGCGGTCATCCGGACGAGCTGCTGGCGGACGCGCAGCTGCTGTGCCTGTCCGGCGGGGTTCCCGCCGATCTGCCGCTGGCCCAGCAGGCGCGCCGCCGCGGGATTCGGGTGACGAACGACGCCCAGCTCTTCCTCGAGTCCTGCCCGGCGCGCGCCGTCGGCATCACCGGTTCGGCCGGCAAGACCACGACGACCGCCCTGCTCGGAGAGATGGCACGGCTCTGGGGACAGGACTCCGGCGTGCAGGCCTGGGTCGGCGGCAACATCGGTCATCCCTTACTGACCGACCTGGCGGCGATTCGCCGGGGCGACCTGGTGGTCATGGAGCTTTCGTCGTTCCAACTCGAGTTGATGACCGTCAGCCCGGCCATCGCCGTCGTCCTCAATCTCACGCCCAATCATCTCGACCGTCACCGGACGATGGAAGCCTATGTCGCCGCCAAGGCCCGCCTGCTCGACTTCCAGACCAGGGACGACATCGCCGTGCTCGGTGCGGAAGATCGAGGGGCGTGGGCGTTGCGCCCGCGGGTGCGTGGCCGGCTGATGGGTTTCGCCCACAAACTGCCCGATGGGGTCGATGGCGCTGAGATCCGCGGCGAATCCATCGTCGTCCGGTCGGGTGAGGTGAGCAGGGAGGTCTGCCCGCGCACGGCCATTGGTTTGCGCGGCGATCACAACTTGCTGAATGTGCTCGCCGCCTGCGCCGCGGGCTCCGCCGCCGGGATCAGCGATGCCGCCATGGCCGAGGCGATCGCCGGCTTCCGGGGTGTGCCGCACCGGCTGGAGTTCGTCCGCCGCGTGCGCGGCGCCGACTGGTACAACGACTCGATCGCCACGACGCCGGAGCGCAGCCTGGCGGCGATCCGCTCCTTCGAAGAGCCGCTGGTACTCCTTGCCGGCGGACGCGACAAAGACCTCGACTGGAGCGAATTCGGCTCCGTCGTGCCTCAGCGCGTCGACCACCTGGTGTTGTTCGGCGAGGCCGCGGAGAAGATCGCCGCCGCGTTGGGGCCGCAACAACCACACAGCCGTCTGCAGACCATCGATCGAGCCTCCGGCCTGGCGCAGGCCGTGCAAACGGCGGCGGGCCGCGCCACGGCCGGCGACGTCGTGCTGCTGGCGCCGGGCGGCACCTCGTTTGATGAGTTCGTCGACTTCGCCGAGCGCGGTGAGCGCTATCGCCAATGGGTGGAGGCGTTGTGAGGGAAGCCGCTGCCGCGAAACCCGGCCGAACCGCGGCGCGCCTGCCCTGGCTGCACGCCCTCGGGTTCGACCCGTGGCTGCTCATCCTCGTCGGCGTGATGATCGTTTTCGGCCTGGTGATGGTCTATTCCGCCAGCTGGGACGTATCGTGGCGATTGTTTGGCAATCCGAATGCCTTGATCCTGCACCAGCTTGGCAACCTCGTCATCGGCCTGATGGTGATGGCGGCCGCGGCGATCTTCCCGATCCACTGGTTGCGCCGGCTGGCGCTGCCGCTCATTCTGGTGACGATCTTCCTTCTCTTTGTCCTCCTCCTGGTGAGCGCCGGCAGCGGCCCGCGGCGGGCCTTCCTCGGCGGTTCGGTGCAGCCGTCGGAGATGGCCAAGCTGGCGGTCATCCTGTACTTGGCCGTCTGGATGGAGTCGAAGGGCGACCGGCTCTCCGAGTGGGGCTACGGCTTCTTGCCTCTGATGACGATCATCGGGATCGTCGGGGGACTGATTCTGCTGCAGCCGGACTTGAGCGCCGTGCTGACGGTAGCCATGGTCGCCCTGGTGATGTTCTACCTGGCCGGCACGCGTATTTCACAATCGGCGGTCGTCACCGCCGGCAGCGCCATCGTGGGCTATGTCCTGGTCCGGCTGACGAATACCGGCCGGGCCCGATGGGCGGATTACGTGGCCGGCTTGGTCAACATTGAGGAGGCCTCCTATCACGTGCAGCAGTCGTTGCAGTCCTTCTTCAGCGGCGGCCTGGTCGGACGCGGTTTGGGCGCCAGCCGAGAGAAGTTCGGACTGTTGCCGGCGCCGCACACCGACAGCATCTTCGCCGTTGTCGGTGAGGAGCTGGGGCTGATTGGGGCACTGCTGGTGCTGGCGCTCTTCGGACTGTTGCTCTGGCGGAGCTTTCGGGTTGCCTCGCAGGCACCCGACAGGCTGGAGATGCTTCTGGCCGGAGGGATCGCCTTCTGGATCGGTATCGAGGCGCTGATCAACATGTCGGTGCTATTGGGCCTCCTGCCGTTCGCCGGCAATGCCTTGCCGTTCTTTTCGTTTGGCGGATCCAACCTGGTAACGACCCTGGCCGGGGTCGGGCTGCTACTCAACATCTCACGGAGGCAGCCGTCGACGACGGCCTCGGAGGGCTATGTTTCGACTATTGGTGTCGGCTGGCGGCACCGGCGGCGGCGTGTATCCCGCCTTGGCAACCATCGCCGCGCTCGGCTCGAGAGCTGACGTGCTCTGGCTGGGCGGTGTAGGCGGGATGGAGGCCGACCTGGTTCCGCGGGCCGGGATTCGGTTCGAATCCGTTCCGGCGGCCGGCGTGCACGGGGTCGGCTTGCGGTCGCTGCCGCGAAACCTGGCGGCGCTGACCCGCGGCTTCGGCGCGGCCCGGCGCGCGATGCGCCGCT
>Ga0184639_10000650_pt1 | contig 13850 bp, 12 predicted proteins | sample PLM31_170_b2_FD_133155 | JGI IMG/M metagenome (GOLD analysis project Ga0184639, IMG submission 133155) | Groundwater sediment microbial communities from an aquifer in East River, Colorado, USA - PLM3-1_170_b2 | ecosystem: Environmental > Terrestrial > Soil > Riparian zone | place: USA: East... | reverse complement strand
CCGATCATCGCGAGCAGCAGGCCGAGCACCGTCATCAGCAGCGCCGCGAGCATCGACCGGCCGGCAAGTCCGCTGACCAGGCACAGGCCGAACAGCATCAGCGCGAAGAACTCCGGCGGGCCGAATCGGAGCGCCATCTTCGCGAGCGGCGGCGCCACGACCACGAGAGCGAGCGTTGCCACCATGCCGCCGACGAAAGAGCCGATCGCCGCGATGCCCAGCGCGGTACCGCCGCGGCCCTGTTTGGCCATCTGATGGCCGTCGATGCAGGTAATCACCGACGCTGCCTCGCCCGGTACGTTGATCAGCACGGAGGTGATCGTGCCGCCGTACATCGCGCCGTAGTAGATGGCGGAAAGCATGATGATCGCGCCCGTCGGATCGAGCTTGAAAGTGAGCGGTATCAGGATCGCCGTGCCTGCCGCCGGTCCCAGGCCCGGCAGAACGCCGATCAGGGTGCCCAGCATGCAGCCGGCAAACGCGTAGGCGAGGTAGGCCGGGGTGAGCGCCGCAGCGAATCCGGAAACAAGATGCTGCAGCATGTCCATCGTTCAGTCCCCTCAGATTCCCAGCACACCGATCGGCAGCGGGACCTGCAGCCAGTAATAGAAGACGTGAAACAGGCCGAAACTGCTGACCAACGCGAAGATGGCGATCGTGACCGGCCGCCGCACGCCGAGCGCGAGCAGCAGAGCGACGGTAAAAACGAGCATCGCGAGCCGGAATCCGAGCGGCTGCAGAAGCAGCGCCACGACGATCAGACCGGCGACCAGCGCCGCGGCGCGCCGCGCGCCCTCGCCGCGCGGCAGCAGGGCCTGCGTGCCCTCACCGATTGCGCGTCCGCGCCAGGACTGGACGAATAGCGCCAGGCTCAACACCGCGCCCAACGTGCCCAGCCAGAAGGGAAAGAATCCCGCGCCTGGCCCCAGCGCGTCGCGCAGCGAGTAGCCGAACGCGGTGACCGTCATGAACCCGCACAGTGCGCAAAGACAAGCAAGGACGACCAATTCGGCGCGGCGGTTCGGAGAAATGTCTTGCGTCATGGCGCGGAGACTTCGCAAATTTGGCTCTTCGCTGATGCCTTCAGGATTCGCTCGGGCGCGACGCCGACGTGCAGTACCGCGCGCTGTGGAAGGAATTGCCCTGGGCGGACATGTTGGGCGAAGGGCCGTAGAGGACGAACGAGCGGCGCTCAGGACCGCAGCACGGTTCCCGCCGTCGCGCCGGTGAGCACGCCCTTCTCCCAGGTGACCGCTCCATTCACCACGGTGTACTCAATGCCTTGCGAGCGCATCACCATCCGCTTCGCCCCGCCCGGAAGGTCGTAGCGGCGTTCGGGGCGGCCGGCTGAGCCGACCGTTGCCGGGTCGAAGATGGCGATGTCCGCGGCGAGGCCCGGCTTCAAGCGCCCGCGGTCGCTGATGCCGTAGAAATCCGCGGGGTCCGAGGTCATGCGGCGCACCGCCTCTTCGAGTGTCAGGACCTTGCGCTCGCGCACCCAGGTGCCGAGGACGTAAGTGGGATAGCCCGAGTCGCACAGCATGTCGAGGTGGGCGCCGCCGTCGCCGAGACCGAGCAGTACGCTCGGGTCGTTCAGCAGCTCGGCCATGCGGTCGACGCGCGTGTTGAACGACGCCATGGTGAACTCGATCTCCAGGTCGTCAGCGAGCGTGATATCGAGGAATGCGTCGACGCCGTCCTTGCCCTGCGCGGCCGCGATCTCGGCGACCGTTTGCCCTTCCAGCTTCTTCAGCGATTCGGACTTCACTTCGTGCACCGTGATGCGTGCCCAGTTGCCGAAGGCCGCGGGGCGCTTGAGCTCCTCGCGGAACTGGTTGCGGAACGCGGGATCGCGGTAGACCGCCGCCTGCGCCGCCTTGGACTTGTCCTCGAACACGCGCTGCCACGAAGGGAAGGCGGCGAACGAGAAGGGACTGCGCATGTTGATCTCGCGTGTGAGCGGCAGCGGCGAGGTCTGCGGCCGCGCGCCGCGCGCGATCATCGGCGCCGCCTTGCGCAGCGTCTCGCGCACCGCTTCGGGCAAGTCGTCGCGGTCGAACATGGCGATGAAGGTGACCGGGCGCGCGCTCTCGCCGAGCAGCAGGTCGAGCAGCTCCAGAGCGTCGTCCTCCAGCACGGCGATCTGGCGCGTGAGCGCGATCTCGATCGCGCCCTTGCCCCGTTCCCGGAGCGCGTTGGCGTAGGCCTTCAATTCCCCGCGGCTCGCGTTGCGGCAGGCGAGCGGGCGGCCCTGGAAGCCCAGGTGCTGGTTGAGGATGGTGCTGGAAAAGCCGAAGGCGCCGGCGTCCATCGCCTCGCCGAGCAGCGCCTTGATGTGCGCCGTCTCCTCCGGCGACGCGGCCCGCTCCATCGAAGCCTCGCCCATCACGTAATGGCGGAAGGGCGTGAGCGGCGCGAGGAAGGCGAGGTTGAGCGAAGGCCTGCGTGCCGCGGCGGCGTCAAGGTACTGCGGGAAGCTCTCCCAGTCCCAGGTGATGCCCTGGTCGAGCACCTCGAAGGGGATCGCTTCGACGTTGACGAGGTCCCGCATTGCGATCTCGCGCGCCGCGGGGCGGCAAGGCGCGATGCCGACGCCGCAGTTGCCCATCACGACCGAGGTCACGCCGTGCCAGGACGACGGCGTCACCGCGCCGTCCCAGCAGATCTGCGCATCGTAGTGCGTGTGCGGGTCGATGAACCCCGGCGCGACCGCAAGGCCGGCGGCGTCGATCACCCGGCCAGCGTTTCCCGATACGTCGCCGATCTCGACGATGCGCCCGCCGGCAATCGCCACGTCGGCGCGCCGCGCCGGCGCGCCCGTGCCGTCGATCAGCGTGCCGTTCCTGATGAGGAGGTCGCAGGCCATCGGATGCGCCGGCGGAGCCACCCCGAGCCGAGAGGCTCCGCCGAGGCGTCCTAGCGGACCGCGACCGGCGCCACTGTCGAGCCGGAAAAGCCCTGCGCTTTGAGCGGCTGCATGACGAAGGCGAATTCATAGACCTTCTTCGCCGCCAGCTCGTCCAGTTTGAGATTCTCCAGCAGGTGGATGCCGTTCACCACCAGCGCGATCTGGTGCACCGGCAGCGAGAGCTGCGGATCCGGGTTGGGCGCCACTTCCACTGGCCAGTTGTCCGAGCCGAGGAGCATCGGGTCCTGCTTGACCAGCCACTCCGCCGCGGCGATGCCGATCCCCGGGCAGGTCTTCACGTAGCGGGCGTTGTCCTTGCCCCAGAGCTTGTTCCAGCCGGTGTTGATGAGCACCGCGTCGCCCGGCCGCAGCGTGACTTTCTGCCGCGCCAGCGCCTGCTGCAGGTCCTGCACCGTGATCTCGTAGGTGTCGGACAGCGTCTCGACGCCCTTCAGGCCCGCGATGTCGATCAGCACACCGCGCGTCATCAGTGTGCCCACTTTATCCATGCCGAACTTGCCGAAGCCGCCGCGCGTCGCGTTCTCGCTGACCTTGTGGCAGTTGTACCAGAGGTCCTCGTGCGTCTGGTGCGCGAAGCCGTCGAACTGCGTGCCCACCTGGCCGATCTCGGAGATCACGATCTCCTCGTTCGAGCCGCGCCGGTTGGAGGGCTGGTTCAGGAAGGTGCGCTTGGTGTGGACGTCGAAACGGCGCGTGCCGAAGAACGGCATCTGCGCGTTGAGCGGGTGCGCCAGCTCGATCACCTCGCCGCTCCTGATCAGCTTCACCGCGTTCATCACGGCCGCCGGCTTCTGGTGGTTCATCGAGCCGCGCTCGTCGGCCGCGCCCCACTTGGACGGGCAGCGCACGTTCGGCGCGGGTACCGTCCAGGACTGCGCCAGCACGGAAAAGCTCGCGACGCCCAGCACCGTGCCAAGCGCGAGACCGATGGCTTTCGATTTCATGGTCTATCTCCTCCCAGGTTGTAGAAATGTACAGGTATATGCAATGTACCCGCCCTTAGGCGGAGTTTTCACTCCCCCGCCGATGCAACTGCCCGCTGTCGAGCAGGATCCAGTCGAAGCCGGCGCCGGCGATCACCTCGACCGTCTAGTTGGACGACCGGCTCGACCACAGGCCGATCTGCGCCTTGCCCGCCTTCAGCGCGCGCTTGAAGGCGTTCTGCGGAAGTTCCATCCGCCGGCGCCTAATCGAATTTGGCGCCGGATTCCTTCACCACCTTCGCCCAGCGCGCCTGCTCGGTCCGCATCCAGGTGCCGAGGCTCTCCGGCGTCCCGGCGCGCACGTCGGTGCCCTGCTTTGCGAAGCGCTCCTTCATCTCCGTCGCATTGAGGACCTTTGCCAGCTCGGAATTGAGCTTGGCGACGACATCGCGCGGGATGCCGGTGGGGCCGACTACGCCCTGGAACGACCCGGTTTCGAAGCCGGGTAGGCCTTGTTCCGCGACGGTGGGCGTAGCGGAGGCGCTGGGAACGCGCTGCGCGCTGGAGATTCCGAGCGCCTTGAGCTTGCCGCCGGTGACCGAGGGCCAGGTGGCGAGCATGCCGTTGAAAAGGACGTGGGCCTGGCCGCCGACCACCCCGGTAACGGCATCCGCCCCGCCCTTGTACGGGATATAGGTCCAGTCAACACCGGTGCGCTGGGCGAACTCGATGCCGGCCAGGTGCGGCGCGCCGCCGATGCCCGAGATCGCGAAGTTGAGCTTGCCGGGGTGGGCTTTCGCCATGGCCACGAGCTCCTTCACGTCCCTCACCTGCACCGAAGGATGCACCGCGAGCACGTGCGGCGAGTACGAGACCATCACGACGGGGCTGAAGTCCTTCGCCGGATCGAACGGCAGCTTCGGATAGACGCTCGCGCTGATCACCAGGCCGCCGACGTCGGTGAGCAGCAGCGTGTAGCCGTCGGGCGTGCTCTTGGCGACGAAATCGGCGCCGACGTTGCCGTTGGCGCCGGGCTTGTTCTCGACGATCACCGGCTGGCCCCAGGCGTCGGTGAGCTTCGGGCCGATCTGGCGCGCCAGGATGTCCGAGGTGCCGCCCGCCGCGTAGGGCACGACGATGCGGATCGGCTTGTTCGGGTATTGCTGGGCCTGCGCCGGGAACGTGGCGCACGCGGCGAACAGGGTGATGGCGGCGACGGCGGCAATGCGTTTCACTTCTTCTCCTCCTGGGCCTGCGGATGGCCGTTTTTTCCGCGTGCTTCGCGCTCACTCTAGCACCGACCAGGGGCCCGGAACGCGCGGCCGGGCTTGATGCTCGAGTGTTTCTGGCTATGATCCAGGCTGGCTCCGGGTCTGCCATCCCCGGGGCGGTTCCCCGCCCGACGATCCAACTTCCGCCGGAGAGATCCCATGTTCGAGCCGATTTCGCTGCCCTACGGGGCCAAGATGCTCTTCAACACCGTCAAGCTCAAGCCGGGCGTCAAGTTCGAGGACGTCGAGCTCGCGGTGGGCGAGATGTGCAACGTCGTGAAGAACACGTACGGCGGGGACAAGGGCGGATTCCTCGCCGGGCAGGTCTTCAAGTTCTCCGGCTTCGTGTCCGACGAGGGCTCGCTCACCGACCTGAAAGCGGCCGACGACCATCTCGTCATCGTCACCTACTGGCGCTCGTTCGAGGAGCACGAGAAGTCGCACGCGGACGAGATCTTCAAGACGAGCTTCTCCGCCATGGCCGAGATGTGCTCCGAGAGCAAGGAGCTCGGCTACGACATGCTCTGGCAGGGCGCGGCCGAGGCCTGACGGCGCGCCGCCTGCGCGCGTTCGGCGACGCCTAGCTCGTGCCGAAGCACCTGATCATCTCCGGCCGGGTGCAGGGCGTCGGCTTTCGCTACTCGATGCTCGCCGAGGCCGAGCGGTTGGGCGTCACCGGCTGGGTGCGCAACCGCCGCGACGGCACGGTCGAGGCCGTGGTCGACGGCCGTCCGGCAGCCGTGGCGGCGATGATCGAGTGGGCGAACACCGGCCCGCGAGGTGCGCGCGTGACCGGGGTGGCGGTCGGCGAAGTCGAGGGGCAGTTCGCGGGTTTCGAGTCGAAGCCGACGGCGTGAGGCCTACCCGTAGACCACCTCGACGTTCTCCGGCCGCAGCCACAGCTTGAGCGCGTCGATCAGCGCGTCGTCGAGCGTCACGCGCCAGTCGTCCCCGAGGCGCAGCTCGGCCACCGCGTCGCCCGCCCGATAGCACACGCGCACCGGGCACGTACCGGGCCGATAGGGCGCGAGCAGCTCGCGCAGCTTCTTCGCCGCCGCCCCGCCCGTCGACGCGTCGCCGTTCAGTGAAAGCCTGATCGCGCGCGCGAATTTCGCCCGCGCGCCGGCGAGGTCGTAGAGCTTGTCCGCCACGACCCGGAAGCCGCCGGTGAACTCGTCCTTCGTCACCCGGCCCTGGACGACGAGCGGCCGGTCCTCCTTGATGAGGTCGCGGCTCGATTCCCAGAGCTCGTTGTAGACCGAGACCTCGATCTGCGCCGCGCCGTCGTCGAGCAGGACGATCGCCATCTTGCCGCGCCGGGTCATCGCGGTGCGCGCCGAGGCCGCGAGACCCGCGAGGAGCTGCGGCTCGTTCCTCGGCTGCAGGTCGGCCAACGTGCTCCTCATTAACGACGCGAACTCGCGACGGTAGGCGCCGAACGGGTGGCCCGACACGTAGAAGCCGAGCGCCGCCTTCTCCTCGACGAGCCGCTGCCGCTCGTCCCACGGCTCCGCCTCGATGCAGGCAGGCCGCTGCCGGCCGACCGCCTCGCCGAACAGGCTCACCTGCTGCGCGTCGCGGCTCAGCTGCTCTGCCGCCTCGAGCGCGATCCCGACGGAGGCGAGCAACCGGGCGCGGTGATCATCGATCGCGTCGAACGCCCCGGCCCGCACCAGCGCCTCGACGGTGCGCCGGTTGACGATCCGCTTGTCCACGCGTTCGCAGACGTCGAAGAGGTCGATGAATGGTCCGCCGTCCGTGCGCGCCTTCAGGATCGCGCCGATCGCCGACTCGCCCGTCCCCTTCACCGCCCCGAGCCCGTACCGGATCGTGCGCTCATCCACCGGCACGAACCGGTACTCGGCGGCGTTGACGTCGGGCGGCAGGATCTTCACCCCGTTCGCCACCGCGTCCTGGTAGATACTCTGCACCTTGTCCGTGTCGTCCATCACGGCCGACAGGTTCGCCGCCATGAAGGCCGCGGCGTGATGCGCCTTCATGTACGCCGTCTGGTAGGCGACCAGCGCGTAGGCGGCAGCGTGCGACTTGTTGAAGCCGTACCCGGCGAACTTTTCCATCAGATCGAAGAGCTCGCTCGCCTTCCGCTCCGGGACGCCGCTCCGGCCAGCGCCGGCGACGAAGACGTCGCGATGCTTCGCCATCTCCTCAGGCAGCTTCTTCCCCATGGCGCGGCGGAGCAGGTCCGCGGCGCCGAGCGCATAGCCGCCGATCGCCTGCGCGATCTGCATCACCTGCTCCTGGTAGACCATCACGCCGTAGGTGGGCGAGAGGATCGGCTCGAGCCGCGGGTCGAGGTACGCGACGCGGCTGCGGCCGTGCTTGCGCTCGATGAACTCCGGGATGAGATCCATCGGTCCCGGGCGGAACAGCGCCACCAGCGCGATCAGGTCCTCGAAGCGGTCGGGACGCGCGCGCCTGACGAGGTCGCGCATGCCGCGCGATTCAAACTGGAACACGGCGGTCGTGTTGCCGGCGTAGAAAATGCGGTAGGTGTCCCGGTCGTCGAGTGGCAGCGTCTCGAGCGCGAGCCGCGAGGACGGATCGAGCCGCTTCACGTAGCGGATCGTCCAGTCGAGGACCGTGAGGGTCGTGAGGCCGAGGAAGTCGAACTTCACCAGCCCCACCGCCTCGACGTCGTCCTTGTCGAGCTGCGAGACCGCGTGCTCGGCGCCGCTCGCGCTGTAGAGCGGGCAGAAGTCGGTGAGCCGTCCCGGCGCGATCAGCACGCCGCCGGCGTGCATCCCGACGTTCCGCGTGAGACCCTCGAGCTCGCCGGCGAGGGCGAGGAGCTCCCGCGTGTCTTCCTCGGTCTCCTCGCGCTCCGCGAGCCGCGGCTCCAGCTCGCGCGCCATCGCGAGCGTAATGAGCCGGCCCGGCTGGAACGGGATGAGCTTCGCCAGCTCGTCGGCCCGGGTATAGCTCCACTCCATCACCCGCCCGACGTCGCGCACCACCGCCTTCGCCGCCATCGTCCCGAAGGTCGCGATCTGCGACACCGACTCCGCGCCGTACTTCCGCTTCACATAGTCGATGACGCGGTCGCGGCCGTCCTGGCAGAAGTCGATGTCGAAGTCCGGCATCGACACCCGCTCCGGGTTGAGGAAGCGCTCGAAGAGGAGGTCGTATCTGATCGGGTCGAGGTCCGTGATCCCGAGCGCGTAGGCGACCAGCGATCCGGCCCCCGAGCCGCGGCCCGGCCCGACCGGCACGCCGTCCGACTTCGCCCAGTTGATGAAGTCGGCGACGATCAGGAAGTAGCCGGCGAACCCCATCTGGATGATGGTCCGGGTCTCGAACGCGAGCCGCTCGCGGTAACGCGGCGCCGCCCGCTCGCGCTCCGCCGCATCCGGGTACAGCCGCTCGAGCCGCCGCGCGAGCCCGGCTTCGGAGGTCGCGACGAGATGGTCCTCGAGGCTCACGCCCGCCGGCGTCGGGAAGTCCGGCAGCCGCGAGCGTCCCAGCTCGAGCACGAGGTTGCAGCGCTTCGCGATCTCGACCGCGTTGGCGAGCGCCTCGGGGAGGTCGGCGAACAAGGCCGCCATCTGGGCCTGGGTCTTGAGATAGCTCTCCGGCGTGACGGCGCGCGGCCGGCGCTGATCGGCGAGCACGTAGCCCTCGGAGATACACACGCGCGCCTCGTGCGCCTTGTAGTCCTCGCGCCTCAGGAACTGCACCGGGTGCGCCGCGACGACCGGCAGGCCGAGCCGGCCCGCGAGCCGCACGGCCGCGTCGATGTACCCCTCGGTGTGCGCATGCCCGGCGCGCTGCAGCTCGATGTAATAGGCGCCCGGGAAGATCCGCGCCCACTCCGCCGCGAGCCTCTCCGCCGCCGCCGCCTGGTCCGCGAGCAGCGCGCCGCCGACGTCGCCCGCCATCGCGCCCGACAGCGCAATCAGCCCCGCCGCGCTTTCGGCGAGCCAGCTCTTCCTGAGCTCGGCCCGGCCGCGGTGCTGGTTCTCGAGGTACGCGCGGCTCAGCAGCTCGGACAGGCGCAGGTAGCCGGCGCCCGAGCGCACCAGCAGCAGCAGCCGGTGCGGCTTGTCGCGATCCGACTCGTTCGTGATCCAGACGTCGCAGCCGACGATCGGCTTGAGCCCGCCGGCTCGCGCGCTGCGATAGAACTTGACCATGCCGAAGACGTTCGCGAGGTCGGTGAGCGCGAGCGCCCCCATGCCGTCGGCCGCCGCGCGCGCGACCGCATCGTCGATGCGCACGATGCCGTCGACGATCGAGAACTCGCTGTGCAGCCGGAGATGGACGAAGGACGGGTGGGGCATGGCACGCGGCGGAAGCGTGCGAATTTTAGTGCCACGGCGCAACTGCTGGTTGCCTCCTGCCGCAGCCTAGTGTAAAAAGGGCTGGAGATCAGCAACTTGAGCGAGAAAGCTCATGCGACTTCCCCTCGTGACCCTGGTCGCGCTTGCACTGGCCACCCCAGCCGCGGCGCAGATGGCGTATCGGTACGTGTTTCCCGACGGCCGCGTGGTCTACTCGGACCAGCCGGTTCCCGGCGCGCAGCTGCAAAGCCCGATCGCGCCACCGCCGCCGTCAGCGGACCTGGCCCCCGCTCCGGCCGCAGCTCCGGCAGCGGACCCAGCGCCCGCTTCGGCCGCAGCGCCAGCAGCGGTGCCCGGCGCGCGGTGGCCGCCCCCTCCCGACGCCGCCCAGCCAGCGCCCGCGCCGGCACCCGCCCCCGCACCCGAGCGAGTCGCACCGGCCGGGCAGCCGGCGCCGGACCGCATCGCGATGTTCGCCGCGGCCGACGACGAGGTCCGCGCCGCGGAGCGCAGCCTCGCGGCGGCCAAAGCGAGCCTCGAAGCGGGGCAAGAGCCGCTTCCCGGCGAGCGCACGGGGCTCGCCCGGGGCGGAAGCCGCCTGAACGAGGCGTACTGGGATCGCCAGGCGCAACTCAAGCGGGTGGTCTCGGACGCGCAGGCCCGGCTCGATCGCTCGGCCGCCGAGCGGAACGCCCTGCGCTGATCAGCCGATTTCGATCGGGGGCGCCCCGGGCTTCCGGCGCTCGATCGCGCCGAGCCGATAGACCGTCTCGCCGGCCTCGCTGAGGCCCCGGACCACGCGGTCCGCGTCCGCCGCGGCGGCGACGACGACCATGCCGATGCCGCAGTTGAACACGCGGTGCAGCTCGGCGTCGTCGATCCCCCCCTGCTCCTGGAGCCAGCGGAAGAGCGGCGGCAATGGCCACGCCCGCCGGTCGAGCACGGCGCGGACCCCCTCGGGGAGGATGCGGGGCACGTTCTCCAGGAGCCCCCCGCCCGTGATGTGCGCGAGCCCCTTCACTCGCACTTCCCCGATCAGGCGAAGCACGGGCTTCACGTAGATCCGCGTCGGCGCCATGAGCACGTCGGCGAGCAGGCGGCCGTGGAAGTCGGCGGCGAGATCAGGCCGGGCCCGCTCGAGGATGCGGCGGACGAGCGAATAGCCGTTCGAGTGGGCGCCGCTCGATGCCAGGCCCAGCACCGCATCGCCCGCCGCAATCTCCCGGCCGTCGATGATGCCGCTTTTCTCGACAACCCCTACGCAGAAACCGGCGAGATCGTACTCGCCATCCGGGTACATCCCGGGCATCTCGGCGGTCTCGCCGCCGGCGAGCGCGCAGCCGGCGAGCTCGCACCCGTTCGCGATGCCGTTGATGACCTCGGCCGCAACCGCGACGTCGAGCTTGCCGCACGCGAAGTAGTCGAGGAAGAAGAGCGGCTCCGCGCCCTGCACGAGCACGTCGTTCGCGCTCATCGCGACGAGATCGATCCCGACCGTGTCGTGCCGGTTCAGCGCGAACGCGAGCTTCAGCTTCGTGCCGACGCCGTCGGTGCCGGATACGAGCACCGGCTCCTTGAACCGCTTCGGCAGCTCGACCAGCGCCCCGAAGCCGCCGATGCCGGCGAGCACCTCCGGCCGGAGCGTGCGCGTCGCGAACCGCTTGATGCGCGCGACGAGCGCCTCGCCCGCGCCGATGTCGACGCCGGCGTCGCGATACGAGAGGGGATCGGGCGGGCGGGCCAAGAGGCGCTCATTCGAAGCGCGAATTGCGCTTGCCGCTACACTTCGCGTTTTGCGCGGCCGATTCTACCGGAAGCCCTCAGTGACGAGCCAGCTCATCCTCGAGCTCGCGCCGGCGCCCGCGCCGACGTTCGAGAGCTTCGTCCCGGGGCGGAACCGCGCCGCCGTCGAGGCCCTGGCGGCGCTCGCCGCAGGGCGAACGTCCGAGCAGGTCGTCTATCTCTGGGGCGAGGCGGGCATCGGCAAGAGCCACCTGCTCGCAGCCGCGTACACGGCGTCGCGGTTCTCGCGGCGCGCGGCGCTGCTCGTCGAGTACGTCGCGGACCTCGACAGCGGCGTCGACGAGACCGGGCTCGTCGCGGTCGACGACGTGGACGCGTTGCCGGCCTCGGCGCAGGTGAAGGTGTTCGACCTGTTCAACCGCGCGCGCGGCGCCGGCGGCGCGTTCGTCGCGGCCGGCACCTGCGCGCCCGCGCGCCTCCCGCTGCGCGAGGATCTGCGGACGCGCCTCCTGTCGGGGCTGGTCTTCCAGCTCCACTCGCTGTCGGATGACGAGAAGGCGGCGGCACTCACCGCGCACGCGGTGGAGCGCGGCATCAAGCTCCCGGAAGAAGTGGTCGCCTACCTCCTCCGCCGGCTGCCGCGGGACCTGGGGACCCAGTTCGCGGTGCTCGAGGCGATCGATCGGTACGCGCTCTCCTTCAAGCGGCCGGTCACTCCGGCGCTGGTCCGCGAGGCGCTGGCGGCGCTGCGGCTGCAGGGTTGAAGTGAGCCCGTGGAGCTCGCGCTCTTCGACCTCGACAACACGCTCCTCGCCGGCGACAGCGACTACGAGTGGGCGCAGTTCCTCGTCGAGCGCGGGGTGCTCGACCGCGGAACCTACGAGACGCGGAACGACGAGTTCTTCCGCCGCTACCAGGCGGGCACGCTCGACATCCACGAGTTCCTCGACTTCCAGCTCGCGCCGCTCGCGCGCCATTCGCGCGCCGAGCTCGACGCCTGGCACGCCGAGTTCATGGACGCGAAGGTGCGGCCGATGATCGGCGACCGCTCGCGCGAGCTCGTCGAGCGGCACCGGCGCGCGGGCGCGCTGTGCGCGATCGTCACCGCCACGAACTCGTTCGTCACCGGGCCGATCGCGCGCGAGTTCGGCGTGGCGCACCTGATCGCGACCGAGCCCGAGGCGCGGGCCGGCCGCTTCACCGGGAAGGTCGCCGGCACGCCGTGCTTCCGCGACGGCAAGGTCGTGCGGCTGGGCGAGTGGCTGGCGGCGATCGGGCGCCCGCTGGCGAGCTTCGCCGCGAGCTCGTTCTACAGCGACTCGCATAACGACCTGCCGCTGCTCGAGCGCGTGACGCGCCCGGTCGCCGTCGACCCCGACGACGCGCTTCGCCAGGTCGCCGAGTCCCGGCGATGGCAGATCATTTCACTTCGCTAGACGCACCGCGATGCGGCGCGTAGGCGCGGCAGCGGTGGTCGCGGCCGCGCCGCTCGCGCTCGCCGCGGCGCTCTGGTTCGGCTCGGTGAGCCTCCCGGCCGACGAATGGTTCCGCACGCTCGCCGGCGGCGGCGCGGACGCGAGCCGCGAGATCGTGTGGGGCCTGCGCGCGCCGCGCGCCGCCGCGGCGTTCGCGGTGGGCGCGCTGCTCGCGGTCGCCGGCACGCTGCTCCAGGTCCTGCTCCGCAACCCGCTCGCCGATCCGTCCATCCTCGGCATCTCGGGCGGCGCGGCGGTCGGCGCGCTCGCCGGCATGCTGCTCGGTCTGCACGCCTGGGCGATCCATGGGCTCGCGCTCGCGGGCGCGGGCGCGGCCGCGGGTGCGCTGCTCGCGCTCGCCGTGCGGCTCACCGGCTGGAACATCTACCGCGTTCTCCTCACCGGGGTCGCGCTGGGCGCCGGCTGCGGCGCGGCGGTGAGCCTGATGCTCGCGCTCGCGCCGGCCGCGCAGGTGCACGGCATGCTGTTCTGGCTGCTCGGCGACCTCTCCGGCGCGCAGCAGCCCCTGCCGGCCTGGGTCACCCTGGCCGCGGTGCTCGCGTGCGCGCAGCTGCTCGCGCTCAAGCTCGACGCGCTTACGCTGGGAACGCTGAAGGCGCGCTCGCTGGGCGTCGCGGTCGGGGCGACGCAGTCGGCTGCGTTCCTCGCCGCCGCCGTGGCGACGGTCGCCGCGGTCATGGTGGCGGGCAGCATCGGCTTCGTCGGGCTCGTCGTGCCGCACGCGCTGCGGCTCGCCGGGTTCAGCGACCATCGCCGGCTGCTGCCGCTCGCGGCGGTCGCCGGCGGCGCCCTCCTCACCGCCGCCGACACGCTCGCGCGGAGCGCCGCGGCGCCGCTCGAGTTCCCGGTCGGTGCGGTGACGGCGCTCGTCGGCGTGCCGGTGCTGCTCGCCCTCCTCGCCCGGACGCGCTGATGCTCGCCGCGTCCGGCCTCAGGCTCGCCGTTCCCGGTCGAACGCTGATCGACGGGCTCGACTTCTTCGCGGCGCCGGGACAGTGCTGGGCGGTGCTCGGAAAGAACGGCGCCGGCAAGACGAGCCTGCTCCTCGTCCTCGCCGGCCTGCGCGCCCCGGAGGGCGGTACGGTGGCGCTCGATGGCGCCATGATCGCCGCGCGGTCCCGGCGCGAGGTCGCGCGCCGCGTCGGCATCCTGTTGCAGGACGAGACCGAGAGCTTCTGGGGCACGGCGCT
>Ga0184639_10000649_pt1 | contig 13852 bp, 15 predicted proteins | sample PLM31_170_b2_FD_133155 | JGI IMG/M metagenome (GOLD analysis project Ga0184639, IMG submission 133155) | Groundwater sediment microbial communities from an aquifer in East River, Colorado, USA - PLM3-1_170_b2 | ecosystem: Environmental > Terrestrial > Soil > Riparian zone | place: USA: East... | reverse complement strand
GCGCGGCCTGCCGCTGTTCGTCCTCCCGCCCCGCTCGCCCAAACTCAACGGCCACGTCGAACGAGCGCAGCGCACCCATACCGAAGAGTTCTACGAAGTCACCCCGGAGCACTGGACCGTGCCGGAACTCAACTGCCAACTCCGCGCCTGGGAGCAGATCTACAACACCGTCCGCCCCCACCAGGCGCTCGGCTACCTCACTCCCGAGCAATTCGTCGTTCGCTGTTGACAGAGCCTCCTTGCGGTACTAATGTGGCGCGCGACTTCGTGCCCAGACATTGCGCTTACTCGCCCACCCCATTATACCGCGCGTCCCAGTTCGCAGCGGGGCACCGGGAAAAGGAGAAGTTGCCGTGCCCAAAGAAAAAGGTCTTCGTGTTGTGCTCGTCGGCGCGCTGTGCGCAGCTTTCGCTGTAGCAACGGCGTCGCCGTGCGCTGCGCAGGGAAAGGTTCGCACGTACTACGTCGCGGCTGACGAAGTGACGTGGGACTACGCCCCGGGCGGCACGAACCGGATCACGGGACAGCCGTTCGGCGCCGAAGAGAGCCCCTGGGTCAAGAGCGGTCCTCACAAGATCGGCAAGATGTACAAGAAGGCGCTCTATCGCGAGTACACCGACTTGACGTTCACTCAGCTCAAGCCGCGGCCGAAGGAATGGGAGCACCTGGGGTTCCTCGGACCACTGATCAGGGCCGAGGTCGGCGACACGATTCGGGTCGTGTTCAAGAACAACCTCAAGTTTCCGGCCAGCCTGCACCCCCACGGCGTGTTCTACGAGAAAGACTCGGAAGGCGCGCCGTATAACGACGGCGTGGCCGACAAGGACAAGAGTGGAGCGGCAGTTCCGCCCGGCGCCAGCCAGACGTACAACTGGCCGGTTCCCGAGCGCGCGGGACCGACGGAGCACGACATGAGCTCCCTGCTGTGGATGTATCACTCGCACGTGAACGAGATCGCGGATACCAACGCGGGCCTCGTCGCCCCCATGATCATTACGGGCCGCGGCATGAGCAAAGCGGACGGCACTCCCAAGAACGTCGACCGAGAGCTGATCATCGCGTTCGCGGAGTTTGTCGAAACCGAAAGCCCGTACCTCCAGGAGAACATCGACCATTACATGGGCGATCCGAAGGGCGTGACGGTCGCGCGCGACCCATTCGGCACGCCGATCGTCATGAGCAAGGACAAGGGCGACCCGGGGGACCTCAACCTGAAGGCATCGCTGAACGGGTTCCTCTTCGGCAACGTGCCTGGCTTGACGATGAAAGTCGGCGAGCACGTTCGCTGGTACCTGATGGCGACCAGCAACTTCGAGCTGCACGCGCCGCACTGGCACGGCAACACGGTCGTCATCCAGCGGATGCGCACCGACGTCGGGTTGCTGCTGACGATGGGGATGCTCGTGGCGGACATGGTGCCGGACAATCCCGGCACGTGGCTGTTCCACTGCCACGTCGCAGGGCACCTGAAGGGCGGGATGCAGGCGCTCTACACGGTGGAACCGGGCGAGGGTGCAAGAAAAACGCCGTAGGCGAAAGCTTCAACCGCGTCCGTAGGGGCTGACCTCGTGTCGGCCCCCGGGCGGAGCAAGCTCCGCCCCTACAACGTCCTCACTCCGCCGCTGGAAGAAGGAATGATTGCGCGCTACCAGGTGCTTCCTTGAAGAAGAACGGCGAAAACGCGCGCTGAGGAACCGCTAGCGGCGGTTCGCGCGCTGCATGCGGTCGGCCCACGCAAGAAATCGCTCGAGGCGCGCCCGCTCGCGCCACAGCAAACGGAAAAACGTGCGCGCGTCGCCCGCTGCGGCCTCAGGCCCGAAGAACGTCTCCATCCGCCAGCGGAGATACGGGCTCCTCCACGGCCGCAGGCGGTAGCCCTTCGCGGCGATCCAGTAGTACCGCAGCGCGCTCAGCATGCGCTGTTGCCAAACCGCGCGTGGGGCGCTCGGGTGACCATCGCGCGCGATGATACAATCGTGCGGCGCATGACGAAAGAAGACTATTACTTCGAGGGTGTGGACTTATTCGGAGAAGGCAAGCTCGCCGAAGCCGTCGCCTCCTACCAGAAGGCGCTCGAGCTCGACCCTCGATTTGCCGATGCCCTGCACGGCCTGGCCCAGGCCTGCTACGCGCAGGAAGATTTCGACAACTGCATCGCCGCCGCGCAGCGCATCCTGGAAATTGATCCCGACGACATCCTTGCCTACACCGGCATCTCGCGCGCCTACCAGCGCAAAGGAATGGTCCCCGAGGCGGAAGAGGCGGGGAACAAGGCGCGCGTGCTCGGCTGGAAAAAGCAGCTCCAGGACCAGAAGGTGAAGGGCCAGAGCCCCGGCTAGTTTCCGCGGGTCAGCGCCAGCCCATGCGCTCGCGCAGCGACGTGATGTGCGCGACGTGATGGCGCCCGTGCCAGGAATAGAGCGCCAGCGTCCCGTCGAGCGTCATCGCGCCGCGCTCCGGGTGCGCAAAGCCGCGGGCAAAATCCGTGGCCGCGGGCGAACGCAGCAGCACCACCCAGCGTTGGTGCAGCGCTTCCAAAAGCGCGAGCGAAGTTTCGACCGGCGTTTTCTTGGTGTCCGCAAGCTCCGCCCACTTCTGCTCGTCGTACGGCTTGATCGTGGGCCGCTCTTCGGTCAACGCCAGCTTGAACCGCGTGTACGCATTCAAGTGGCTGTCGGGCAGATGATGCACCACCTGGCGCACCGTCCAGCCGCCCGGGCGGTACGGCGTGTCCAGCTGCTCGGCGACGTCTTCAATCGCACGCTGCCGGGCCTCGTCGTCCCATTTCCCTTCCCACTGGAAAGGTCCTACCGGATAGCGCGGGTCCATGCCTTTTCTCCTGGAAAGTTTGCGCCTACTTCTTCGCGCTCGTGGCCTTGAGTTCTGCCGCCGCGCTTTCGAAAAACTGCTGGATCACTTTTCGCGCCGCGGCGTCGACCATCCGCTGCCCCACCGCGGCGATCATTCCGCCGATCTGCGCTTCGCCGGAGTAGCGCACCTCCGTCTGGGCGCCCTTTTCCCCGAGCTCGAGCTTCCCTTCGCCCTTCACGAAGCCGGGGATGCCTTTGCCTTCGAGTCGCAGGCGCAGCAGCTTGGGAGGCTTTTTCTCGAGAAACGTTAGCGAGCCATCGTACTTGCCGGAAATGGCCGCCAGCGCAAACTTGATCACGGCCTTGAAGCGGTCCGCGCCGTCGGGATCGAGCCTTTCGCAACCGGGGAGGAGTTTTGCGAGCCGATTCGGATCCGTCAGCAGGGCCCAGACCTCCGCGCGCGATGCCTCGAGGACGTAAGAGCCCTCAACTTTCACGCTTTCTTCCCTAGCGCGCGGGCAATGGCGCGTTCGAGCGCGCGCCGCGTGAAGACGGCTGCCATCTCGCGGCGATATGCAGCGGAAGCGTGCAGATCCGATAGCGGCTCAATGCCCTGCGCTGCTGTGCGCGCCGCATCGGCCAGCAGCTTCGGATTCGTTTTCTTGCCCCGCAGCGCTTTTTCCGCGGCCGCGGCGCGGTAGGGCTTTGGCCCCAAGCCAGTCACGCCGATGGCCACCTCTTCGATCCTGCCGCTGCGATCCACCGTCACGCACGCGGCCACACCCACGATGGCAAAGCCCGAGGCCGGCTGGTGCAGCTTGCAATACGCCGTGCCGGTCTTCGGCGCGAGGATCGGCACGCGCACCTGCGTGAGGATCTCGCCCGGGCGGAGCTGCGTGGTCAGCATGTCCACGAAAAACTCGCGCGCCGCAATCGTGCGCGTCCCCGACGTGCTGGCCGCGAGGATCTCTGCGTCGAGCGCGAGGATGGCGGCCGGGTAATCCGCCGCGGGGTCCGCGTGCGCCAGGCTGCCGCCGAGCGTGCCGCGGTTGCGCACCTGCACGTCGCCGATTTCCGCGGCCGTCTCCACGAGCAGCGGGCACTTCGCGCGAAGCAGCGCCGAGTGCTCGACTTCCGCGTGCGGAGTCAGCGCGCCGATGGCGATCTTTCCGTTTTCCTCGCGAATGTGGTTCATGCCGCGCAGTTTTCCCAGATCGATGACGAAGCGCGGCGCCGCCAGGCGCAGCTTCATCAGCGGCAGCAGGCTCTGGCCGCCGGCGAGCAGCTTGGCTTCGTCGCCGTGCCGCTCGTAGAGCCGCAGCGCCTCCTCGAGCGTCTTCGGGGCGTGATACTCGAATGCCGCGGGAATCATCGCGCCCTCCTCTTCTTCGGCGCCACCTGGGCGGGCGAGCGGCCGCTGGGCTTGTGCAGGAGCTGCCAGATGCGCTCGCGCTTCGCGGGCAAATCCACGTGGCGCACGCCGAGCGGCGAGAGCGCGTCCACCACGGCGTTGATCAGCGCCGGCGTGGCGCCGATGGTGCCCGCCTCGCCCACGCCTTTTACGCCCATGGGATTCACCGGCGAGGGCGTCACCGTGCGCGAGAGCTCCATCCAGGGTATGTCCGCGGCGCGCGGGATAGCGTAATCCATCAGCTCGCCGGTGATGAGCTGGCCGTTTTCGTCGTACACCGCTTCTTCCAGCAGCGCCTGCCCGATGGCCTGCACGATCCCGCCGTGGATCTGGCCGTCCACCAGCATGGGATTGATCACGTTGCCGCAGTCGTCTACGGCGACGTATTTCACCACTTTGACGTCGCCGGTTTCGGAGTCCACCTCGACCACGCAAACGTGCGCGCCGAACGGGAACGTGAAGTTCGTGGGCTCGAAAAACGTCACCGCCTCGAGGCCCGGTTCCATTCCCGGCGGCAGCGTCTTGGCCACGTAGGCCGCGCCCACGGCTTCGACGAAATTGAGCGACTTCTTCGATGACTTCGAGAGAATCTTCTTGTCGCGGAAGACGAGCTTCCCGGGGTCTTCGCCGAGGATGTGGCCCGCAATCTGCCCGAGCTTGCTGCGCAGTTTCTCCAGGCACTTGTACACCGCCGTCCCGCCCACAGCCGTGGCGCGGCTGCCGAACGTGCCGATGCCGTAGGGAACCGCGGCGGTGTCGCCGTGGACCACCTGCACCTCGTCGGGCTCCAGCCCCAGCATGTCCGCAGCGATCTGCGCGAACGTGGTTTCCTGGCCCTGGCCGTGCGGCGAAGAGCCGGTGAGCACGGTGACGTTGCCCGTCGGCTCCACGCGCACCGTGGCCGATTCCCAGCCGCCCGCCGGCATCGCGCTCGAAGGGCCCATCGCGCAAATCTCCACGTAGGTCGAGAGCCCGATGCCCATCAGCTTGCCCTTCTTGCGCAGTTGCGCCTGCTCCTTGCGCAGTTTTGTGTAGCCCGAGTTTTTCAGCACCAGGTCGAGCGACCTCTGGTAGTTCGCGCTGTCGTAAATCAGCCCGGTCGGCGTCGCGTACGGAAACTCCTCCGGCTGCGGAAAATTCTTGCGGCGCACCTCAACCGGATCCATCTTCAGCTCGGCGGCCACCAAATCCATCATCCGCTCAACAAAGTAGGTGGCCTCAGGACGCCCGGCGCCGCGGTAGGCGTCCGTGGACATTTTGTTCGTCAGGACGCCGGTGATTTCCATGCGCGCGGCGGGAATCTTGTAGCAGCCGCACATCATCAGGCCGGTCAGCGTGGGGATGAGCGGCGTCAGGAGTTGGTAGTACGCGCCGAGGTCGGCGATCACCTTGCAGCGCAGGCCGAGGACGGTGCCGTCGCGCTTCACGGCGATTTCGAGGTCGTCAATCTGGTCGCGCCCGTGAATCGTCGTCTGGAAATTCTCGCGGCGCGATTCGATCCACTTCACCGGCTTGCCGAGCTGCATGGCCAGGTAGCCGCAGAGCGCCTCTTCCGGATACACGTTCATCTTGCTTCCGAAGCCGCCGCCGACTTCCGGCGTGATCACGCGCACGGAATGTTCCGGTACGCGGAGCATCACGGCAATCTGCGTCTTCAGCAAATGCGGGATCTGCGTCGAGGACCAGACGGTGAGCTGCTTTTCGCCGGGCTTGTAGTCGGCCATCACGCCGCGCGGCTCCATGGCCATGGGGATCAGCCGCTGGTTGATGATCCGCTGGCGGATCACCTTGTCCGCCTGCTTGAACGCCTTCTTCAGGTCGCCGCCTTCGAGCTCCCAGCGGTACGCGACGTTGTCCTTGTACGGCTCGTGCAGCACGGGCGCGCCCTTGGCCATGGCTTTCTCCGGATCCACCACCGGCGTCAGCGGTTCGTAGTCCACTTCGACCAGGTCCACGGCGTCGCGCACCGCGTAGCGGTCCGTGGCCACGATGACAGCGACGGCTTCCCCCACGAAGCGCACGCGGTCCACCGCGAGCACGGGCCGCGGCGCCGATTTCATGTCGGGAATCTGCGCTGCGCAGGGCACGAAGCCAATCGCGCCCTTCACGTCGGCGCCGGTCAGCGCCAGCACGACGCCGGGCGCGGTGCGCGCCTTGCTCACGTCCACCGAGCGAACCTTGGCGTGCGCGTACGGGCTGCGCACAAACGCGGCGTAGTGCGTTTCGGGCAGACGCAGGTCGTCCACGTAGTGCCCGAGCCCCTGGATCAGTCGCGGGTCTTCCTTGCGCTTGAGCGGCTTGCCGATGTATCGCGTCGCGGTCGCCATGCGTGCCTCCCTGCGCTCAGCGCTTGCGCCCTTTCATTTTTTTCCCGGCGTAGCGGACGGCTTCAATGATGTTCTGGTAGCCCGTGCAGCGGCACAAATTGCCCGCCAGCGCGCGGCGGATTTCGGCTTCGCTCGGCTCGGCGTTCCGGCGCAGCAGTTCGACCGATGCCAGGATCATTCCCGGTGTGCAGTAGCCGCATTGCAAACCGTGCTTTTCCCAGAAGCCTTCCTGCACCGGATGGAGCTTGCCGCCCGCTTCGGGCGCGCTCGCCAGGCCTTCGATGGTCGTCACCTCGGCGCCGTCGGCCTGCACGGCGAGCATGGTGCAGGATTTCACGGCCTTGCTGTCCACGAACACCGTGCAGGCGCCGCAGAGCGTCGTCTCGCAGCCGACGTGCGTGCCCGTCAGCCCGAGCGTGTCGCGAAGGTAGTGCACCAAAAGCAGCCGTGGCTCGACCTTGTTGTCATGCGGCTTCCCATTGATGCGAACCTGAATATCCACGGCCATGGCGCCTCCCGGTGGGCCTGTTCGCCTGAATGTGCTCAACTGCGGGGCTGGAAAGTTACTCCGGGGAAAAAGGAATTGCAAGCCGCCACGGACAGCGTCAATTGCCGAGCCGGCGGACCCAGATGCGGCTGGTGGCGGGTTTGCCGAGGTGAATCGAGCGGCCGGCGACGGCAAGCGTCATCGTTTCGTCGTATTCGTGCTGGCGGACTTTCAAGCGCGCGCCAGGCCGCAAACGCAGGCTGTCGAGAAATTTCAGGAACTGCGGATCCTTCTCATAAACGCAAAGGATTTCTGCCGACTCGCCCGCGCGCATTTCCGACAACTGGGCGGCGCCGCGCTGCCGGCGCAACTTCGCCAGGCCTCCGAGCAAGGGCACGCCGTGCGGGCAGGAGCTATTGCTGCCGAAGCGCTTGAGCAGCAGCGCTTCCACCTCGGGCGAGATGCTGTGCTCCAGACGCTCGGCTTCATCGTGCGCGCGGGTCCAGTCCAGGCCGATCACTTCGGTCAACAGTTTTTCGGCAAGCTGGTGGCGCAGCGCCAGCCGCTCGGCGACGCCGCGGCCCTTGGCGGTGAGCTGGATGCGGCCGTCGCGCGCCACGCGCAGATAGCCGTCGCGCGTCATGCGCTTGAGCGCCGCGGTCACCGCCGGCGGCGTGACGCCAAGCTCCTCGGCCAGGCGCGCGCTGATGGGAACATGCTCCTCCTGCACCATCTCCCAGATGGCCTTGAGGTAGTCTTCCCGCGAGACGCTGGTCTTTTCGCGGCGCAAACCGCTTCCTTCCCCTAGTGCTTCCGGGTCGGCCGACGCTTCCTGCGCAGCCGCGCGGCCAGGTGTTTCAAGTGTTCCTCGATCTCGTCGCGAATCCGCCGGTAGAGCTCCAGGTCTTCACCGTAGGGATCGGCGATGTCCCAATTCTCCATGCGCGCCTCCGAACCGGTGAATAGACGGTCGATGGGATGCCCGGACATGTTGATGACCATTTCGGCTCCGTCCGCATTGGCTTCCGGCAGGCTCTTCGAATACTGGCCGTCGGCACCCGCTCCTCGCTCCTGGAGCACCGCAAGCGTGGGAGCCGCGATGAAGCCCAGCGGCGAAAGACCGGCGCTGGACGGCGCAATCACGTCGCTCGCCAGCGCGCGCGCCAGAGCTTCCGCCATCTGGCTGCGGCAGGAATTGCCGATGCACACGAAAAGAACTTTCGTCGGCCGCATCGGCTACGATCCGTTGCGCGCGAGCTTCAGAAAGTATTCGTGCACCGTCGTGTCGGATGTCAGCTCGGGGTGAAACGTTGCCGCCAGCACGCGCCCCTGGCGCACCAGCACGGGCCGGCCTTCGCATGCCGCCAGCACTTCGACGCCACTGCCCACCTGCTCGATGATCGGCGCGCGAATGAAGACCATTTCGAGCGGCTCCGTTTTCAATTTCGATGGCGCAGACGTCACCTGGCTCGCAAGCTGCCGGCCATAGCCGTTGCGCGCAATGACCAGGTCCGCCAAACCCAGCGATTCCTGCGGGGGGTTGCGCACTTCGCGCGCGAGCAGGATCGCGCCTGCGCAGGTCCCGAAAAACGCTCCACCGTCGCGCGCGAACTGGCGCAGCGCATCAAGCAGACCTTCTTCGGTAAGAAACTTCAAGTGCGTGGTGCTCTCCCCGCCCGGCAGGATCATGGCATCGAGTTCCGCAAGTTCTTCGGGGCGCCTCACAAAGACATACGGTACGCCCATGCGCGCGAGCATCGCCGCGTGCGCTTCGTAGTCTCCCTGCACCGCCAGGATCCCAATCTTCACCGCAGGTCTTCCTCTCGGCTCTCGGCTCTTGGCTCTCGACTCTTAACTCTCGACTGCTCCTCTACCATCCGCGCGTCTGCAATAGCTCCTTTTCGTCGAGCTGCCGAATGTCAATCCCCTTCATCGCCTCGCCCAATTCCGCAGACGCTTCGAGCACGATCTTCGGGTCGTTGTAGTGCGTGGCGGCCTTGACGATGGCCTTCGCGCGGCGCTCCGGATCGGACGACTTGAAGATGCCCGAGCCGACGAAGATCGCCTCCGCGCCAAGATGGCGCACGAGCGCTGCATCAGCGGGCGTGGCGATGCCGCCGGCGGAGAAATTCGGCACCGGCAGCTTGCCGGTTTGCGCCACTTCGCGGACCAACTCGAGCGGCGCGCCGAGTTCTTTCGACTCGCGCGCGAGTTCGTCTCCGCGCAGCGTGGTGAGCTTGCGCAGGTGGCTGGTGATCGCGCGCATGTGCCGCACGGCTTCCACCACGTTGCCGGAGCCAGCCTCACCCTTGGTGCGGATCATGGCTGCGCCCTCGGCGATGCGCCGCAGCGCTTCGCCCAGGTTGCGCGCGCCGCAGACAAACGGCACGCGGAAGTCGTGCTTCCAGATGTGGTTCTCCTCGTCGGCGGGCGTCAGCACTTCGCTCTCGTCGATGAAGTCCACTTCGAGCGCTTCGAGCACCTGCGCTTCGGCGAAGTGCCCGATGCGCACCTTGGCCATCACCGGGATCGTCACCGTGCCCATGATCTCCCGGATGATCTTCGGCGAGGCCATGCGCGCCACGCCGCCCTCCTTGCGAATATCGGCCGGCACGCGCTCGAGCGCCATCACGGCGCACGCGCCCGCCTGCTCGGCGATGCGCGCCTGCTCGGCGTTGGTGACGTCCATGATCACGCCGCCCTTGAGCATTTCAGCCAGGCCCACCTTCACGCGCCACTGATTATGATTTCCGGATTCCATGTTCGTCTCCTCCGATCGAATTCTTCGGCCGCCGCAAAGCTTATACCCGGAACTTCGCGGGGTCTATGACCACAAATCTTCCCCGCCCGCGCGCGAGCACTTCGCCCGCCGCGTTGCGGATTTCGCCCTCGTGAAAGCGGCTGCGGCCCTCCACGCGGGTTTCATATCCTTCCACGACGATTTCCTCGTCCACGCGGATCGGTTTCAGGTACTGCACGGTGAGTTCCGTCGTCACCGCGCGCACGTCGCTGAACCGCGAGACCTTGCCCATCGCTTCGTCGAGAAGCGTGGCGATAATGCCGCCGTGAAGAAAGCCTGCGCCGCCCTGATACTCGGCGCCCAGACGGAAGCGCCCGACGATCCGCCGCCGCGCCTCATCGCGCTCGAACACCAGGCGCATGCCGCGCGGGTTCGCGCCGCCGCAGCCGAAGCACGGGTTTGTGGGATTCAGCTCCAGCCTGGTCATTTCGTTCTACACCAGCGCGACGCGCGCGCCCGCTTCGCTGCGCAGGCTGCGGCCAAAGCCGCGCGAGCGCTTGCGCATCTCGACCACGAGCAACTGCCCGAGCGTGGCGATGCCGCGCGTGATCTGCCGCTCGTCGAGTCCGGCAAAGCCCAGCCGCAGCGTGTTCGGCTGCGGGTGCTGGAAGTAGAAGTAGCGCCCGGGCGCGAAGAGCACGCCCTTTTCGCGCACGTGAATCAGCAACTCGCTCGCGTCGAAGCCCAACGGCAGCTCTACCCAGACGCACATGCCGCCCTCGGGCCGCGTCCAGCGCACGCCCTCGGGCATGTAGCGCGTCAGCGCCTGCTGCAACGCGCCGAGCCGCCGCGCGTAGAGCTTGCGCGTGCGCGCCAGGTGGCGCTCCAGCCAGCCGCGCCGCGTGAACTCGGCGAGCGCCGCCTGCGCGAGCTGGTCGGTGTGCAGGTCCGTCGTCTGCTTCACCAGCCGCAGCCGCTCGATCACCTTCTCCGGAGCAATGCACCAGCCCACGCGCAGTCCGGGGAACGCGACTTTCGAGAAGCTGTCCACCTGGATCACCACGTTTGCGCGGTCGAGGTGCTTGAGCGAAGGCACGTTCTCTCCGCTGGTGCGCAAGCGCGCGTAGATGTGGTCTTCGACGATCGGCACTTGGTGCCGCGCAGCAAGTTCGAGCAGCCGCCGCCGCGCCGCCACAGGCAGCGTCGTGCCCGTGGGGTTCTGGAAGTCCGGCGTCAGCACCATCAGCTTCACGCGGTTCTGCATCAGCGTGGCCTCGAGCGCGCCGATGTCCACGCCGGGCACGCCACCGGCGTCCGCATCCGTGCGCACGGGGACGCCCAAGCAGCGTACGCGCGCGCCCGCAAAGATCGCGATCGAGCCGGGGTAGGTCGGGTTCTCGAGCAGCACGGAGTCGCCCGGCCGCAAGAAGGCTTTGCACAACAGATCCAGCGCCTGCTGGCAGCCGTCGGTGATCAGGAGGTTCTCGCCCTTGATGGCGAGTCCCTCGCCGCGCAGCCAGGACACCAGAACTTCCTTGAGCGGCGCGTAGCCGCCGGTGGGGCCGAGTTGCAGGATGCGTGCGCCGTCGCGCCGCAGCACCACGTTGCAGCATTGACGGATTTCTTCGATCGGAAAGATTTCTTCGGCGGGCCGCGCAACCACAAACGACACGCCGCCGTTGGGCGCAGCATCGAGCAGCCGGTTCAGCGCCTCCTCGCCGCGCTCATCGGCAAAGAGCGACTCCCAACGCACACCGCCGTTTGCGCCCGCTGCAATGCCCGCCGGCGCGGGCGTGAACTTCAAGGGCGCTGCCGTGCCGCGGATGAACGTGCCGCGGCCGACGTAGCCTTGGATCAGCCCCTCGGAATCGAGCTCGGCGTAGGCGTTGGCCACCGTGGTGCGATGCACGCCGAGCTGCGTGGCCAGTTCGCGGCTGGCGGGGATGCGGTCGCCGGGACGCAGCTCGCCCGTATGCACCAGGGCGCGCAGCTGGTCGCGGAGTTGGATGTACAGGGGAACGTGGCTTTCGGGTTGCAATTGCAGCGGCAGCATTGGCGTCCTCTATAGGCCAATCTACTACGACAATAGCCTATGTAAAGAGCCAATTTGTCTATCGCGGAAATCAGGCCCCGGCAGCCTCCCGCAGCCGGAACCGCTGGATCTTGCCGGTAGCGGTTTTGGGGAGCTCGTCTTGGAAGCGAATCACGTGGGGGCACTTGTAGGAAGGCAGCCGCTGGCGCACGAAGTCATGAATCTGCCGGGCCAGATCAGCCTGGGCAATCGTGTCCCCGCGCAGCACCACGTAGGCGACGGGACGCGTCAGCCCGTCAGGGTCCAAGGCGGATACGACGGCCGCTTCGGCCACTTCCGGGTGGCCGAGCAGGGCGTTCTCCACTTCTCCGGGCGAGACCCACATGCCGGCGACTTTCATCATGTCGTCAGCGCGGCCGCAGTAATGGTAGTAGCCATCCGGGTCACGGAAGAATTTGTCGCCGGTGACGACCCAATCGCCCTGCAGCACGGTGCGCGCGGTCAATTCCGGCTTGTTCCAATACTCGGCAAACGCGCCCTGCCCTCGCACCCAGAGGTTCCCTATCTTTCCGCTCGGAGTCGGCTCGCCCTGCTCGTCCACGATGCGCGCTTCGCAGTTCGGCACTTCGACGCCGCACGAGCCCGCCCGCGCCGCGCCCGGCCGGCTGGACATGAACATATGCAGCATTTCGGTCGAGCCGATGCCGTCGAGAATCTCGAGGCCGAACTTCTTCTTGAACTGCTCGAAGATTTCCCCGGGAAGCATTTCTCCCGCGGACACCGCGAGCCGCACGGATGAGAAATCGGCACGCGTACCTCGGTCCGCTTCGCGAAGCAGTGCGGCGTAGAAAGTCGGCACCGAGAAAAATACAGTCGGACGATGGCGCCCGACGAACTCCAGCACCTTATCAGCGCGGGGGCGCTCGGGATGGAGCAGCGTGCTTGCGCCCACGGAGAACGGGAAATACATCCCGTTGCCCAGGCCGTAAGCAAAGAAAAGTTTGGAAACGGAAAACGTGCGGTCGTCCGCGCGCAGACCCAGGACGCCGTGCGCGTAGCTCGTGCACGTCGCCAGCATGTCCTTGTGCTGATGGACGGCGCCCTTGGGCTGGCCGCCGCTGCCCGAGGTGTAGAGGAAGAACGCGGTGTCACTCGCCGCGGTGGGACGCGCCTCAAGCTTCTCGGAAGCGTCGCGCAGCCAATTCGCCCAATTCACAGCGTTCTGTACGCGCGGCGTCTGCCCCGACGCACCCACGACAACGATCTTCTTGGGCGACGCGCCTTCGGTCGCGGGCAGGAACTCATGCAGCGCTGTTGCGTGGACAATCGCGAGCCGCGCGCCGGAATCTTTCCAGTAATAGGCATAGTCGCCTGCGCGCGTCATCGAATTCACGGGCACCGCCACGGCGCCAATCTTCGTCGCGCCGAAAAACGCCGCGATAAATTCCGCCGAATCCGGCAGCACAATCAGAACGCGCGCGCCTCGTGCAATGCCTTCCGCGAGCAGCGCATTGCCCACGCGGTTCGCCAGCGCAGCCAGCTCGGCGTAGGTCATCGGGGCAGGCTCGCCCAGGATGGCGATGTGATTCGGATGGAGTGCGGCCGGGCGGTCGAGGAAGTGCGCGGCGAGATTGAAGCGAGCCGGGATGTCCAGCGGCATCCTGGCTATTCTACTTGGTTCCCTGCGATTGGCCGAGCTTTCGCAGCCGCTCCTGAAGCTTGCGGCGCAGGTTGGCGGGCGTATTCGGGTTGAAGGCCACCAAATACCACAGCGGCTGGCTGCGGTCGCGGCTCAACCAGGCGAGCGTCGCGGGATCCGCGTTGGGATGCCGCGCCACGTTCTCGCGGATCGCGGCGTAGGGGTGCTTGGCAAGGCGGCTCAGCGTGCGCGAAGAAACTTTGGGGTGCTCGCTGATCAGCCGCAGCAGGTAGAAGTCCGACTTCGGCGTATTGTGGACCAGCTTTTCGAGCATCTCGGGCTTGGCATCGGCGCTCAGCACCATCCCGACCTTCAGGTCCCAGCCGGAGTTGATTTCGTTCAGCTC
>Ga0184639_10000648_pt1 | contig 13860 bp, 11 predicted proteins | sample PLM31_170_b2_FD_133155 | JGI IMG/M metagenome (GOLD analysis project Ga0184639, IMG submission 133155) | Groundwater sediment microbial communities from an aquifer in East River, Colorado, USA - PLM3-1_170_b2 | ecosystem: Environmental > Terrestrial > Soil > Riparian zone | place: USA: East... | reverse complement strand
GGGCTTCCTCACCTACGACGAGGTGAACGACGCCCTGCCGTCGGACATCGTCTCGCTCGACCAGCTGGACGACATCATGATGATGTTCGGCGCCATGGACATCGAGGTCGTGGACTCGGCCAAAGGCGGCGGCCGGCTGCCCTCGGAGATCGCCGGGGAACGGGCCGAGGAGGCCGAGGAGCCCGGCGAGCACGGGGAGATCGACCTGACCCCCGGCCCCGTGGGGCGCACCGAGGACCCCGTGCGCCTCTACCTCCGGGAGATGGGGCGGGTCTCGCTCCTGACGCGGGAGGGCGAGATCGCGCTGGCCAAGCGGATCGAGGACGGCAAGGAAGAGGTCGTCCGGGCCATCCTCAGCACCAACCTCGCCATCGAGAAGATCCGCCTCCTGCGCGACGAGTTGAAGAAGGGCCTGGTCACGATCAAAGAGGTGGTGGACCTCCCCGACGAGGAGTTCCCCGAGGATCAGGAAGAGAACCTGCTGAAGGACGTGGTCAGCTCCCTCGGAGGCGTGGACCGCCTCCTCCGCGAGCGGGACAAGCTCGTCCAGCAGGCCAAGAAGCTCCGGGCTCGCCACGCCGGCCGGAAGAAGAAGCAGGACCCGCCCTGGAAGAAGCTCGATACGCAGGCCCAGGTCAAGCAGGACAAGGTCCTCGCCACGCTCAAGAACCTCCACCTGCACCCTGGGCGCCTCGAGCTGTGGGTCCTGGACCTCAAGCGCCTGGTGGACAAGATCGTGCGCGCGGAGCGCGAGATCGCCCTCTGGAGCAACGGCAAGCGCCCCGAGCCCCTGGCCGTGGACGCCTTCCTGGCCTCCCTCTCCGACGACGACAGCGAGGAGGGCGACCGCGACCTCTACCAGAAGGCCGCGGCCCGCTTCGGGAGCATCAAGGAGCGGCTCGTGTGGGTGGCGCGCCAGAAGATCCGCCGTGCCGAGGAAGGCGCCCAGGCCGGAGCGGACGAGCTCAAGCGCATCGTGGCGCTCATCAAGGCCGGCGAGCTGAAGGCCGCCCGGGCGAAGAAGGAGATGGTGGAGGCGAACCTCCGCCTCGTCATCTCCATCGCCAAGAAGTACACCAACCGCGGGCTCCAGTTCCTCGATCTGATCCAGGAGGGCAACATCGGCCTCATGAAGGCCGTGGACAAGTTCGAGTACCGGCGCGGCTACAAGTTCTCCACCTACGCGACCTGGTGGATCCGCCAGGCCATCACCCGCGCCATCGCCGACCAGGCCCGCACCATCCGCATCCCGGTCCACATGATCGAAACCATCAACAAGCTGATCCGCACGTCCCGCCAGCTGGTCCAGGAGCTCGGGCGGGAGCCCACGCCCGAGGAGATCGCCACGAAGATGGAAGTTCCGGTGGACAAGGTCCGGAAGGTGCTCAAAATCGCCCAGGAGCCGATCTCCCTGGAGACGCCGATCGGCGAGGAGGAAGACAGCCACCTCGGCGACTTCATCGAGGACAAGCAGGTCGTCTCCCCGGTGGAGTCCATCATCGGGCTCTCGCTCCGGGAGCAGACCAACAAGGTGCTGAACACGCTGACGCCGCGGGAGGAGAAGGTGCTCCGCCTCCGCTTCGGCCTCTCCGACGGGTGCGAGCACACCCTCGAGGAAGTGGGGCAGGACTTCGCGGTGACCCGGGAGCGCATCCGCCAGATCGAGGCCAAGGCGCTCCGGAAGCTCCGCCACCCTTCGCGGTCCAAGAAGCTCAGGAGCTTCCTCGAGACATGACGACCCAGCGCATATGCGCGCGGCGGATGGGCCTCGCGGTCTGTCCGCCGTTTTTGTTTCGGCAGACGCTGGTATATGATGGCCCGTGGGCCCATAGCTCAATTGGCAGAGCCGCCGGCTCATAACCGGTAGGGTCCTGGTTCGAGTCCGGGTGGGCCCACCAACTGTGACGGAGGAGGCGTGGACCAACAGCTCCAGGTGCTGATCGACCTCCAGGCGCTGGACACCAAGATCGCCGCGCTGGAGGGCGAGCTCGCCCGCCTCCCGGGCGAGATCGAGGCCATCCGCACGGCCGTGGCCGCCGCCCGCACGAGCGTCGAGACGCTGAAGGGACAGCTCGACACGACCAAGAAAGACATCCGGACCAAGGAGAAGGACCTGGAGGTCTCCCAGGGCAAGCGGCAGAAGTCCGAGGCCCGCCTCTATGAAGTCAAGACCAACAAAGAGTACTCCGCGGTCCTGGCGGAGATCGAGGAGATCAAGCAGGAGAAGTCGAAGATCGAGGAAGAGATCCTGGGCCTGATGGAAGTGCAGGAGCGGCTCGTCGTGGAGATCCGCGAGGCCGAGGCCCAGCTCCAGACGCGCGAGGCCCGGGGGCAGCAGGAAGAGGCGGCGATCCGCCAGCGCATGGCGGCCGCGGAGACCGAGCTGGGGGGACTCAAAGGCGAGCGCGGCTCCCTCTCCCGCGAGCTGCCCAAGGAGCTCCTCGCCGAGTACGAGAAGTTCCTCCGCCACCGGGGCGGCCTCGCCGTGGCTCAGGTGCTGGCCGCTGGCGTGATCTGCGCGGGCTGCCGCATGACCCTCACCCCGCAGCGCCTCCAGGAGGTCAAGCAGCAGTCCACCCTTCTGACCTGCGAGAGCTGTGGCCGGTTCCTCTACTGGCTCCCCGCCTGACCGCGGTCCCCTCTCCCTTCCAGGGAGAGGGTAGGGTGAGGGTGCTGCGTGTCCCCCTACCCCACCCTCATCCTCTATATTGACGGCTCCGTCGAGGGCAACCCCGGCCCCGGCGCCATCGGCGTCGTCATCGAAGATGCAAAGGGCGGGCCCGTGGAGGCATGGGGCGAGGCCATCGGCCACGTGACCAACAACCAGGCCGAGTACCAGGCCCTCCTCGCCGGTCTGCGCAAAGCTCGCAGGTTGGGCGGCAAGGTCGTGACAGTCCACTCAGACTCGCAGCTCCTCGTCCGCCAGTTCCTCGGCGAGTACAAGGTCCGCGACGAAAAGCTCAAGCCGCTCCACGAGGAGGCCCGGCGCCTGGCCCGCGCCTTTCAGTCGTTCACCATCGAGCACATCCCGCGCGAGAAGAACCGCGCCGCCGACCGCCTCGCCAACCGCGCCCGCCTCAGCCAGTCCTGAAGGAACTTGAGGTCGCGGGGCCTAAGCGGCATAGGGAGGAAGCTTCACTCGCAGGTAAAACCCTGCTCCCTCCCCCTTCTCGGTGGGGATAGGCTTTCCCTCCTGGCGCAGGCAGTCGAGGTGGAAGGCAACCATGGCCTGAAGACGCTCCAGGGCCTCGGGCATGTCAGCTCCGAAATCGACGATCTGGAGGGCCGGAATCTCCGCCACGACGCTGGCAGTCTCCGAGTCCCGCGTGAACACCACTTGGTATTGGAGCGTGTCCGGTCCGCTCATGCAGATGACCTCCCCACTCGGCCCGGCCAGAAGCGCCCCTTCATCTTATCAAGCTCCCCTGGAACCAATGAAATGGTTCCGCCCGCGCGCAGTTTGATATCACAATTTGTGATCTCAAAACAGAATTGCCCGCTCTATGCGCTCCGTGGGGACGAGGGACATGCCAGCACTCTATCTCTCTCCAGAGAACTTCGGTATGTCCAAGATTCCAGACAGGCAACCCGCTACCCGCCGGCGAACCATCCCCCTCTCCCTGGAAGGGAGAGGGTCGGGGTGAGGGTGCTCTTCCCGCGAGCCGCCGTCTGACCCACACGACCCAGGGGTCGTCGGTCCCGAAGACCTCCTCGTTCGTCGGAGACAGCGGCGCCCAGTACGGCGTCCCGCCCTTCAGCAAGAGGAGATACTGGGCGCCGTCCTTGTAGCTCTGGGCGAAACAGCTCCCGCACCCCGGCACTCGCCCCACGCAGTCGATCTGGTCATAGGGCGGACGCCGCGCCGGGTCACTCGGATAGTCTCTGATCTGTCCCGTCACAGTCACGAAGAGCCGGTCATACGATCCCTTCAACACTTCCAGCACCCGAAGGGTGATCCTTCCCGGGTCAGTTCGCATCCTCGGGTCCGAGGCGACAACCCGCGCCCGGACGACGGTTTCGCTCTCCCGGATCACCTGATCGATCGGCTTCAGCAGCGCCGTGCACGCATGGACCGCCCGCACGTCCGCCACCGAGCAGACCAGCGCTCCGGCGGCCAGCAGGAAGACTTTGATCAGCCTCATAGCCCACCCCTCCTGCCAGGTTAGACCGGGCCCCCGCCGTTTGGTTCCCTCGGTGGTATACTCTCTCTGCTAATACGCTCTTTGACTAGCGCCAGAGAAGGCTGGATGGTCGCCGGCCGCGGCAACGCGGCGGGAGGAAAGTCCGGGCTCCGCAGGGCAGGGTGCTGGGTAACGCCCAGGGGGGGCAACCCCACGGACCAGTGCCACAGAAAGCAGACCGCCGTCGCGAGACGGTAAGGGTGAAACGGTGAGGTAAGAGCTCACCAGCAGCCCGGGTGACCGGGCTGGCTCGGTAAACCCCACCCGGAGCAAGGCCGAATAGGAGAGCGGGTCGCCCGCCCGATGCTCTCGGGTTAGGCCGCTGGAGGTGCCGGGCAACCGGCATCCTAGAGAAATGACCGTCGCCCTGGGCCAGGAAACTGCTCAGGGCACAGGACCCGGCTTACAGGCCTTCTCTGGCGCTTTTCTTTTTTCCCGCTAGTTGGACGACGGTGAGCCGGGGTTTAGCTAGGCGGTCACACAGTGCGGATTGTTTACGAGTACTCTCATCTTGGTGGATCGGAAATACTTGCCGCGAAGTACCCTGCCCATCACCGCGACATCAACGATGTCATCGCTTCCATCCAGGAGCCCGGCAAGACGAAACGCTCCAAGGAGAAGACTCAGCACGGGAAGATGCTTTATGGGCCAGCTCTCCTAAACGGCTTGTTCAAGGAGGCATTTCGCCACCTCGGATGGAACGAATTGAAACAACCCTTTCAAGTAGAAATACCTAATCACCCTGTACCGATTCGCGGAGTGAAGGGGGCCGGGAGCTTGGCGCGGAAGCCGTCCGCGAGCCGGTAGCGGACGCGCCGGCCGTCCTTGTCGGTGTAGAGGGGGAAGTAGTGGGTGGTGCGCACGGTGCAGCCGAGCTCCCGGCGCCGCCTCGTCCACCGTGAAGCAATTAGGACCGGAGAGCTGGTCACCGCGCGCCATGGCCCCTCCCGGGGTGTATCCAAAAAGCCAGCTCTAGCTGTAAGTTCGATCTGCCATCTGCTATAACCACTCTGCGGGCGTCGAGGCGCATCGTCAGGCACGCCCGTTGGGTCCCTGACCCGGGAGGATAATGCCATGAAGGCCAGGGCTGCGGTGTTGTTCGAGGTCGGGCGGAAACTGGAGATCCGCGAGGTCGAGGTGCAGGCCCCGCAGGCCGGCGAGGTGCTGATCCAGATGGCGGCGGGCGGTGTCTGCCACAGCGACCTGCACGTGATGACGGGCCACCTCGTCGCGCCGCTGCCCGCGGTCCTCGGTCACGAAGGGGCGGGCCGCGTCGCAGACGTCGGGCCTGGCGTCACGGCCGTCAAGCCCGGGGATCACGTGATCCCGCTCTGGCGGCTGTCATGCGGCGTGTGTGAGTACTGTAGCGGGGGCCGGCCGGCGCTCTGTCCCGAGGGCACGCAGATCCGGATGACGGGGCATCTCCTTGATGGCACCACCCGGTTCACGCTGGATGGGAAGGAGATCAAGCACTTCGCCGGTGTGTCGAGCTTCTCCGAATACTCCGTCGTCCCTGAAAAGGCGGTGCTCAAGATCCCCGATGATCTGCCGCTTGACCGGGCGGCGCTCTTAGGTTGCGCCGTGATCACCGGGGTCGGCGCGGTGTTCAACGCCGCCCAGGTGAAGCCCGGGAGCACTGTGGCTGTCTTCGGGGCAGGCGGGGTGGGCCTGAACGTGGTCCAGGGCGCGGCGCTCGCCGGGGCGGAAAAAATCATCGCCGTAGACCTCCTGGACCGGAAGCTCGAGTTCGCGCGACGGTTCGGCGCCACGCATACCGTCAACGCGGCGGCGGGGAATCCCGTGGAGGAGATCCGCGCTCTCACAGGCGGCAAGGGGGTGAACTACGCCTTCGAGGTGATCGGCCTGCCGGCGACAATGCGCCAGGCCTACGATGCGCTCGCCAAGCGCGGGATCGCGGTGGTGGTCGGAGTGACGCCAATGACGACGGAGGTGTCGGTGCCGGTGATGTCGCTCGTCTTCGAGGAGCGGGTCCTGACGGGATCGATCTACGGCTCGAGCCGCCCGCGGATCGACATTCCAAAACTCATCGAGCTCTACCGGGCCGGGAAACTGAAACTCGACGAGCTGCTCACGCGCACCTACCCGTTCAATGAAATCAACGAGGCATACGCGGCGCTTGAGCGGGGCGAGGTTGCCCGAAGTGTCGTGACCTTCTGACGGCTCCGGCCGCCTAACTCGCGCCTTGCGGCCGATGACAACATGTCACTTCGAGCCTAAAAGCGTCCGTCCAGCTTAAAGTCTCTTTAACCCCTGTCGTCTGAATTTCGCTGCTAAATCTAGCGCTCCCGCCTTAGCGTTCCTTGAAATTTCCCTTGGCACATCCCTTGCTTGTATCCAAATCGGGAGCACCGGCCCCGTTCGGAGGTCAAGTTAGGAAAGCAGAGGCTAAACCATGACAAAGCCCGCCCACATCGTCTTTCCGCTGCTTATCGTGGCGATGGCCGCCAGCTCGGGCTGTGCCGCCATCGGCCTTACGCTCTTGGGTGCCGGGGCCGGGACGGCCGCGGGCTCCGGGGTTTCCTACACCGTGGACAGCATCGCCTACAAGACGTTCGCCGCCTCCGAGGAGGGACTCCGGGCGGCCACGCTGAAAACCCTCAAGCGGATGGACCTCAGGGTAAAGGAGAACCAGCGCACTGAGGCCGGAACTCAGATCGTGGCTGAGGCCAGCGATCGGACCGTCGAAATCGAGCTAGATCATGTAACCACGAAGACATCCCGCATGCGCGTCAATGTCAAGCAGGGCTGGTTCTTCAAGGATCGCGCCACGGCAACGGAGATCATTCTCCAGACCGAGCGAACGCTCGAGGACGAGCCGACGCCGGCACGCCAGGCGACCCGACCCGCGGCCGCCCCGGCTCCCAAGAAGGAGATTCGATAACGGTGAGAGAGAACCCCCGCAATCCAGGATAGAAAATCGTCGGTCTCATGGTGTTCCTCTGAAGGTGTGCCGATGAGTTGACACCGAGGTATCCCCTAGGATAAGTAAGAATAAGGTGGGAAACACCCAGAACACGGAGGAGCGATATATGAAAGGCGTGAAGCGCTGGCCCGTGGTGGCCCTAACTATCCTGGCGATCCTGGTCGTGAGCCTCGCTCCGGCCCTGGCTGCAGATACGACCAAGGTGGACGCCGCTACCAAGAAGGTCGAATCCGGCGCCAAGAAGATCGGCGACGGCAAGATCGGCGAGGGCGTCGAGGAAACCGCCAAGGGGATCGGCAACACGGTGGTGGAGGGCGCTAAGTTCACCGGCGAGAAGTTCAAGGAAGCGGGCAAGGCGGCAGAACCTGCCGCCAAAAGCACCTGGGAGAAGGTCAAGGATGGGGCCAACTCATTTGGCTCCAGCGTGAAGAACTTCTTTACCAATCTCTTCGGCAACTAGGGCTCAATCCTGCTCATCCAGCCCAGCCCGGAACGCCCTCCGGGCGGCCAGGGCGGAGTACATCAACTTACGTGGGATTCAACGCTGCGGCGTTCTTCGTGGATCGCCACCTGGCGGAGGGTCGGGGCGACCGCACCGTGTTCCGCTACCAGGGCCGACGCATCAGCTACGCCGAGCTGGCCGAGCGGGTCAACCGCTTCGGCAACGCGCTCGGTGAGCTCGGCGTGGAGATCGAGAACCGGGTCCTCCTGATCCTTCCCGACTGCCCCGAGTTCGCCGAGGTCTTTTGGGGCGCCATCAAGATCGGGGCGGTGCCCGTTCCCGTGAACCCCTGGCTTAAAGGCCCCGACTACGCCTTCCTCCTGGAGGACAGCCGCGCCAAAGTGGCTGTCGTCTGCGCCGAGGCAGCCGGCCAGATCATCCCCCTTCGGAACCAGTGCCGGTTCCTACGGCACATCGTCGTGACGGGTCGGTCGGAGCGCGGGATAGAGGCCTACGAGGAGCTCCTGGCGCGGGGGGGGCCAAGCCTCGAGCCCGCTGAGACCACCCGGGAAGACGTGGCGCTCTGGGGGTATACCTCGGGGTCCACGGGGAAGCCGAAGGCCACCGTTCACCTCCACGGCGACCTCGTCCATGCGGCGGACCTGGTCGGCGACCAGATCTTCGGCATCGCCCACGACGATCTGACCTTTTCCGCTTCCAAGCTCTTTTTCGCCTACGGCCTCGGCAATTCGCTCTACTTCCCGGCCCGGGTGGGAGCCGCCTCCGTGCTGGTCCCCGAACGGATTGACCCGGAGTCGGCCTTCGAGATGATCGCCAAAGAGCGGCCGACGGTGTTCTTCGCCGTCGCGACCCTCTACACCCGCATGCTCCAGGTCGAAGACGCCGAGCGGCGCTATGATCTCTCCTCGCTCCGCCTGTGCGTCTCCTCCGGCGAAGCGCTTCCGCCGGCGGTCTTTTACGCCTGGAAGTCGCGCTTCGGCCACGAGCTGCTGGACGTCGTCGGCTCCACCGAGGCGTTGCACGACTTCATCGCCAACCGTCCGGGACAGATCCGGCCCGGCTCCAGCGGCAAGGTGATCCCGGGCTTCGAGGCGAAGCTGGTGGACGACCACGGCAGTCCAGTAATGCCCGGAAACGTCGGGCACCTCCTGATCAAGGCCCCCACTGCGGCGCTTTATTACTGGAAGCGCCGGGCCCAGACCCGAGCGACAATGCTGGGAGAGTGGCTCAGGACCGGCGATATGTTCTACGAGGACACCGACGGGTACTTCTACTTCTGCGGTCGCTCGGACGACATGCTCAAGGTGGGTGGCATGTGGGTCTCCCCCGTGGAGGTGGAGGGGGTGATGTTGGAGCACCCAGCTGTACTCGAAGTCGGCGTGATCGGCCGCTTGGATGCCGATGGGCTGACCAAGCCTCATGCCTTCGTAGTCCTCAAGCCCGACCACGCGCCATCCGACAGGCTCGCCGGCGAGATCCGGGAATTCGTCAAGAACCGTCTGTCAGACTACAAGGCCCCCCGGTGGGTGGAGTTCGTCTCCGACCTCCCCAAGACCCCCACGGGCAAGATCCAGCGCTTCCGCCTGCGCTCCGGGGCCCTGAAAGAGCTGCCGACCGGTGAGAACTGAATCGGTTGACGTCCTAGTGGTGGGAGGCGGGGCCGCGGCGCTCCGAGCCTGTCTGGCTGCGGCGCAGGCCGGCGCGCGGGTGGGCGCGGTGTCTAAGGGGAAGTTCGCCGGCTCCGGCTGCACCCACGCCATGGACTCGAAGATCGAGTTCTCCGTGATCAACTGTCCCATGCCAGATCCCGACACCCCCTCCAGGTACGCTGAGGATCTCCAGCTTGTCGGCCAGGGGCTCAAGGATGAGGCGCGGATCCGCTTCTTCACTGAACGATCGGGTGCTGAAGCGGCGTTGCTGGAGCGGCTGGGGGTTCCCCTCTCGACGGGCGGCGAGTACCGCCGCATGAAGATGCTGGGCTCACGTTACCCGCGCGGGATCATCTGTCCCGCCCACTTCGGCACGAAGGTCCTCCAGGCTCTCTGGGTGGCGACGCCAAAGGAGCGCTTCCGGGTATGGGACCGCACCATGGTCCTGGACCTCGTGACCGACGGCGATCGGGTTGCGGGGCTCGTCTGCCTGGACCTCAGTCGCGGAGAGATCTGGCTCCTCCGGGCCGGGGCGGTGGTGCTGGGGGCCGGCGGTGCCGGCAACGTATTCTCGCTGACCACGAACCCGCGGGAGCTGACCGGTGACGGCTACGCCCTGGCCCACCGCGCCGGAGCGGCCCTGCATCACACGGAGTTCATCCAGTACGTGATCCTCACGGTGGCCCCGATCCGTGGCTACTTCCTTCTCACGTACCTCCTGATGCAAGGCGAGCTGATGGACGAGGGGGGCGCACGGTTCACGCTGGGAGTGGACGTGGCGTCGGCCACCCCCCTGGAGCAAAAGCGCGCCCTCATGGAGTTCATGGGATGGATCGCCGCGCGCAAGCGTTCCAGCCCAGAGGCGCGCGTCTTCTGGGACGGTCGACGCATCGGAAAGGCCGAGCTCGAGGCCAGCATGCCGAAGACCTACGCGGCGTTTCTACGCCGCGGCCACGACCTTGCCAGGCACCCAGTGGAGATCGACCTCGGGGCCCACCAGTTCCTCGGTGGCGTCGCGACAGATGTGGATGCGCGCTCGACACTGCCGAACCTGTTCGCCGCGGGCGATGTCGCCGACAGCGTGCAGGGGGCAGACCGTATCAACGGGAGCGGCTTCATGGAGGCCCTGGTCTTCGGCGGCGTGGCCGGCGCCGCTGCCGCGGGGTCGGTTCAGCCCCTCCCGCGCTTCGTCGATCTGCCGCCCGCCTACGCCCGCCGGTCCCCGCTACCGCCTCCGAGAATCCAGGGTTGTCGGCGGTGGCTGAGCCGGGAGATGGACCCGGTCCTGGCCCTGCGGGACCGGGAGACGCTGAGTCGTCTGGCGGGCGAGATCGAGGCGGAGCGATTGGAGCTGGAGGCGGGGGGACTCGTCGGACCCGATGCCGATGCCACACGGCAGTTGCATGAGCTCCGCTCGACCCTTACGTCCGCCCTTCTCGTGATCCGCCCCTCTCTGGCGCGCGCACAGGATCTTGGCCTCTTCCGCACGGTCCCGGCCACAGTCCTTTCCCGCTAGGACTGGCGGCGACCGGAAAGGAACCGCAGGAACTGCGCCCCCTCGCTGAGGCGGCGGCGCAGGACCTTCCCGTCGGCGACCATTTCCCGGACCATGGCGTAGATCTTCCGGGGCCTGAAGTAGAACCGCCGGTAAAACTCCTCCACCGACTGGAAGATCTCGGTGTGGGCGAGGTGGGGGTAGGAGAGCGCCGCGACCTGCGTCCCCCGGCCATCCACCAGGCGGCTGTCGGTCAACCACCCCTGGTCGAGGGCCTGGCGGTAGAGCGCGGTGCCGGGATACGGCGCCGCGATCGACGCCTGAAGGGTGTCGGGCTCGATCTCGCGGGCGAAGCGGATCGTTTCCTGGATGGTCTCGCGCGTCTCGCCGGGGAGACCCAGGATGAACGTGCCGTGGATCTTGATTCCCAGCCGCCTGGCCTCCCGGGTGAAGCGGCGGGCCTGGTCCAGCCGGATTCCCTTCTTGATGTTATTGAGGATCTGCTGGCTCCCCGACTCGTAGCCGACCACGAGGAGGCGGAGGCCATTGTCTCTGAGAACCTTGAGGCTCTCGGAGGGCACGTTCGCCTTCGCGTTAGATGACCAGGTGACCCCGAGCCGCCCGAGCCGCCGGGCGATAGCCTCGGCTCGCGGCAGGTCGTCGGTGAAGGTATCGTCGTCGAAGAAATATTCCTTGACCTGCGGAAAGTAGCGCGTCGCGAGCTCGATCTCCTCCGCGACGTGCTCCGGGCTTCGGGTGCGGTACCGGTGCCCGCCGACGGTTTGGGGCCAGAGGCAGAACGTGCATTTGGAGCGGCAACCGCGGCCGGTGTAGAGCGAGACGTACGGGTGGAGGAGGTAGCCGATGGCATAGTGCCCGACGGTGAGGTCGCGCTTATACACGTCCACCACGAACGGCAGGGCGTCCATGTTCTCGAGAGTTGGCCGGTCCGGATTGTGGACCACCGTGCCGTTCTGGCGGTAGCTGAGACCCCGGACGGCGTGGAGCGGGACCCCCCGCGCCACCTCCTCGATCGTGAAGTCAAATTCCTCGCGCGCGACGAAGTCGATCGCCGGGGAGGCGCGGAGCGAGGGCTCCGGCTGCACCGAGACGTGCGCTCCAATGAAGCCGATGCGGAGACTCGGGTTGGCTTCCTTCAGGGCCTCTGCCACCTTCACGTCGTGGGGAAAGGACGGCGTACTGGTGTGGACAATGGCCAGCACGTACTCCCGCGCGAGCGGGAGCAGGTCACGGAGGGTCAGGCCGTCGGGCGGCGCGTCCACGAGGCGGCAGCCCGGCACGAGCGCCGCGGTCTGGGCGAGCCAGGTCGGATACCAGAAGGAGCGAATCTCCCGCCGGGCCTGATACCGCGATCCCGCGCCGCCGTCGAACCCTTCGAAGGAAGGCGGGTGAAGAAAGAGGGTGCGCAGGTGGCTTCCGGCCATGGCGGCTCCCATCATAGCACTTCGCTATGGCTGGCTTGAGTAGAGCCAGCGACCGCCTCCCGTGGCCAACAGGTGGACCTGAGACGTGGGAAGCTCGGCCACGGCACTCCTCCCGCGCTCTCGGATGGTCAGGAGGAAGATCCGTTGCGAGCTCCGCCACGCCTCGACCAGGCGCGGACGCTCCCAGAACGTGTCCCGCGCCTCAGGGAAGGTCGCGCCGAACCCGAGTACGCTCACCCGCCCGTCCAGGATCACTGGCCGCCGGCCGCTGTAGAACTCCAGGGCGCCGGAGTTCTCGATCGGTCCTTCGTGGACAAGGAGATCCGCCGGGCCCGCGCGGCGGCTCACCTCTAGTGCCATCCCGCGAACGGAGCGGGATTCCACCACCAGCGACTCCGCGCGCCCCACGAGCGGCATCCAACCCAGGAGCGTTGCGAGGATCACGAACAGGCCGAGTGTCCGGCTGCCGCGCGAGATGGCCACGAGGAGACCCACGCTCCCCGCTGCAAAGGCCAGCGCCGTGCCCCCGACCAGGCGCCGGAGATCCTCCCAGGGGGGAACCGGCGCGGCCTGACCGAGGGCCATCTCCTTGCGGGTGTACACGTCCGTGGCGCCGAGGACCCACCCCATGAAGGCCCGGCCGTCGCCCCCATAGACCCAGAGGGAGCCGAGGGCAATCGCCGAGAAGGCGACCAGGTGGAGCGCCAGGACGAGGCGGACGGCGCGCTCCTCCTTCCACGAGCGCGCGGCCAGGAGAGCGAGAGCCGGATACGCGGGGAGCCCGTAGTGGGGAAGCTTGAAGGGGGCGAGTGCGAAAAGGAAGAAGACCCCCGTCGCCCAGAGCGCGAGCGCGATCCACGGGGCCTCCCTCGGATCGCGCCAGGCGCGCCGCCTGATGAGTCCCGCCACGGTTAGGGTCGCGGGCAGGACCCACGGGAAGGCGCCAAGCCCCGCCACCGCGAGGAACTCGAAGCTGCTGAGCGGGACGTCCTCATCGGGGAAATGACGGGCGCCCACGACATTCAGCAAGTGGTTGTCCACGACGGTGTACCACAGGAAGCCAGGGTTCCGAATCTCTACCAGGAAATACCAGGTGCCACCGACGGCAATGAGGAGCCCCAGCCCACCCCACGACAACCACCGGGAGATCGGGCGGAGCCGGCCGGCGAGGGCCCGTGACAGAGCTACGGCAGCCAGCGGTCCCAGCGCCCCCAACGGGTCCTTGGCGAGCGCGGCAATCCCGAGGGCGGCACACCCCAGCGTCGCCAGACGCCCGGACTCGGCGGGCGCGAGCAGGAGCAGCAGGAAGCCCCACTGAATCGCAGCGACAAAAAGGGTCTCCGGTCGCAGGTAGCGGCCATAGGCGAAGAACCCCGCACTGGTCAGAAGGGCGAGCCCCGCGACAGCGCCGGCCCGGGGGGAGAGGAGGCGGGCACCTAAAAGCGCCGTCCCTCCCACGGCGGCCAAGCCTCCCAGGACCGGCCAGAGGCGCAACGCGCGCTCCGTCGGCCCCCACACCGTCATACCGAGGGCGCCGAGCCAGTAGAGAAGGGGAGGTTTATCGAAGTATCGGACGCCGTTCAGGTGGAGCGTGATCCAATCGCCCCCCAGCAGAATCTCGCGGGCAATCTCGGCGTGCATCCCTTCCCCGGGGTCGTCGAGCGGTGCGCGGCCGAGTCCGGG
>Ga0184639_10000647_pt1 | contig 13865 bp, 13 predicted proteins | sample PLM31_170_b2_FD_133155 | JGI IMG/M metagenome (GOLD analysis project Ga0184639, IMG submission 133155) | Groundwater sediment microbial communities from an aquifer in East River, Colorado, USA - PLM3-1_170_b2 | ecosystem: Environmental > Terrestrial > Soil > Riparian zone | place: USA: East... | reverse complement strand
GTCGGGGTGGCGTCCCATCATGTTCCGCATCATCAATAAATGGAGCGCCGGGCACAGCAGGAGGATGCCGAAGTAGATCACGCTGTTGGCTGGAATCTTGAACACAAAGATCGCCGCCAGCGCCACCAGCGGGATGAGGCAGCAGGCGAGCATGATCAAGACATGCTTTTTGCTCATATTCATGGCTTTGCAGATCCTTTCGCTTTTCCCTGTGGGACTATGGATAGAACTGCAACACGTCCTCAAGCGCCTTCTCGGCGAGCGCCTCGTCCATCGGGGCAGTCAGCCAGACGACCAGGCTCCCGGATTGAAAATAGAAGTGCTGCTGGCCCATGCCGACGAGTTTGTACACCGTGCGACCGTCCACGTCGTGCGTCCCGGTCGGCGTGAAAGGCGAGCGGCCTTTAAGGATCTTATCGGTCATCGCGTGTACCATTTCATTGGCGATGAAACTCACGGGCGCGCCCGACACCCACAATGTCACGGCCCCATCCCCGCCGTAGGTCGCCATCGCGCCTGAGGTCAGCGGAAACTCTTTGCCGTGCAGGCGGGTCACTTCCGCGACGGCTTCCGGCCCGACCGTTTTCTGCGCCAGCGGCATTCCGGCGACCGCGTCGGGCACGGCGACGGGGGCGGGATTGGCAACCGCCGCGCCGTAGGTCCAGTAGCCGAGGCTGGCGAGGAACGCCAGCATGCCCAGAGCAATTAATGCCGCTGGGCCAACTCGCTTCCAGAATCGCCCCTTCTTCGGGGAGGCCGTTATCGAGAGAGTTCCCACACAAACACGCGCTCCGGCGCGTCGGCATCCCGGATGACGAGCGTCAACATCGTCGCGCCGTCGAGCAGCGCCTTGCCATCCGCGGTCTTCGCCGGGAAGGTCAGCTTGCCCTCGTAATGATGCCCACCGCCGACCGGCCAACTCAAACCCTTCACTTCCAGGCCCGCGTCGGTCTTCAGCACCGACTGCGCCGCCAGGTCCCACGACACGTCCACCGAATGCGTGTTCATCGAAACGTCGAAGTCCAGCGTCTCGCCCGGCGCGGTGAGATTGAGTGGCGTGACGGCGAATTCCACCGAACCCTGCGAGTCGGTGCGGGGCCTGGCACTCTCTGAAGAGGATAGCGCCGATGAGTCTTGCGCCGTGACTGTGGGAGGCGCCGAGGGGGCAGTGCCGCTGGCTGAGGGGTTAGTGTTCGTCTGAGCGCCTGCCGCCGGAGTCTCATCTCCGCTCTTCGCCGGGGCCGCCGTCGGCATCTGGGGAGTGGCGGCGCAGGCGGTCACCACTAACGCCAGCGTAGTGAGGATCGCAAGAAGCAGGATAAGGTTGCGTGTCATACGTTTGCCTCCATCGCAGCCAAGTGAGCCATCACCCGTCGTCGCGCTTTGAAAATGACGCGCAGCATCACGGCGATGCCAATCAGGTTGCTGATGAGGCCGACAATGAGAAATGGAATCTTCCAGTTCGCTAGAAATGCAGCCACGGCGCTCAGGCCCACCAGCGGCAACACGTCGGCCACGCGGTGCGCGCAACAGGCCACCATCGCCATTGTCGAAATGCCGCCGCTCGTCGCCGTCGCCGCGCCGCCCGCCGGAACGCTGACCGGCAGATACAGCCCTTTCTTCAGCAAGGTGTATAGTCCGACCTGTGTGCCAAAGCCGAGCATGATGGGGATGACGAAAGCCTTGTCTTCCCAGAAAAGTTCGACGGCGCGCTGAGGTGACTCGGCCAGCGAGACGATGCCGAGGTAGACGGCCATGAGCGCCACCATGCCCACAAGCCCCGCGCCGAGGGGAAGCAGAACACGTCGTCGGGATGATGAGGTCATTGTTCGGTCTCCTATGATGTCGTAATCTGGAGACAGATTACCCTATTCCCCCTCACTACCCTAGCGCTATATGGCGCAACCGGGCATAGGCCGTTTGGCGCGTGATGTTTGTCACCTGACTGCCCGCTTATCCGTCCAGCGCACGCGGGCGATTCGTCTGCCTGTCCGACTTCCTGTAGGATATAAACTCTGATGTGGGCTGTTCTGGCGCTGGGCGCGGCGCTGCTTGCGTCCTTCAATCCGATCCTCTATAAGCGGATGCTGGCCGAGACTAGGCCGGTGAGTGTGGTATGGGGTGTCCTTGGATTGGCCCTGCCGTTGCTCGCCCTCACCACCCTTATCCTGACCCCAACCGTGCCACAGGTGGATGGCCTGTTTTCCATAGCGATCATCGGCTCGGCGACGTTGAACGCGCTGGCCCACTTCGCTTCCGCACATTCGCTCAAACTGGCCGACGCGTCACTCGTCACCCCATTGCTCACCTTCAGCCCGGTCTTCACGCTGCTCATCTCAATCGTCTTTCTTGGCGAAATCCTGACATGCGCGGCGTGGTCGGTGTGGCGTTGGTGCTGATTGGGGCATACCGGCTCAATCGCGGGTCAGATACAGACTGGTGGGCTCCCTTCAAAGGCGTTGCGCTCAAGCCGGGCGTGGCGCTGGTGCTGCTGGCCGGGCTGCTGTAGGCCAGCACCGTGGCCTATATCGGATTTCTACCGCCTGACCCTGACGCTGTAGGCGAGGAGGCATAGACATGACAACAAGGGCAATCGCGTCTTAGGCGGCAGCGAGGACACGGCACAGGTAGGCCTCATCCCAACCCGCTTTGAACCGCTTGGCTTTGATGCCGATTTTGGCCGTCTTTTCCTGCTTCAGCAGGTTCAACGCGATATGCCGCAAAACGGCGAAGTTCTGGTCACCGGCTCCTTTGCGGATGCGGCACTCGTCTTCCCGAAACGCGATGTCGAGGGTCCAGTGGAGTTCATTCTCGATGCTCCAATGGGTGCGGGTGGCGTTCAGAATCTGCGCCGCCTGGCCGGGGAGGCTAGAGATGTAGTAGCGCGCTTGGATCGTCGTTTGCGTTTCGGTGCGGCGCGTGGCGCGCACCCTGGCGATCGAAGACAAGCCGGCCCACTCGGACGCTGTCCGGAGCGCTTCCAAGTAATCCGGGCGATCAATCGTCCAGCACTCCCGCGTCTCGATGCGTCCGTGCCCACCGTTGATCATCTGGGCATAATCATGCGGAACGGCGTGGAACTGCTGGGCCTCCGCCTCGGTGAAGGTGGCGACCACATCTTCATAGAGGTGGCCTTGGTTCTCTTTCACGGGCAAGACGTAATCGGCCTCATGGTTCACGATGGCGGTCGAAGATCCCCGACTGGGGGCGGCAATGTTCGTCTGGGTCCCGAGGGCATCAATCGTCACGCTACAGCCCGCCAAGTCCAACACCTGCAATAAAGCCGGAAGCGCCGTGATTTCATTAGATTTCTCGTCCACTTTGACCTGTCCGAGCACCACCCGGTTGACGCTCGCCCAGGCGCTTACCATGCGGATGGCGTCTTTGCCCAGTCGGTGGTCATGCGACCGCCGCAGGGCTTTGCCATCCATCGCCACGACTTGGCTTTCGGCCAACAGCACGATGGCCTGCACCCAATTCAGAAAGCAGGTTTGGAACTGCTCCGGATCGAGACGGGCGAACACTTCGCCAAAGGTGTCGTGCGACGGAATCCCATTCGGCAATTCCAGAAACTTGCGAAACCATTTGAGTTTAGCGTTCCCAAAGTCTTCCACATCCACCCAGGTATCGGCTCCGCCGATCACGGCGCAGACGGCCAGCGCCATGATCTCCAGCAGCCAGTGCAACTTCGTTCGGTCCATGCGGGGGTCTTCCAAACTGCCAAAGTGCGTGCAGATTGAGTCCAGCGGAAGGGTCGCCAAGCGCAGAGTATCCTTCTACGGTTGTGGTTGAGATAGTCATAATCTTCCCGCACATCCCGTTTTGACGCGATTGCCCTTGCCACTTGACTCTAATGAGAAATCGTTTACAATAGTATGTAAACGATTTCAATTTACATCCCATTTCTCCACTCTTAATCCACAAATTAGGTTGAGGAAGCGTGAGCGCTCGCACAGCCACTATGAAGGATGTCGCCAGGCAGGCGGGCGTTTCGACGGCCACTGTATCCCGGGTGCTGAACGATCAACCCAACGTTAAACTCGAGGTACGGGCAAAGGTCTTGGAGGCCATTGAAGCGCTCAAATACCGGCCCAGCCGCGTCGCACGCCGCCTGCGCACCAACAGCACCCACGTCATCGGCCTGATCATTTCCGACATTCAAAACCTCTTCTTCACATCCGTGACGCGCGGCATTGAAGACGTCGCCTCGCGAAATGGCTATTCCTTAATCCTGTGCAATACCGACGAGGACCTCGACCGTGAGCGCGTGTATCTCGAGGTGATGCACGACGAGAACGTAGCCGGGATCATCCTCGCTTCGGCCTCTGAGACCGGCCACGACCCTGAATTGTACAACAGCCATATTCCCATTGTGGCGCTGGATCGCCTGATCAAAGACGTGCCGCTGGATACCGTGCTGGTGGACAACGTCGGTGGGGCCAAGACAGCGGTCACACACCTGTTGTCCATCGGTCACCGCCGCATCGGCTTGATCACCGGCCAGCAGCATTTGACGACCGGGCGCGAACGGCAGGAGGGCTACGAACAAGCCTTGAAGGAATTTGGTCTGGCGATTGACCCGGTGTTGATCCGCAGGGCCGATTTCCGGCAGGTGGCCGAGAGCCGCCAGCAGGCGCTGGAGCTGCTGACGCTGCCCCAGCGCCCGACCGCGCTCTTCACAGCCAACACCATGAATACGCTGGGGGCGCTCACCGCTATTCAGGAACTCGGCCTCCGCATCCCGGACGACATTGCCATCAGCACTTTCGACGATATCCCGTGGGCCAGCCTGCTCGATCCGCCGCTCACCGCTGTGCCTCAGCCCACTTACGCATTGGGAAAAACAGCCGGTGAGATGCTCCTGGCCCGCATCGCCGATCCCGATCGGCCGCCGACTCAAATCCGCCTTGAGCTTCAACTGGTGGTGCGCGAGTCGTGCGGCGCCCATCGGCGGATGAACATGGCTGCGGGAGCGTCTCAATAATAGATGTTAGCGTTGCGACAAGCTCGACTGCCTAAAAGGAGGTGATTGCCCGAGATAAAAACCGCTGAAACGCGCAGTGTCAGGTTAGTGGTCACATCTGTTTATCGCTCTTCACATCTCAAAAGGAGAAGAAGAAATGAAACGGCACCTCGCACTCACCCTGGGGCTGCTAGTCGCCCTGAGCCTGATCGTGACGGCCTGCGGCGGGGCCACGGCTTCCCCGGCCCCCACCTCTCCGCCGCAGGTGGTCGAAGTCACGCGCATCGTGGCCGGCACGCCGGAGACGGTCACCCTCCAGGTCACCGCGCCGCCCCCCACCGAAGCGCCCATGAAGTATGCCGGCGTGACGGTCAACGTCCTGACGTTCACCGGCCCGCAGATCGCCGAGCCGCTCCAGCGCCACGGCCCGGAGTTTGAAGCGCTGACCGGCGCGCATATCAACGTCAACATCGTCCCCTTCAGTGACCTCTATCAGAAGGCCCTGACCGACTTCGCCACCGGGACGAACAGCTACGACATAATCGTGTTCGACCCGCAGTGGATGGGCGACTACGTCTCCGCAGGCTATCTGGAAGACTTGACCGACAAGGTCAAAAGCGATAAAACCATCGAGTGGGACGACATCGGCCCCTTCTTCCGCGACTTCAGCGCCACCTACGAGGGCCGGGTGTACACCATCCCGCTCGACGGCGACTTCCACATGATTTACTACCGCACGGACCTGATCAAGGAACCGCCGAAGACCTGGGACGATTACGTCGCCCTCGCCACACAGTTCCAGGGCAAGGACTTGAATGGCGACGGTAAAGCAGACTACGGTTCCTGCATTGCCATGGCGCGCAGTCAACAGTCGTACTGGTTTATCTCGTCTGTCGCGTCGGCCTTCATCCAAAGCCAGGGCACCGGCCAGGGCGCTTTCTTCACCACCGATACCATGCAGCCGCTGGTCAACAACGACGCCTTCGGCAAGGCGCTGGATATCTACAAGACCATTTCCACGTTGGGCCCGCCGGATCAACTGAATCTCAATGTCGGCGACACCCGCGGCCTGTTCACCTCCGGCCGCTGCGCCCTCTCGATGGACTGGGGCGATATCGGACCGCTGGCGACTGACAAGACCACCTCGACGGTGATTGACAAAGTCGGCGCCGCGGTCCTGCCCGGCAGCAAGGAAGTCCTCGACCGCGCCACTGGCAAGCTCGTCCCGTGCGACGAAAAGACCTGCCCGTATGCGATTGACGGTGTGAACCATGCGCCGTTCGCCGCCTTCGGCGGCTGGTCGGGCGCGATCAACAAGGCGAGCAAGGATGAGGTCAAGGCCGCGGCCTTCGACTTCCTGGCCTACGTCTCGGCCCCGGCGCAGTCCAACGTGGACGTGACCATCGGCAAGACCGGCTTCAACCCGTATCGCACCTCGCAGTTCCTCAACCGCGAGCAGTGGGTCGAGTCCGGCATGAGCGCAGTGGCCGCCAGCAACTACCTGGGCGCCATCGAAGCCAGCCTGAACAGCCCCAACATGGTGCTCGACCTGCGCATCCCGCAGAACCAATACTATCAGCAGACGGTGTTGGACACGGCCATCGCCCAGTTCCTCGCGGGCGAACTCGACAAAGCCGCGACGATGAAGCAGATCGAAGACGGGTGGAACGCCAAGACGGACGAGTTGGGCCGCGACACGCAGCTCGCCGCCTATAAAGCCACGCTCGGCGTCACCAAGTAACCCATGTCTGTAGCAGACCGAACTCAAGGCCCGACCCCGCGCGGGTCGGGCCTTGAGCCCCCCTCCGCTCTCTCCCGTTCGCTCGATGCGCTGGCGGCGCGGCTGAACCGCCGTGCCGGCACGGCGTTCCTCTTGCCGGGCGTCCTGGTCGTGCTGTTCCTCTCCATCTTTCCGCTCATCGTGTCGCTCTACATCTCCCTGGTGCGCCTGAAGTTCGTCAAAGGCGGGTTTGAACTCACGTTTGTTGGATTTGCCAATTACGCCAAACTGCTGGTGGGGATTGACCATGTCCATTTCCTGGGCCTGCTGGCCAATCCGTCACCGCTCGGATGGCTAGTGTTCGGCCTGGTGGTCGTGAGCCAGGTGGTCTTGCTGGTTCAGTATTTCCGGACCGGGAAGGTTTCGGTCGCCGGCACCGTCGGTCGGATCGTCGTGGCCCTCGGAGTCAGCGCCGGGGCGTGGCTCATCGTCCACACCCTCAGCCCGGCGGGGCGGCCGGGGACCGTCGTCGTCACGCTGCTCTATGTGTTTGTTGGCATCATCGTCCAATATTTGCTGGGCCTGGGCCTGGCGCTCCTGTGCGCCCAGCACCTGCCCGGTCGGCGGTTCTTCCGCGTGGTCTTCCTGCTGCCCATGATGATCACGCCCGTGGGGGTGGCCTACCTCTTCCGCATGTTGACCGACACGAGCAAAGGCCCCTTCTACCCGATCTGGAATGCGCTCGGCCTGGCGAACACCTCGTGGGTCACCAATCCCTGGGGGGCGCGGGCCGCCGTCATGATCGGCGATATCTGGCAGTGGACGCCTTTCATGTTCATCGTGCTCGTGGCCGCGCTGGAAAGCCAATCGGTTGAGCCGGTCGAGGCGGCCGTAGTGGACGGCGCCAGCCGCTGGCAGATTTTCTGGGAGATCACCCTCCCGGAGATTCTGCCCGTCAGCAGCACCCTCATCTTGATTCGCCTGATCGAGGCGTTCAAGATCGTAGACCTGCCGAACGTGATGACCAACGGCGGGCCGGGCACGGCGACCGAGTCGCTGACGCTGCACGCCTATACCATCTGGCGCACGCTGGACATCGGCGGCTCGGCGGCGGTGGCTTACATGCTATTGCTCATCGTGACGTTCATCGGCGTGGCCTACGCCAACCTGATCCGCCAACGGCTGGTTGAACGCGCTTAGGAGGCGAAGGATGAGTTTTCTGATGAAACGCAGGCGCCGGAACTGGTCCATCTTCACCCCCTCGCCCGTGGGCATGGTTCTGTCTTACCTCCCATTGCTGGGCTGGGCCTTCGTGGTGCTGTTTCCGCTCTACTGGCTGGTCGTCACCTCGCTCAAACTGCCCATTGACGTGGACAGCGGCCCCTTCTACGTCCCCTTTGTGGACTTCAAACCCTCCCTACACGCCTGGCATTACATCTTTTACGATCTGCGCAATGATACGTTCCGGCCCTATTGGAATACGGTGGTCGTGTCGCTGACCAGCACCGCGCTGGCGTTGAGCCTCGGATCGGCGGCGGCTTACGCCCTGACGCGCTTTACCTACCGGCCTCGGCTCGGAGCGATCCTGACGTTCATGGGCTGTGCGATCCTGGCGATCATCGCCGTCAACCTGCGTGTGCCGTGGCAGATCGCCGTCGTGGCTGCCATCGCGCTGTTCATTATCCTCTTGACGACCATTGGCCGGCGCTTCAAACGCGCGCTGGGCAACAACGACATCGCCTTCTGGATGATCTCGCAGAGGATGCTGCCGCCGGTCGCCGTCGTCATCCCGATCTACGTGTTGTTCCAGCGCCTGGATTTGCTCGACACCTGGGCGGCGCTGATCATCACCTACGTCGCGGCCAACTTGCCGATGGTGGTGTGGTTGATGCGCGACTACTTCCAGAGCGTCCCGATCGAGCTGGAGGAATGCGCGGCGATTGACGGCGCGTCGCGCTACCGCACCTTCTGGTCCATCGTCCTCCCGCTCTCGCTGCCCGGCCTCGTCGCCACCTTTCTCTTCGTGCTGGTGTTTGCGTGGAACGAATACCTGCTGGCGCTGTTCCTCACCAGCGCGAAGGCCCAAACGCTCCCGCTTACCATCGCCGCGCAGAACGCCACGCGCGGCCCGCAATGGTGGTATATGTCTGTCTTGATCTTGATCATGATCATCCCCGTCATCGGCATGGCGATCGCCCTGGAGCGCTACATCGCGCGCGGGCTGCTGATCGGGGCGATCAAGGGCTGACCCGCCGCGCCTGACCTCGGCGGCGTTGTGAGAGTCTTGATTACGGTGTTGGCCGGGGCACATCAGTAAAGCATCGGATGCCACATTTCATCCTGGCCCACGATTTGGGCACGACGGGCAACAAAGCCACCCTGTTCGACGACGCAGGCAAGATGGTTGCCAGCGCCTTCAGCGGCTACGAGGTGAGCTACCCACGGCCTACCTGGGCTGAGCAGAACCCGGACGATTGGTGGCGCGCTGTCGTTGACACGACACGCCAACTGCTCGGCAAATCCCGCGTCGCACCTGAGGACATCGCCGTGGTGAGCTTTAGCGGCCAGATGCAGGGGTGCCTGCCGGTGGATGCTGCCGGTCGCCCCTTGCGCCCCTGTATCATCTGGGCCGATCAGCGGGCTGTGGCAGAAGCCGCTCGCCTGTCCGAACGGCTGGGCGAGGATCGCGTTTATCAGATCACCGGCCACCGCATCAGCCCCACCTACAGCGGCCCCAAGATCATGTGGTTGCGCGACCACGAACCCGATGCCTTCGCGCAGGCCCACAAATTCCTGCACGTCAAGGACTACATCGCCCACCGGATGACGGGGACATTCGCCACCGACCGCTCGGACGCGAGCGGCATGAACTTGTATGATCTCGACCGCGGCGCATGGTCGGATGAAATCCTGCAGGCCATCGAACTCGACCCGCGCCGTCTGCCCGACATCCACAACTCCACAGATGTGATCGGCGAGGTGACGCGCGAGGCGGCGGCTGAACTTGGGTTGATCGCCGGCACGCCGGTGGTCATTGGCGGCGGTGACGGCGCGAGCGCAGCGGTCGGCGCGGGCGCGGTGACCGAAGGGCCTGCCTACAACTACATCGGCTCGTCCTCGTGGATTTCGTTCGCCGCTCCCCGGCCTATCTACGATCCGAAGCGGCGATTTTTCAACTTTGCGCACATGGTGCCGGGTCTGTTCGTGCCGACTGGCACCATGCAGGCCGCGGGAGGGTCGTACCAGTGGCTGCGGCGGGAGGTCTGCCAGATCGAGGGCCGCGAGGCGGAAGAGACCGGCGTGGACGTGTATGAGATCATGAATCGGCGGGCGTCTGAGAGCGTCCCCGGCGCCCATGGTCTGCTGTTCCTGCCCTACCTGCAGGGGGAACGCAGCCCACATTGGAACCCGAAGGCACGCGGCGGCTTTGTGGGGCTGCAGATCACCCACACCCGTGCCGACCTGATCCGGGCTGTGCTTGAGGGGATCGGCCTGAACTTGCGGACCATCCTTCACTCGTATCTCGAGGCAGGCGCGCGGATTGACGAGATGATCGTGATCGGCGGCGGCGCCAAAGGGCAGTTGCTGCGGCAAATCCTGGCCGACGTTTTCGGCCGCCCGGTGTTGCGCCCGCGCCTGCTCGACGAGGCGACTTCCCTGGGGGCGGCGGTCGCAGGCGGCGTCGGCGTGGGGCTTTTCCGCGATTTCTCTGCCGTCAACCAGTTCAACGAGATCGTGGATCGCCACATGCCAAACCCCGGTGCTCAGGCGGTCTACGAACGGCTGCACCCGGTTTTTCTGGCCGCCTACGAGGCGTTGGTGCCTGTCTTTGACCAGTTGCATGATTTGAGCGAATGAACCCGGAAAGGAGAACCTCAATCTATGATGAAATATCGCCTCCTCCATCCCGAGCTACTGCAGGCGCTTGCCCGATCCGGGCATGGCAGCCGGATACTGATCGCCGACTCCAACTATCCCCACTCCACGGGCGCTCCGGCCGCTGCCGCTCGCATTTACCTCAACCTCGCTCCCGGCCTGCTCTCGGCGACCGATGTGCTGAAAGTCAGCCTGGATGCGATCCCGGTCGAGGCTGCTCACGTGATGATCATGGACAACGATCAGGAGGCGCCCATCGTCGAAGAGTTCCGCAAGCTGCTCCCGGCAGCCGTACCGGTACAGCCCCTGCACCGCTTCGAATTCTACGATGCGGTGAATGTGCCGCAAACTTCTGTGGTGATCGCCACGGGTGAGCAACGGCTGTATGCCAATATTCTGCTCACCGTTGGCGTGATGACGGCCGAGGGTGCAGCGAAATTCTGAAAGCCATTCCACAGGGGCGGGCCTTCGAGCACGCTGGGGCCAGCTCGAGGGCCGGCCAGTACGCCGGAGGTATGGAGTGACGGTATGAGCCAATATGCATTAGGCCTTGACTTTGGAACCGAGTCAGCCCGCGCCGTGTTGGTAGGGGTGACGACGGGCACGACGATGGCCACCGCGGTCGCGCCCTATCCCGATAGTGTGATTGATCAACGCCTGCCCGGCACGAACGCACTGCTCCCGCCGGACTGGGCGCTGCAGAATCCGGCGGACTGGCTCTCAACGCTCGAAAAGACGATCAAACAGGTGATGGCCGAGAGCCACACCACGCCACGAGAGGTAGTTGGCATCGGCATTGACTTCACCGCCTGCACCGTCCTGCCAACGAAGTCCGATGGCACGGCATTAGCATCGCTGCCCGGCCTGCGCGAGCATCCCCATGCCTGGGCCAAACTCTGGAAGCACCATGCCGCACAACCGCAGGCCGACCGGGTCAATGCGCAGGCACGCGACCGTGGCGAAAAGTGGCTTCCCCGCTACGGCGGCAAAATCTCCTCCGAGTGGCTGATCCCCAAAGCGCTGCAACTGCTGGAAGAAGCGCCGGAGATGTACGCACAAGCCGATCGAATCGTGGAAGGCGCGGACTGGGTCGCGTGGCAGTTGACGGGCACGCTGGCCCGTAACGCGTGCGGCGCTGGATATAAGGGCACCTGGCACAAAGGCGACGGCTACCCTTCGGCGGAGTTTCTCGCCGCCCTGCATCCCGGCCTTGCCAACTTATATACGGCGAAGATGGCCGGCCCGGTGGTTGCGCCGGGGAGGCGCGTGGGCGGCCTGACCTCGGCCTGGGCCGAGCGACTGGGGCTGACGGCGGGCACGCCCGTGGCCGCGCCGATCATTGACGCGCACGCGGCCGCCATCGGCGGCGGCGTGGTCGGGCCGGACGTGTTGTTCATGATCATGGGCACCTCCACCTGCCACATGCTCATGGCCGAACGGGAAGTTCAGGTGGAGGGCATCTCCGGCGTCGTCGAAGATGGCATCGTGCCGGGGCTGTTCGGTTACGAAGCGGGACAGGCAGGCGTGGGCGACATATTCGCCTGGTTCGTAGAGAGCGCCACGCCGCCCGACATGCACGCCGAAGCCGCCCACCGTAATGTGCTTCTGCATACGGTGTTGTCCGAAAAAGCCGCTGCCCTGCGCCCCGGCCAGAGCGGCTTGCTCGCACTCGATTGGTGGAACGGCTGCCGCACGCCGCTGGTGGACGCCGACCTCGGCGGCGTGGTCCTGGGCTATTCGCTAACCACATCCCCCGAAGCGGTGTACCGCGCCCTGATCGAGTCGACCGCATTTGGCACGCGCCTCATCGTCGAGTTGTTCACCTCGGCCGGCGTGCCGGTGACGAGCATGCGCGCGGGCGGCGGGCTGACCAAAAACGAGACACTTCTGAGCATTTATGCCGACGTGCTGGGCCTGCCGCTGGAAGTGAGCGGCTCGGAGCAGGCCAGCGCGTTGGGTGCGGCGATCCTCGGCGCAGTGGCGGGCGGCGCGCACGCCTCGGTCGCCGAGGCCGCACGGGTAATGGCCCCGCCGCCGAGCCGCAAGATAGCCCCCCACCCTGAACATCGTGCCGTGTATGAGGCACTCTATCACGAATACTGTAGGCTGGCAGATTTCTTCGGGCGCGACGCCAACTCGACCCTCAAGCGTCTGCGCGCCCTACAACGTTGAAAAACAAACCAGAAAAGGAGGTTGCCTTGTCCGCCTATCAAATCCCCCACCTCGCCGAGCCTGCTCCCCTCGGCCCGAACGAAGCTGTTCTCATCGCCAGCGGCGACCTGCGCCTGTCTGCCAATCAAGTGTGTTGGCCGGCGCAAGAAGACATGGAGCGCCGCGTGATCGCCGCCTTTGCCAAAGAAGGCGTCACCGTTAAGCGCGGCCACGCTTACGACCCGGTGGAGAAGCACGGCTTCATCTCCAACCAGCGCCTGGGCATGGATGTGTTCAAGAACATCCACCCGGACGCCAGACTGATCGTGGCTGAGGCCGTATGGCAGTACAGCCACCACGTCCTCGCCGGGCTGCGCTCACATCGCGGCCCCATCCTCACCGTTGCCAATTGGAGCGGGCAGTGGCCTGGGTTGGTTGGCCTGCTCAACCTCAACGGCTCGCTGACCAAGGCGGGTGTCAAATACAGCACGATCTGGAGCCTGAATTTTACGGACGACTATTTTCTGAAGGGCATCCGCCAGTGGCTGCGCGAAGGCCGGATCACTCACGACACCAGCCACGTGCACGATCTTGACCCCGGCGCGCTACCTGCCCCTGAAGCCGAATTGGGTCATGCCCTGGCCCGGCAGCTCAAGCGTGAGAAAGCTATCCTCGGCATCTTCGACGAAGGTTGCATGGGCATGTACAACGCCATCATTGACGACGAACTGCTCAACCCGACCGGCATCTACAAAGAGAGGTTGAGCCAGTCCGCCCTCGTCGCCGCCATGCGCCTCGTCTCCGATGACGAAGCACAGAAAGCGCGCGACTGGCTGAATGCCCGTGGCATGAAGTTCAACACGGGTACGGACGAAGCGACTGAACTCACCGACCGGCAAATCCTCGAACAGCTTAAGATGTACATCGCCGCCACCCGCATCGCGCATGAGTTCGGCTGTACGGCCATCGGCATTCAATACCAGCAAGGCCTGAAAGACATGGCCCCGGCCTCCGATCTGGCCGAAGGCCTGCTCAACAACCCGGATCGTCCCCCGGTGTATCACGCCTCGACCGGCGAGGAGCTTTTCCCCGGCCAGGCCCTGCCGCACTTCAACGAAGTGGACGAAGGCTGCGGCGTGGATGCGCTCGTCACCC
>Ga0184639_10000646_pt1 | contig 13869 bp, 17 predicted proteins | sample PLM31_170_b2_FD_133155 | JGI IMG/M metagenome (GOLD analysis project Ga0184639, IMG submission 133155) | Groundwater sediment microbial communities from an aquifer in East River, Colorado, USA - PLM3-1_170_b2 | ecosystem: Environmental > Terrestrial > Soil > Riparian zone | place: USA: East... | reverse complement strand
GCACCTGCTGCACAACCAGACTGCGCTCCTCATTAAGGGGGCGCTCCTCTTCCGGCAGAACGTCGTCGTCACCGACGTTCCTTACCATCTGAAGCGGTGACGCGGCCCCTCTGGTACACTTAGTCGTCGCGTGACCACCACGCGTCGATCCGATGGACATTCAACTGACGCCCGAGGAACCCCTCGACGTTTTTCTCACGCTCGCCCGCTATCGGATCTGGGGCGAGGATCCCGCCAACAAGCTCGGCGATGGTGTCTTCCGGCGAGTTCTGGCGATGGATGGCGAGCTCCACGGCTACACACTCCGCTGGTCCGGGCCTCCCGACGAGGCGCGGCTCACGATCACGCTTCCCGGATCGCGATCCACGCGGGTTGGGGAGGCGGTGTGTGCCGAGGTCCGGCGCCTCCTTTTCCTCGAGGCGGACCTCCCCGGGTTCTACCGGATGGCGAAGGGCGACGGGGGCCTCCAGGGTCTGATCGCCCCCTTCTACGGCATGCGCCCCACCCTGGCAGCAACTCCTTTCGAGATGCTTGTCGGAGCCATCACAGCTCAACAGGTCAACCTCACGTTCGCCCTGAGCACCCGGAGCCGGTTGGTCCGTCGATTCGGCCGCCCGGTTCAGGTGGCAGGTGAAACCGTTTGCGCCTTCCCCGCTCCCGAGGTGCTGGCCACGGCGCGGGTGCGCGACCTTCGCCGCATGCAGTTCTCGACCCGCAAGGCCGAGTACATCATCGGACTGGCCCGCCGAGTGTCCCGCGGAGAGCTCGTGTTCGAGCGGCTGACGTCGCTTCCGAACGACCAGGTGATCGCCGAGCTGACGAAGGTCCGCGGAGTGGGTCGCTGGACCGCGGAGTGGTTCTTGGCGCGGCAGCTCGGGCGCGGGAATGTCTGTCCCGCCGGAGACCTGGGGGTCCGGAAGTCTTTCGCCCACTTCTACGCCCGGGGGCGCGCGCTCTCGGAGCGAGGGATCCGTCGTCGGGCGGCCGTGTGGGGTCACTATCAGAATCTGGCGGTGCACTATCTCCTGGCCGGGCATAGGCGGCTCGCTGCGAGATCGGGAGGCGGCACGTGAGCAGACTGAACCGCCGCGTGTCTCGGTGCGCGGCGTGGACTGGCGGGCATTGATGGGCGAGCGTTCCCGCCAAGGCGTCGTCATCGCCGGCGTCATGCTGGCCCTCTTTCTGGCGGCGATGGAGTCCACGGTGGTTGCCACCGCCATGCCCACGGTGGTTTCCAGCCTCGGGGGGATCCGGATCTACTCCTGGGTGTTTTCGGCCTTCCTCCTGACCGCCACCGTCAGCATGCCGCTGTGGGGGCGGCTGTCCGACCTCCTGGGGCGTCGGCCGACCTACCTCGCGGGCATTGCCATCTTCCTCCTGGGCTCGGGGCTTTCAGGACTCTCCCAGAGCATGGCTCAGCTCATCACGTTCCGAACCCTTCAGGGCCTGGGCGCCGGCTCGCTCATCACGCTGGGCATGACGCTGGCTGGCGACCTCTACGGGCTTGAACGGCGCGCCAAGATGCAGGGGTACTTCTCCGGGGTGTGGGGGCTTGCCTCCCTGATCGGCCCCCCCCTCGGCGGGCTCCTCTCCGACCATGTTTCGTGGCGCTGGGTCTTCTACATCAATCTCCCCTTCGGCGCGCTAGCCGCCCTCGCCATCGGGTGGGGGCTGGTGGAGCCGGTGGGCCGTCGCCGGTCGGTGTCAATTGACTTCGTCGGAACCGCGCTCTTCACTCTGGCGATCTCCTCTCTACTCGTGGGGCTGACCGCGGGCGGCCGCGTCGCGTCGTGGCTGACCCTTGCCGTCCTGGGCCCCCTGGCCGTGACCGCCCTCTGCCTTCTGCTGTTCGTGGGCGTCGAGCGCCGGGTCGCGGACCCGCTGATTCCCCTCGACCTCTTTAAGCATCCCATGGTGCGGGCCGCTGCGGCCACCGGCTTCCTGGCCGGGATGGCGATGTTCGGCGCGATCTCGTACATCCCGCTTTATCTCCAAGCCGTCCTGGGGGCCACCGCCACGCAGGCGGGATTCGTCCTGACACCGTTCATCCTCGGGTGGGTGACGTTCTCGATCTTGAGTGCTCGGTTCGTGCTCCGCGTCGGATACCGGGGAATCGTCATGACGGGCATGGCGATCCTGACGTTCTCTTTCGTGCTGCTCGCGACCTGGGACCAGAACCTCACCCGCCCCTCGGCGGTGCAGGCCGTGCTCTTCGCCGGCGTCGGCATGGGAATGGTGATGGTGCCCATGCTCATCGCGGTGCAGAACGCGGTGCCGAAGCGGGACCTTGGCGTGGCGACCTCCGCGGTCCAGTTCTTCCGAAGCATCGGCGGGGCGGTGGGTGTGGCGGTCATGGGGGCGGCGATGTCCCATCGCCTCGAGACTGAGCTGCTTGTCGCTCTGGCGTCCTCGACAGCGGGCACGCCCCTCGGCGCGCAGATCCGGGAGCTCATGACCCATCCGGATCTCATCGTCAACCCCCTGACCCGCGCGGCGCTGGCGCCGGCGGTCCTGGCCCACGTGCGGCTCGCGATGGCCCAGGCTCTGCACGCGGTCTTCGTGGTAGGGCTGGTCGTCTGCGTCCTGGCGCTGGCCTCGTCGTTCCTGGTCCCGTCCGGGCGCGCCCGGGATCTGGCGCGGGCCGAGGAGGCCGCACACACGCCCGGCTCATAGCGGCTTCTTCCCCTTCCGAAGGAGGCGACAGTGGCCCAGGACTTACCGCTCCTCGAACGGCTCGCCCAGCTCCCGGCTGTGCCGGTCGCGCAAATCCTGTCGCTCTTGGAGCGAACGGAGCGCCCGGATCAGGATCCGCTGCTGGTCCGTCTCGTTGGGGTGGATGAAGCAGGCGAGCGCCAGCTGCCCAGCATCTCCAGCGCGATCCGAATCTGACGTGCTATCAGGCCCTGCTCGAGGCGCTGACCGGGATCTGGACCGCCGCGGTGCGCGCGGCGGTTGTCGCGCGGCTCCGGGCCGCGGGCTTACCGCCGGACGACCTTCTCCTGCGCCTCGGGGCGGTCTCGCCGACCCTGGGGTTCGCCGCCGAGCGCCGGGAGTGGGTCCGCGAGTGGCTGGCCGACCCGGTGACCCACGACGCTGCGCTGGTTGAACAGTGCCTGGTGCGCCTCCTCCTGGCCGTGCGGGGCATGGCCGAGGCCCGGGCGGCGGCGCTGACGGATACGGGCGCCCCCTGAGCGCGGCCGGCCACTTCCGGTAGAATGAGGGGGCTGCGCGCGACGCGGATCGTCACGAACGGAGGAGACATGGGACACTTGCACGAGAAGAACGCCGAGAGGAAACGGATGGACGGGCTGGCGCTGAAATCCCCCATGAAGGTCTTCGGGGCCTTCAAGGACCTGGGCAGGCAGGTCTTCGCCGACGGCGCGCTCTCGAAGAAGCACAAGGAGCTGACAGCCCTGGCGGTGGCCATTTCCCAGAACTGCTTCGACTGAATCGAGCATCGGGTCGAGGAGGTCCTCGGCTTGGGAGCGACGGAGCAGGAGATCGCCGAGACGCTGGACATCGGGCTGCTGATGGGCGGGACGCTCGCTGCCAAATCGGTGCGCCATGCCTTTTGGGTGATGGCGCAGATCAAGGGCGAGAGGTAAACGGGCGTTTCTCACGGAGGATTCGATCATGGCGGCGATTCCCGACAAGTACAAGGACCTGTTCCAGAAAAAGACGTTCGCTCATCTGGCCACGATCGGCGGCGATGGCACCCCGCAGGTGACGCCGGTCTGGTGCGACTTTGACGGCACCCACATCCGCTTCAATACTGCCAAGGGGCGCGTCAAAGACAAAAACCTCCGCCGCAACCCCAAGGTGGCACTCGCGATCCAGGATCCGGAGAATCCCTACCGGTACATTCAGGTCAGGGGGCGGGTCGCGGAGATCACGGAACAGGGGGCCGACTCCCACATCGACTCGCTCACCAAGAAGTACCTCAACCAGGACAAGTATCCGTACCGCCAGCCCGGCGAGGTGCGGGTGATCTACAAGATCCTCCCCGAGAAGGTTCAGACAATGGGATAGGTGGGCAGCATGCGAGCCGCACCCTACGTCAGCACCGTGAGCGAGGCTGACCTCCGCCGGGAACGGGCGAAGGCGCGGGTCCTCCGCCAGAGTCAGTGGTGGAAGCGGCGGATCGCCGCCGGTCGCTGCCACTACTGCGACAGGCACGTGGGATCCCGCGCCCTCAGCATGGACCATGTGGTGCCGCTGGTCCGCGGCGGCCGGTCAAGGCGCGGCAACGTCGTTCCGGCCTGCAAGGACTGCAACAATCAAAAGAAGTCGCTCCTTCCCGTGGAGTGGGAAGAGTACCTCCGGCAGCTGGCGGAGCGCCAGGAGGCCTGATCCCCCTGCCGCTTGCCTGGGAGCCACTGGCGGCTGGCCGGGACGCCGTAAACAGATCGGCCGGTCCATCCGTCTAATTCGGGCGGAGGTGCGCTATGCCCCGAGAAGGGTTGCTGGTGTTCGCAGTGGCATTGGGGTTGGTCGGCTGCGCGAGCGCGCAGAGCCCGATCCTCTATCCGAATGCCCATCTGCAGCAGGTCGGCCAGGAACAGGCTGAGCGGGACATCGCGGCCTGCCGCGAACTCGCCAGCCAAAATGTTCCGAGCGCGGCCGGGAAAGAGATCGGGAAGGACACGGCCGTCGGCGCCGTGGGCGGCGCTGCGGTGGGCGCCGTTGCGGGTGCCGTGAGCGGCCATGGCGCGGGGCGGGGCGCGGCCATCGGCGCGGCGACGGGCGGGACCGCGGGAGCCGTGCATGGCGCGGCGAAGCAAACCGGCCCCAGTCCTGTGTACAAGAGCTTCGTGAACCGCTGCTTGCGCGAGAAAGGATACGAGGTGATCGGCTGGCAATAGCCCGCGCGCGCTCCGGTTACCGCTGTATCGGACTTTGGACATTGACAGCCCGCACTCCTTGGTGAGAATTCTGTCTCCATAGACCAACCATCTTTCGCCAAGGAGGGTCCCATGATCGCCAGGGTGTTGCTCGGGTTCTTGCTGTCCATCGCGTTGTCCGTGGGCGGGGTGCTGCCGTGGGTGTATGCGGGCTCTCAGCAATCGGCCGCGACCGCTCCGGACGGGAAAATCAACATCAACACCGCCTCGAAGTCCGAACTGATGAAGCTCAAGGGGGTCGGCAGAGAGGTCGCCGAGAAAATCATCGAGTACCGGGAGAAGAACGGCCCCTTCAAGAAGCCCGAGGAGATCCGGAAGGTCACGGGCGTCGGCAAGGGGATCTGGGAGGCAAACCGCGAGATGATCACGGTGAAGTGATATTTTTTCTTGGATGACCTGTCGAGCTGGCATAGGATTGGAGGAAATCGGTCGGAGCGCACACAGGCTCCTTCCTGGTGTCCCCGCTGGCAATCCCGCCGGCGGCGACCTGACCGAGCCCCGGGCCGGGAGTCGGCGTCCGGTTGGGGGCGGTGGGACATGGGCCCGCGTGGTGGGCCTCGCCGAGAAAGGAGGTGGTCCAGCCGTGTGTATGTGTACCCCTACGGTGATCTGTGAGGTGGTCGCCTCCTAAGGCAGGTCCACGCTAGTCCAGGGTGGGCGCCTGGGAGGACCCAGGCACCACCGGCCCCGACGGTCCCGCCCACACCAGCGGGGCGGCTCGGCTCTCCGACGCCGCAGATACTGTCGGGGTTTTTTTGTGTGTCCTCGTCAAAAAGAAATGGCCCGCCGGAGTTGCCCCCGACGGGCCGTCAAGTGGTCCAGCGATCGCGTTAGACCTTGCGGACGTTGGACGCCTGGAGCCCCTTGGGTCCCTTGGTGACCTCGAACTCCACGCGATCACCCTCGCTCAGGCTCTTGAAGCCGTTCGCTTGGATGGCGTTGTAGTGAACGAAGACGTCCTCGCCGCCCTCCTGGGTGATGAAGCCGTACCCCTTTCGCGTCGTTGAACCATTTCACGCTGCCTGTTGCCATGCTGCATACCTCTTTCTTGGGGCGAATGCCCCGGTGATAACCCGGCCCCCATGGCCGGGCTGACCCCCCGAGGGGGGCAAACGAAAACACCGGAGGACCTCAGTCCTCGCGGCGTCAGACCCTTAAAACCGAGCGGTTCCCATTCACGAACTGGTTGCCGGATACGGAAGGAATTCTCAACCAGAAAAAAAACATACCTTGGTTTGCGGAGACCTGTCAACCCCGATTTGAGCGGGGTTGCCCGCGCTCCCGGCGGAGGGGTCGGCCCAGGTGGCGCTCGATGGCCCGGAGCTGGTCGCCTTCTTCGGGGGCGGCGAAGCTGGAAGCCACGCCGGTCGCCTCGGCCCGGGCGGTGCGCCCGATCCGGTGGATGTAGTCCTCCGGCGTGGACGGAAGATCGTAGTTGATGACGTGGGCGATGTTGGCCACGTCGATGCCCCGGGCCGCGATGTCTGTGGCCACAAGCACCTGGTAGGACCCCGCGCGAAAGCCGTCCAGCGCCTGTCGCCGCTCGGACTGGCTGCGGTTGGCGTGCAGGCGTGCCACGCGATGGCCCGCGGCGCCGACGGCGCGCGCCAGGCGGTCGGCCCGGTGCTTGGTGCGCGTGAAAATCAGGACTTTCCCCTGCTCGCCTCTCAGCAGGGACAGGAGCAGGGGAGTCTTCTCGTCGCGATGCAGCGGATAGAGAACCTGGCTGACTTTTCCAACCGGGCGCGCTGCCGGCCCGATCTGGACGCGGACGGGCTGGACCAAGTGACGGCGCACCAGCCGCTCCATCTCCGGCGGCATCGTGGCCGAGAAGCACAGCGTCTGGCGGTCCAGAGGCACATGCTTCAGGATGCGTTCGATCTGTGGGGCGAACCCCATGTCGAGCATCCGGTCGGCTTCGTCCAGGACGAGGATGCGGATGGATCCGAGGGAGAGGCTCCGGCGATCCACGTGGTCGAGGAGGCGGCCGGGGGTTGCGACCAGGACGTCGGGTCGGCGGCGGAATGCCTCGAGCTGAGGCCCCATGGCCTCGCCCCCGATCACCGCGGCCGCGCGCACGTGACGCCCGGCTCCAAGCGCATCAAAGCATTCACGGATCTGAAGCGCCAGCTCCCGGGTGGGAGCCAGGACCAGCGCCCGCAGCCCTGCGCCGCCGGCCAAGCGCTCAATGATCGGGATCGCGAAGGCGGCCGTCTTGCCGGTACCTGTCTGGGCGCAGCCGATCAGGTCGCTGCCGGCCAGAGCCAGTGGAATTGCCTGAGCCTGGATGGGCGTGGGGGCCTCAAAGCCCGCCCGTCGGACGTCGGCCATGATCTCGTTGGAAAGTTTCAGTGATTCGAACGTGAGTGAACAGTCCATGAGTGAACGGATCTTTCTCCGGTTTCCGGTATTGGGATTTCGGGTTGGGTGGTAGGGGCCCGGGCCCGAAGGCCCGGGCCCCTGAGCGAAGCGGTGATCGTTAGACCTTCCGAACGTTGGCGGCCTGGAGCCCCTTGGGTCCCTTGGTGACCTCGAACTCCACGCGGTCACCCTCGGCCAAGCTCTTGAAGCCCCCGGCCTGAATGGCGCTGTAATGGACGAAGACGTCCTCGCCGCCCTCCTGGGTGATGAAGCCGTACCCCTTCGCGTCGTTGAACCATTTCACGCTGCCTGTTGCCATGCTGCATACCTCTTTCTTGGGGCGAATGCCCCGGTGATACCCGGCCACCATGGCCGGGGTGCCCCCATGAATTTGGGGACAAACAAAAACGCCGTGAGGACCTGGTCCTCACGGCGTCAACTTCGAATCTGATCGACTCTCAAACGCGTTTGGAACCTAGAACCAGCCCTCACACTACAGGATCATTCCTCCGGTGTCAAGGAATATCCTGAATCCGCTTCGTGAGGGCCCGGGAGCCGTGCTTGGTCCCGAGCCACCCCGGGATGGCCACCGAGAAGCGCCCGGCGGTGCCCCCGGCCACGACCACGTGAAGGTCCTCCACGGAGGCGAACTTGGGGATCAATTCGTCCGGCCCCGGGGGAGCCGCGGCGAAGCGGAGGTTCGTTCCCTCCCCGCTGGTCTCATCTGGGAGGAGGTCGCGGTACGGTCGCCGAATGGTCTCGACGAGGAAGCGCTTGAGGTCGGCCTTCGACCAGCCGTCGTCCTTGAACGTCCGGGCGTGCTCCGGGCCCACCACCAGCGCGGTCTGGGAGTAGAGCGGGAAGTGCTTCGCGTTCCAGAGGCACGCCATGGACCAGCCCAGCGATCCCGCGAGGCTCTTCGCCGTGCGGCTCGCATGGTCGGAGATCCCGTGGGGGGCTTCCCCTGCGAAGAGAGTCACCGCGCTGTCGTCGGGCGCGAACCCGCGCTCCACGTGGAGCGGCTCCCAGGGGCTCGCCTCTTCGTGCTCTGCGATGCAGAAGGTGTAGCGCCCGGGGTGACCGAAGGTGGACATGGAGATCTCGCCGGCTCGGGCGCCGCCCAGGTTCATCAAGATCAGCCGGAGCGCCCGGCCGATGGTCGCGTTGGCGCGGGCGCCGGGGCCGAAGACCCCGAAGCTCGCGTTGAGGTCGATGCGCGATCGGATCGGGCCGTTGACGATGATGAGCGGCGCCGCGAAGTGGGTCGTGGCCTGAAGCCCGTGCAGATTGAAGGCCGGGTCGCAGGCCGCCTCGACCGCCGCCAGAAGCACGGGGAGATAATCCGGGCGGCAGCCGGCCATCACCGCGTTGACGGCGATCTTCTCGACCGTGGCCCGGCCGTAGTTGGGCGGGATCTCTCCCGCGAGCTCGTCGCGCGCTCGGCGTGTCCCGGCGAGCATTCGTTCCACTCGCTCGCGGGTCGGCGGGACGACGGGGAGGCCGTCGGTTACCCCCTTGGCGAACCACGTCTCCAGCTCGTCCTGACTCATCGTGACGTCATTCTCGGCAGCCTGCTCGAAGGTGTCAAGCGCTCCTTGGTCTCACCTAACTCTCTCCAGCCGTTTTCCTCACGGGGGCGATGGCGATCCGGCGAATGCCTGCCATCTCCCTGAAAGCGCGGGTTTTTCTTGTTCGGCGGCCGGGCGCCGTGTTAGATTGGGGCGAGACGTGTCTCTGGATCCTGACAGGGGGTTGTCCGATGCTCTTCAACATTCTCGCCGGGATGTTCTCCAACGACCTCGCCATTGACCTGGGCACTGCCAACACCCTGGTCTACGTGCGCGGCCAGGGGATCGTCCTGAACGAGCCCTCCATCGTGGCGATCCACCAGGCGGACGGCTCGGTCCAGGCCGTGGGGCACGAGGCCAAGGCCATGCTGGGCCGGACGCCGGGGAACATCGTCGCCATCCGCCCCCTGAGAGACGGCGTGATCGCCGACTTCGACGTGACCGAGAAGATGCTGCACTATTTCATCGCGAAGGTGCACCGGCGCCGCACGCTGGTGCACCCGCGCATCGTCATCGGCGTTCCGTCCGGGATTACCCAGGTGGAAAAACGGGCCGTGCGGGACTCGGCCATGCAGGCCGGTGCGCGCGAGGTCTATTTGATCGAGGAACCGATGGCTGCGGCCATCGGAGCGGGGTTACCCATCCAGGAGCCGTGCGGTAACATGATCGTGGACATCGGTGGCGGGACCACGGAAGTTGCCGTGATTTCCCTCTCCGGGGTCGTCTACTGCAAGTCCGTCCGGATCGCGGGCGACGAGATGGACGAGGCCATCATCCAGTACATCAAGAAGCACTACAACCTCCTGGTGGGGGAGCGGCGGTCGGAGGAGCTCAAGATCACACTTGGGTCGGCCTACCCCATTGGGACGGAGCGCGAAACCATGGAGGTGAAGGGGCGCGATCTCATCGACGGGATCCCGAAAACCATCGTGATCACCGACGAAGAGGTGCGCGAAGCGCTCCGGGAGCCCGTCATGACCATCGTGGAGACGGTCCGCACCTGTCTCGAGCGGACGCCGCCCGAGCTGGCGGCGGACATCGTGGACAGGGGGATCGTCCTCACCGGCGGGGGGGCTCTGCTGCGTGGGCTGGATCTCCTGCTGCGCCAGGAGACGAACCTTCCGATCACCGTCGCCGACGATCCTCTCTCCTGCGTGGCCCTCGGGACCGGCAAAGTGTTGGACGAGCTGAACCTCCTCAAGAAGGTGGCGATCCCCGCATAGTCCAGGCAGGAGACGCCTCCGGGTCGGGGGCGGCCTCCGGGTGCCCGCAACGAAGGAGCGGGTGTGGTGATTCGAGGGGTCGCGCCTGGGGGTCGTGGGTGAAATATCGCAAGTACGCGCTCCTGGTATCAGTACTCCTGGTCTCCCTCTCGCTGCTGAGTCTCGGCACGCGGGGCGGGGCCGCCGGGCGCCCGGATGACTTCGTCGCCGCCTTCCTCACCCCGCTGGAAGCCACCCTGGCCAAGATCCAGCGCTCTGCCCTGGGCATCTGGACGGCCTATCGCGACTGGAAGAACGTCCGACGTGAGAACCAGACCCTGCGGGCCGAGGTCGAACGCCTGCGCATCCAGTCCCTTCAGGTGGAGGAGACCCACCGGGAGAATCTCCGTCTCCGCCGCCTTCTCGCCCTGCGGGACCGTCTCCCCCTCTCCGCGCTGGCCGGGGAGGTGATCGCCAAGGAGTGGGGCGGCTGGGTCCGGTCGGTCACGGTGAACCTCGGCAGGAATGACGGGATCGCGCGGCTCACGCCCGCGATCGTTCCTGAAGGCTTACTGGGCCGGGTGGTCAAGGTCCGCGCCAGAGCCGCCGTGATCCAGCTCCTGAACGATCCGGCCTCGGCGGTGTCGGTGATGGTGCAGCGCACGCGCACCGCGGGCGTGGCGGAGGGGGAGCCGGGCGGAGCGGTTCGCCTGAAGTTCATGGCCCGCGATGGCGGCGGCGTCCAGGTCGGCGATCTCATCGTGACCTCTGGCCTCGGCGGCGTCTTTCCCAAGGGGCTCCCCGTCGGCCGGGTGACCGCGGTAGAGGATAAGGGGTCTGCCCTCTTCCATTACGCCCTGCTGGCGCCGGTGACGGACTTCGCCCGCGTGGAGGAAGTGCTCTTGCTGACGGAACAGACCGGGGCGGATCTCTTTCCGCATTTCTTGAGCCCGCCGGAGAGCTGAGCGCCATGCGCGGGTTGTTCGCCCTCATGCTCCTCGGCGGCGGTCTCGCCCAGACCAGCGTGGCGCCGGCGCTCAGGATTGGCGGCGTGGCGCCCGACATCCCGCTGATCCTCACCGTCCTCCTCGGCCTGCGCCGCGGTCCGGAGGTCGGGTGCCTGTCGGGCTTCGCGGTGGGACTTCTCCAAGACGTCGCGGCCGGCGGCTTCGTGGGGGCGCAGGCCCTTACCAAGGCGCTGGTCGGCTTCACGTGCGGGCTGATCGGCGAGCGCTTGTGGGTCTCGAATCCGCTGGTCCAGGTCTCCGGTCTCGTGCTACTCACGTTCGCGGAGGGCCTGTCGCGCTACTGGCTGCTCCAGCTCTTCCACTTCCCCGCCCCCTTCGGCGACCTGATGCTCCACGTGGTTTTGCCCCAGGCCCTGTACAACGGCTTCCTCGGCGCGGCGACCGTCCTGACTCTCACCGTGGCCGAGTCCTGGCGAGGGATCTCACCGTGGCGATGACCCGGCTCGGCACCCGCGGGGGGGCCCGGCGCGACCCGTTCTCGCGCCGGCTCCTGTTTCTCACCGCCTGTACGCTGTCCGGGTTCCTGGTGCTCCTGGGGCAGCTCTGGTACCTCCAGGTGCTCGAGGGGGCCCGGCTGCGCGACCTCTCGGAGAAGAACCGGATCAGGGTCCGTCCTGCCGCTGCTCCTCGCGGCATCCTGTTCGATCGCAACGGTCTCGCGCTGGTGGATAATCGTCCCGCGTTCACCCTTTCCCTGATCCCGCGCGAGATGGAGAACCGCGAGACCGTCCTCGCCCGCCTTCACCTCTTGCTGCGGATCCCGCTGGGCGAGCTGGAGGAGTTGCTGGCGCGGGTCCCGGCCGACTCGTTCATGCCGGTGCGCGTGCGCCGCGGCCTGACCATGGAGGAGGTCGCGAAGGTCGAAGAGTGGAAGCTGGAACTGCCGGGCGTGTTGGTGGAGGTGGAGCCTCAGCGGGTATATCCCAGCCCGCGCCTCGGAGCTCATCTGCTCGGCTACGTCCGCGAAGTGAGCGAGGAGCAGATGCGACAGGGCCGCTACCGGCGCGGGGACATGGCGGGCCAGAGCGGGCTGGAGCGGTTGTTGGATGAGTATCTGCGGGGGCGGGATGGCGGCGAGGAGATTGAGGTGGATGCGGCCGGCCGCCCGGTCCGGGTGGTGCGGCATCAGGAGCCGCGCCCCGGAGCCCACGTGGTGACCACGCTGGACCGGCGCATCCAGGAGATCGTCGAGCGCGCGATGGGGGACCGCGCCGGCGCGGTGGTGGTGCTGGATCCCCGCAGCGGCGACGTCCTGGCCCTGACCTCGAGCCCGGCCTTTGAGCTGGATCGGTTCACGGGCGCCCTCGGGCGCGAGGCCTGGCTCAAGCTGGTGCGCGATCCGCAGTTCCCCCTCTTGAATCGGGCGATCCAGAGCCAGTACGCGCCGGGGTCGATCTTCAAGATTGTGGTCGCCGCCGCCGCGCTCCAGGAAGGGGTGATCACCCCGTTCGACCGGCTGCGCTGCGGACCGACCTTTCAGTTGGGCCAGCGGACCTTCAAAAACTGGGAGGACGCGGACTGGGGAGACATCGACCTCTACCATGCCCTCATCCGCTCGTGCAACACATTCTTCTACCAGCTCGGTCTCAAGGTGGGGATCGAACCCATGAGCCGATACGCTCGGGCCTTCGGCCTGGGCGAGCCCGCAGGGATTGCCCTGTCGGGCGAGAAGCCGGGGCGGATCCCGGGCTTGGCGGGGCCGGGGGAGCGAGTGGGGGCGCGGTGGAAATCGGGCGACACCGTCAATATCGCCATCGGCCAGGGGCAGCTTCTCGTGACGCCGCTTCAGGTGGCGCGCCTGCTGGCCGCCGTGGCGACCGAAGGGATTCTCTGGAAGCCCCGACTGGTCCAGCGGGTGGAGAGCCCCGACGGTCGCCTCCTCTATTCCGAGCCGAGCCGGCTGACCGGCTACGTGGAACTGTCACCGGCGGTGTGGGGGTTCCTCCAGCGAAGCCTGTGGGGCGTGGTCAACGACGGGGGAACGGGCGCCGCCGCGCGACTACCGGGCATCGAGGTCGCCGGCAAAACCGGGACGGCGCAGATCATTGCCCACAGTGACGCTCGCCGCGGTCAGGACCATGCGTGGTTCGCCGCCTATGCCCCCGCGTCGGATCCCCAGGTCGTGGTGGTGGTGTTCGTGGAGCGGGGGGGAAGGGGCGGACAGGCCGCGGCCCCCATCGCGCGACAGATCCTGCACGGGATCTTCCTCGAAAAGGTCGCCGCGGGGGGTCTTGCGGGATGAAGTTCAGGGTTGATCGGCGCCTGCTGCAGAACGTGGACTGGCTCCTGCTGGCCTCGGCCCTGGCGTTGGTGGGATTGGGTCTTCTCACGCTCTGGAGCCTTTCTCCCGGTCGGCACGGGAGCGGAATCGTCTGGCGCCAGCTCTCCTGGCTTGGCCTGGGACTCCTCGCCCTGGTCGCGGTCGCCAGCGTGGACTACCGGAACCTGGCGCGGGCCGCCCCAGCCCTCTACGTCGTCGGGATAGGGCTCCTGCTCGCGGTGTTCATCGTGGGCCGTTCCGTGTCAGGGGCCCGCCGATGGATCCCGCTCGGTCCCTTGACGCTGCAGCCCGCCGAACTGTTCAAGCTCATCTTCATTATCACGCTGGCCTGGGCGCTGACCGCCCGCTGGGCCAACCCGCTCGCACGCTCGACCCTGGCAATAGCACTGGGTCTGCTAGTCCTTCCGTTCCTTCTGGTGATCAGACAGCCCGATCTGGGCACGGCGCTCGTCCTGCTCCCCGTGTTTTTCGCGCTGCTCTTCGGTGCGGGCGTGCGGCTCAGGGAGCTTGGATGGCTCGGGTTGACCG
>Ga0184639_10000645_pt1 | contig 13880 bp, 23 predicted proteins | sample PLM31_170_b2_FD_133155 | JGI IMG/M metagenome (GOLD analysis project Ga0184639, IMG submission 133155) | Groundwater sediment microbial communities from an aquifer in East River, Colorado, USA - PLM3-1_170_b2 | ecosystem: Environmental > Terrestrial > Soil > Riparian zone | place: USA: East... | reverse complement strand
GCATCGAGTTCCGACATGTGGTACGGGTCGCCCAACTGCCCTTTCACCATCGAGACCCGTTTGACCGCCTGCTCGTGGCGCAGGCGCTGGAAGAGGGGGTGACCGTGGTGTCCGCCGATCCCGTCTTCAGGATGTACGGGGTCAGACGCCTCTGGTGAGGCGTCCGGCGCCAGGCACTACCCGGTTCCCCTGAAGTCCACCTACTCCCCTCCTTCTTGTTCATATCTCTTGTCGAAATACCCCTGATTCTACGTTTCCGAGCGGAGTGTCCTTGCGTGTAGGGCGCTAGCGAGTCACTTGCGTCCATTGCGCCATCGCGACGAAAGCGCCGACACAACAGACGCAAAAGACACGGCACGCAATAGACGCAAACGACGCTATTGACGCGCCTTCGCGGTCAGCCAGTTCAACAATGGGCGTAAGCGGGGCGGCGCCGCGCCTTCCGCGATCTCGACCGTATGCCGGCGCTCCTTCGTTTCCACGGTCACCTTATACTGAAACCGATCGGCGCCGGGTTGCGCTGGTAAGAGCGTGGAAGGCAGCTCGAAAAAGCGGGCCTCCTGAACCATCTCCTGGACCTTGCGGGCCTCCTCGGGAGAAAGAGTGCCGGAGTGAACCGTCGCGGTCAGGCGCAGACCGGCAACGCCGCCGGTCCGTTCGAACTGGATCTTCATGGTCGCGTGTGCGCCCCCACGGCTCTGTTCGAGGGCACCAGGTCCCGCTCGTGCAGCGCCTCCCCCAATCTCCCTCACCATCCGAAGGGTCTGGCTACTTGACGGTGATGCCCACAGCCTTCCAGCCGTTCCGCACCGCTTTCTGTTCCTTGCTGCCCTTTCCGCACAGTTCGCCCGCCACATGGAACGTGATCTCGGCCGCCCTTTGAAAGGTGGCAGTTCGACGAAGCCGGTCTCTCAGCGCGAGGTACCAGATCCGTCCGGCTTTTTCCCAGGCATACCCGCCGATCTCCGTGGCGGCCAGATAGAAGGCACGGTTCGGGATGCCCGAGTTGATGTGCACGCCGCCGTTATCGTCATCCACGTCCTGATAGTCTCGCAGGTGCCCGGGTTGCGGGTCCTTCCCAAGCACCGGGTCATCATAGGCGGTGCCCGGCGCTTTCATGGACCGGATGGCCACGCCGTTGACCTTCGACGTCAACAGCGCCTTCCCGATCAGCCAGTCCGCCCGCTCCGCCTTCTGCTTGCGCTTGCACTGCTTGACGAGCGAGCCGAAGACGTCCGAGAAGGACTCGTTCAGCGCCCCGGACTGCCCCCTGTAGACCAACCCGGCCTCGTACTGGGTCACCCCGTGCGTCAGCTCATGCCCAATCACATCAATCGACTTGGTGAACCAGTTGAAGAGCCGGCCGTCCCCGTCCCCGTATACCATCTGCCGCCCATCCCAGAACGCGTTGTCATAATCCCGGCCGTAATGCACGGCAGCATCCAGGCGCAACCCGCGATCATCGATCGAGTTCCGGTCGAACACGTTCCTGAACAAATCATAGGTCGCACCGGAGCCATCATACGCTTCATTGATGGCAGGATCTTTCGACTTCGGATCGCCTTCTCCCCGCACCAGCACGCCCGGCAGCTCCTCCCCGTGCCTCGCATCGTAAATCGTGCGGCGCTTGGCGCCGGCCGGCGTCGCCAGCGCGAACATTCCAAGCACCTGTCGCTGCCCACGGAGCTGCTCCGACAACGACAACGTGCGAAAGGCCCACGCCTGCTGGTCCGGATCGCCCCGCTTGGCGATCTCGCGAAGCATGTGAGGCGGAATGATGCAGTGCAGCGGGATGACGCGTGCCGCCATGCCACCTCCTTCCATGTCAATCGTCAAGAAAAGACCCCTGTTCTTCGACCCGCAACCGACGCTCCAACGCTATAGACGCAACGACGCAGCACGCAACGACGCAACCAACGCTATTGTATTTATCATTCCGCGAGTTGCGTGACGCCAGATCCACTCGGTATCCCGTCCGGTGCGTATGTCGGAACTATTTCGCACAGTTGATCGATGACCTGACTGATGTCACCTTGTATTGCAAGTTTTCCCAGGTATTGCAAGTTTTCCCAGCTCGGCTATCTGCTTATTTAGAGTATCAACCTCCGGTTTCTGCTTCGGTATTACGCTGAGAATGTGCCTGAATCCAGCAGGCTCCACGGTTTCATCAGAGCCCACCAACTCTTCATAGAGCTTTTCACCAGCCCGCACCCCTACAAAGGTCATAGGGATCTCTTCTGCAGAAAATCCGGAAAGCCGAATGAGGTTCCGCACCATGTCCACAACCTTGATCTGCTCACCCATTTCCAGCACGTAAATCTCGCCTCCTCGTGCCAACGCTGACGCGTGTAAGACAAGTTGCACGGCTTCAGGAATGAGCATGAAGAACCGTCGCATTTCGGGATGAGTCACGGTGACGGGCCCGCCCGTTTTAATTTGCCCCATGAAGAGCGCGATTACGTTCTTCTGACCCAACGCCGTCGCAGATTTTTAAAGGGAGCGAACTGGTGCGGGGAATACCGTCACTGAGAGACGAGAGGCAAGAAGGTTGCTAATCTACAAACTGCCCAAGAAAGATGAGACCCCCCTCGGCCTCAGCCTGTGGCACAGACTCACACAATCGGCGAAGCCGCCTCAACAGAGCTCCAGGAGCCACGAGGTTGGATACCGCAATGCCAGCGTGCTGTCTTCCTGCCGCGACCCATTGCTCGTGCAGCCTGGCGAAATCCGCGATATCGTGGGTCACCAGAAGCCGCCCCTCGGAACCAGCCAGCGCGAGTTGCTCTTCGTCGCTAGCACCTAGTTTTCTACGATCTCGGGCTGTCACCACGTCGATGCCACGGCTTCGTAATCCCGCGGCCACGCTGACATCGACATTTTCATCGAGGTAGAGTTTAAGCGGCATCAGTCCATTGACTTCTGCCGCCACACTTTAGGGAGATCTCGGCCTTGCCAGGTCTCTTCCGCATGAGCCTGAATATGACCTTCGATCTCTGCAGAATGATCGTAGTAGTAGCTTAACGCGTCGTGGACCTGGGAGACGGTTAGGTGCGGGTAGGCGTTCAGTACCCCTTCAACCGTCCCGTAGTGACGGTATTGGCCCACCACATGGCGCACGGCGATACCCGTGCCCCGGATGTGGGGCTCGACTCCCGAGGGGATTTCGCGCTGGACAATGTAGGGGTGCTCGGTCTTGGTTTCTGCCGGCATCGTTCACCTTTTACCATTCACGCGGGAAAGCTGCAAGCCCCGCGTCTATGCCTGAATTCACACTTCTTGACCATCAGACTGGAGAGCAGCCGGCCTGCGCACTGGACAGCGCTCACCGCACACAACCCCGCCTCGGCCAAGTTCGCCAGCCCAAACCGCCTGGGGCCCTTCTCCTTCAACCGATTGGCCTTCCCGCACAGAAGGATTTCATCATAGCAGACCGTGAGCAGTCAATGAAACTATCTTAGCTTTCACCGATCCGCTATCAGCTCTCAGCCTCTCAGGCTATACTCCTTACTCGGCGAACGACGCTCCACGCGATCGACGCGGCACGCAACAGACGCAATCCCCCTCACGCCTCACTCCATGACCCACGCAATCGACGCTATGGACGCAATGACGCAACAGACGCCACAGACGAACGCGCCGCCTTACGCCTCACTTTTAACCTTCGGCGGCCTTCCTCCACCGCCTGCTTTTCCGCCAGCAGCTCCTCGACTGACTTGACAAACGGCTCAGATTCTGCGTCAACCATTGTATACACTCTCACTTTTCTACATCTTTCATTTCTCGTGGAGCACGCGCCGGAATTCATCCAAGGTGAGCCCGGCTTGCCGTAGCATTTCGTGAAAGAGCCACTTGGGGATGTCGCGTTTATGAAGATGGCTGATGCGAACGCGCAGGATAACACCGGACGGCAGGATCTTCCGCCATGTCTCGTGTTTCTCAGATCGAACTTTCTCAAACCCGATCCGCTTTAGGACCGTGCGGAAGTCGTCATACGTGTACGAAGCCCTGCCGGATCTCGATCAGGGCGCGGAGGTCCCAGTCGGTTTTACAGGCCGCAATGGCTTCAACGTATGGCAGGTGATGGGCTCGATTAGGGCTCGATGCATAAAGCTTGCGATCTTGGAGGTAGTCTGCTGCGTAGTCACGCATGGCTTCTATGAGATCCGCCAGGGCCGCCTCGGCAGTGGGCAGTTGCGTGACAAGGTCGAGTTCCGGACACTTCGCGCAATAGGAGCCGTCATCCTTTGCGAGCAGCACGGTCAATCGCGGCTCGGCTACAAGAATTTTCGGCTCCCTACCGTGGCGCATCCTTGTCTTAGTCGTTGCCATTGGCTGTCTCGTTTTCATTACGACAACATTATAATCCGAAGACGAGTCGAGAGCAATTGGACAAATTCACGCACAACTTTGATCCTCCCTCGGCGTGCGCCGCACCTGTCGTGTATGCCTCTTTCATGATCTCACCACTGACCTTTCCTTCGATCTCCTCGCCCCTACCGACGCAACAGAAGGTATGAGCGCTATAGACGCTATGGACGCTCCGACGCAACGACGCTGCACGCAACAGACGCAACCGATGGGGTCCTCCTCCCCGGTTGAGGGTTCACTGCAAAAAGTGTGCTGTCGGGTTTATCAGATTTCTCACTCTCACTAGAGTGAAGGGCGCATAATGCACCTTGTGATTTCGAAAAAGAGCACATATCTGTCTAAGCCTATGTTTATTCAACGTGCAACGCTAGGTATTCCCCATTTAATCGAGCTTCGTCGCACACATTGAGCCTTCCGGCCGGTAAGTCGGCACTATCTCCCCCAGAAGTTTGATAACAGCCTCGGCATCACCCTTTGATGCAAATTGCTCGAGTGCCACTACCAGGTTCCTTAGGACCATTGGATCATTCCGCGATAGAGGCCGAATCCGCAGAATCTGTTGAACGCCTGAAGGCTCAACAACCTCATCGGAAGCTAACAATTCCTCATAAAGCTTTTCACCGGGCCTGATTCCAATAAACTTAATGGGAATTTCCTCTTCCGGCGTAAATCCTGAAAGACGGATGAGATTTTTGACCATATCGAGAACTTTGATCTGTTCGCCCATCTCAAGGACATAAATTTCGCCGCCGCGAGCGAGAGCGGCCGCATGCAACACCAACTGGACCGCCTCCGGGATGAGCATGAAGAACCGCCGCATCTCCGGATGCGTCACAGTCACCGGCCCTCCGGCTTTGATCTGCTGGAGGAACCGAGGCACTGCACTCCCGTTACTGCCAAGGACATTCCCAAACCTGACCGCTGCGAAGATACTGTCCGCGCTGCGAGACCCGTTCATGCATTGTAATGGTCAGTTCGGCGACTCGCTTCGTGACCCCCATCACGCTGGTTGGATTGACGGCTTTATCTGTCGAGATCAGGATAAACCTCTCAACTCCTGCCCGAACGGCAGCTTCGGCGACGACCTTCGTCCCGATCACGTTGTTCTTCACCGCTTCACAGGGACTGAGCTCCATCAGTGGCACATGCTTGTGGGCCGCCGCGTGAAAGATGATCGAAGGCCGGTATTCATGCAACACCGTCTCCATTCGCTCCTGGTCGATCACATCAGCTATGACGGCATGAATTGTACAGTCCTTCTCATTTGCTCCGAGTTCGCACGCGATTTCATAGAGCCCGTTTTCGTACCGATCAACCAGCACCAGCCCGGACGGGACACATCGAATAATCTGTCGGCAAAGTTCTGAGCCGATCGACCCACCAGCTCCCGTGACCATGACACGCGTGCCTTCGATAAGTTTTCTAATGGGAGCTGGATCTAAGCCCAGTGGCGCCCGCTCGTGTGAAGCCCGATAGAGGACTCTTTCTCGATCAGGAGAACTTTGTCGAAGCGCTTCCCAAGTTCCCTCGCGAGGGCGCAGCCGATAATTCCACCGCCAATAATCGCGATGTTATACGATTTGTTGTTCAACGAGGTAGGAGCCGTCTTGGCCCGTGCTGCCGGTGATCAATGTGCATCTATTGCGTGCGGCGTCCATAGCGTCGTTGCGTCGATGGCGTCAATAGCGTCTGTTGCGTCGATTGGGTCTATTGCGTCTATCGCGTTGCTGCGAGGCGAGAGGCCCTAGGCGATGGGCGAGAAGACAGTTTGTTCGGTCTGTTCAGTCTGTTCGGTCTCTTTAGTTAACGGGCAGACGCGGAAGAAGAGGCGAGGCGATCAGACGGTCTATTCGGTCTATTTGGTCTTGTTAGGTCGATTGCGGCGATTCCGTCCACTACCCCGGGCGTTGGAGCGGCGGTAAGACCCGAAGGGGTGAGAGCCAGCTTGACACGGGATGTATGACGCTGTAATGTAATGTCATACAAAGCTTGACTGGAGGATCCCATGGGCACCATGCAAAAGAGCTTGAGAATCCCGAAAGAGGTCGTACAAGCGATTGAAGATTTGGCGGAAGTCTCCGGGCAGGAGTTCTCTGCCGTCGCCAATGAGTTGCTGGCTGAGGCCATCAAAATGAGGCGATGCCCCGGCATCGTCTTTGCCGATGGGCCTGCTGGTCGGCGGGCCCGCGTGGCCGGCACTGGGCTCGAAGTGTGGGAGATCATCGCGATCTACCGGAGTCTGGATCGAAAACCTGATCGCCTCAAACAGGCCTACCCGTGGCTGTCAGATGGGCAGATCCGGGCTGCTCTGGGCTACTACGCCGCGTATCCCGAGGAGATCGATCGGTGCATCGGCATCAACGAACGGTGGAATAAGGAGCGGCTTCTCCGTCAGCATCCCTCGTTGGCTGTCAACCGGTCGTGAGGTTGTACCTCGATGAGGACCTTAGCCCCACCGTGGCTGAGCTTGTCCGGGCTCGCCGTATCGACGCCATCAGCGCTCACGAGGTCGGGGCTCTCGGATGGTCAGACTGGGAGCAACTGGAGCGGGCCACTCAAGATGGCCGCTGCCTCGTCACCCGAAACCGAGACGATTTCATTCGCCTCACCGTTCAGTTCTTTACTGAACATCGTCCCCACCATGGTGTCCTTCTTGTTCCCCACACGTTGCCGGGGGATCATTTCTCCCAGCTCGCGGATGCGTTAGTCACCTACGCCACCAAGTATCCGGACGGTCTCCCCGCGTACGGGATCGATTTCCTCTGAAGCGCGTCCGTTGCGTCGTTGCGTTGGTTGCGTCGGTTGCGTCGATTGCGTTGCTGCGAGGCAATGGGCGAACCAGGCTCGGGGCCAGAGGGCACTGGGCGAGAAGACAGTCTGTTCGGTCTGTTTTAAGCTATGGACAAGAGGCTATTACAACTTACCGGTAGCACGGTCACCGTGTCTTTCGTTCTATCCATCTTTTCCCCTGCGCGACCACTTTCTGGCCGAGGGCGAGTGCTTTCCCGGCATCATCTGCCGTTGGTTCTCCATGAGGGAGCAGTCCCGCCTCTGCAGGGTAGCGGGCACGATACACCGCGTTCAAAAACCCTGCCTCTTCATGGTTCATGTCCACCGTGAGACCTTGCGCTTTCAGGAGTGTCAAAAGATCCACGATGTTGTGGGTTCTCTTAAATTCGATGTCACATTCGGTCAGCAGGGCTTTCAATGTTTTCTCAACCGCCTGCTGACTGTGCAGACACACCATGCGATGAATGCCGTTCTGAAACAGGAGCTCGGCCGCGGCCACATCCTCATCCGCGATCTTGAGCCATGCCTGCGCCTCTGGCTTCATAGAGAACTTTTCCTTTGGCCACAATCTCCTTCACCAGAGAGAAGCCGATCGACTCCAAGTATTTGAATTCCTGGGGTGTATAGATAAACAGGTCGATGCCCACTTCCGGCTTGACCAGGCCGTACACCTCCACTTGCCGGTCAATCGGTCGCCTGGGCGTCTCCTTGATGATCACGAGGTCCAGATCGCTCCCCTCGTGCACCGTCCCCGATGCGAAGGAGCCAAACAGAATGATCTTCTCAGGAAGGTATTCTTTGACAAGAAGAGCCACCATGCGATCCAACGCCTTTTCCAGGCGGTCTGTTCTTTCTGCAACTGTCGTCACGATTGGGTCAGGGATTAATAGATGTCCTGGATGTTGGACATCAGTTGAGCGCACACTCACCCGTCTGGGTCATTTCCCCTATGAATTCTGGCACTGGGCTGTCACCCTGTCAACAAGGTTCGCGGTTGGCCGTTCAACGTCGTTCGTTCGAGCTTCGAAATTGAAAAGCCGCGATAGGCGTCTGTTGCGTCGGCTGCGTCTCTCGCGTTGCCGCGAGGCGAAGGGCGAACCAGGCTCGGGGCTATTGGCGATCAAACCATAGGCACGAGGCGATGGGCGATAGGAAAAGGCGTCTGTTCAGTCTGTTTAGTCTATTTGGTCTGTTTCGTCTTCGGAGTGATCGAAAGGTCCTACTGACACAATAGACCTAATAGACAGCTTTGGGGGTCTGTTCAGTCTGTTACGTCTGTCTGGTCGGTTGGGCCGAAAAGGCTTAAGGCACTGGAGGCGAGTATATGGACGCTAGGCCTGGCAACCAAGAGCTCAGCCCGCTTTCGAGGGTTCGAAATGGATTGGCAGTAGCCTTGCTAGGTCCAGATGCTTTGAGGCATCGAGGATCTCGATCCCGACTATCTTTCCCGCTTCCCCGATGTCGAGCACAACGTCTTCGGTCACCCGCCTGTTCATCAGCTCCTGCTTGCGCTCATCGAATCGCAGGTAGAGGAGGTCGGCTCTGTCATCGTAGTAGATTTTCACCCCTCACCCTCCCATTTACCGTAGAACACATACACCGTTACGGTGACAAGGGTATGTGTCTTTTGGGTCTGTTAAGTCTGTTTAGTGCGTGTCCTTAAGGAATCCGAACTCCAAATGACCCTAAGACATTACGGAGTAGACAGACTGAACAGACGGCAATCCAACCGGAGGCAGCCTGCTGGATTATTTTACACGGGGACGAACTCGACCGATCAAGAGAGCGAATACACGGGCACTGTCATGACCTTCTCAGGCGAGCCTGGCTTCCGCAAGAGTTTGTCGATCTGTCTCGCCACACCGGGGAGTACCACCTTTTCTCCGCACTGCTGACAAACTCCTACCGGCACCTTTTCGACAATATACAGCCGGCCCTCCCACCAGATCTCTCTTGGGACGAGCCGCTCTTCGACACGGCCTCCGCAAAAGAAACAGTCGGAATAGGACTGCTCCATGGCCTTTACCCTTTACCCCCGCACGTTCTCGGATCCTTCCACTTGGGTTCAGCCGGGATATAGACAGTGATCAAGAAGAGTTTCTCTTGCCGCGTTTTTCCGCATATAACGTGCACGGGTTGTCCACCACTGAATCCCAAGGCCAAGCAGCTTTCTCCTCGGGGATCATCTGCATACTGCTCCAAAATCTCACATGAACGCAAGACTTCCTCAAGATCTTCGATGCTTCACCGATCATTCAGCCGCTCCTCGTCGGCATGGAAGGACAGCTCATAGGTTCCTGTCTGTACCGCCTGTTTAATAAAGCTTTCGTCAAGCAGCACACCAGATCCCCGCTTCTCTCATACCCCCTTCGCCTCGAAATAGCTCTAGGCGTTCCGAATTCGTCACCAACGAGATTCGCTCCATTGCATACACCAGCCGGTACGTCACCGGCCAAACACCTCTTTGTGTGTTTTGACCCTTCCTGCCCTGTAGTCCTCCCTGGCTTCGCGAATACTCTCCAGATATTCAGGAGAGGTTGAGGCAAGCAGGTCCTCCAGGAAGACTTTCCGGTCTTCCTTTTTCATGCGCTTGACCGCTTGAATAATCTCTTCTGGCTTCACTTCCATCCGCACCGTCATCGCCATGTCTTCACCCTCCTAATTCAGCGCACATAATCAGCAACCACGAGGATAATACGGACAGGAGCGTTGAGCAGTCAACAAGGGTGAGACGTGCGACGAGTAAGAACCGGGAGCGAAAGTGTCTGCTCAGTCTGTTTGGTCTGTTCAGTTTTCCGAGTTGCTAGAAGATCTCCTGTCAAGATGACTAAACAGACCAAATGGACAGGAACTTTTTATATAGGCATCACGTCGTCCGCGTCTATCTCGACAGCAGCAGACTGTCGAATTAAATTCACCGAAATGACGAGGCGAAATGGCTTATCTTTTCTGAGCAGGATGCCGTGGACGCCTTCGAGCGGGCCGCGTATGACCTGCACCGGCATGCCCTCCTGGAGGTAGGGGTGCGCATCGTAGGGGAGCCGGCTGGTCATCAGCGCCTTGAGGGCCTCGATCTCGTCCTCCGCCACCGGCTCTGGGCCGCCATTCCCCACGATCTGCACGACCCCCGGCGTCTGCAGCACCGCCAGTCGCTCCTGCCAGGGGAATTGCGCAAAGCAGTAACAGGAAAATAGCGGCACTTCGATCTTCTTTTTCCGATCCTTCCACTGACTCAGCCGCATGACGGTGGGCAGAAGGGGCTCGATCCCCAGGCTGGCCAACCGATCGCGGACCTGTTTTTCGTGCCGGGACCGGGTACGGAGCGCGTACCAGCAAAGCGAAGTGAGAGGAGAATGGTCTATTAGGTCTGTGAAGTCTGTACAGTGGGTGGGCTTGGATTTGGATGCGCACGGTAAGTCCCTCACACGCAAGACGTGGGTCCGGATGCGGGGAAGAAACTACGCGGCTTCTGCTTCAAGGATCCCTGGCGCGTGATGCTGGAGGGGCCAGGCGGGCAAGGAGGGGAGTTTGGTCTATCTGGTCTATCTGGTCTATCCGGTCTGTCTAGTCTGTTCGGTCTGTTCGGTCTGTTTGGTTTTTGTGGATCGGAGGTACTTGATAAGGCCTGAAATCAGTTTGGAGACCTTGCCCGATTGTGAATACAAGGCGTTAAACTTTTCCTCCGTCAAATATCCAGCATCCCTTGCTATATAAAGGTGACTCTGCACTTCTGCTGCTGACGCCATGGCTGTATACAGGAATTGAGAGAATTCCTTGTCTGATCTTCGTGTGAATCCTTCAGCTATATTCGCCATAATTGAGCCGGTTGCACTTCGGATTTGATTTGCCAAATGAACATCGCGACAAAATGGTTTGTTTTCCTCTATCACTTTATAAATCATGCGGGTCAACACTCTCGCTTCCTGCCAGCAATTCAGGTCCTCGAAGCGAGAAATTTTCATTGACTGGCTTCTCTGGTCTCTCTGTTCTGTCTAGTTTCTCAGGTTTCTTCAGACCGACTGGTCTATTTGGTCTGTCCAATCTCTCCGGTCTTTCTGGTCTTTCAGTCAGAAGGGCCTTTGAATTTTGACTGAATAGACCGAAAAGACACGACGGACAAGATAGACGGATGTTTTTAAAAGGACGGCACAGCTTCGCCTCCTCACTTACAGCGAGCGGGTGAAGCATCGAGAAAAGACAGCCCTTCCGCCAGGTGGCGTCGCGGTGATTGGTCCCCGCGGAGCACCCACACCGGCTTCTGCCCAAGGGGCCCGGGATGGGCTGCCCTCGGCAAGCCAGGCCGTCTTCAGTTGTTCTGGTGGAGGTTACAGGATGTGCGGGAGGTCTGAGGAAGTCTCGCTTGAGGTGCCGCTAACAATCCAAAAATAAACGCTCTCGGCTCGACGCTACCCCCCCCCTCCCTCACATATGGTGGTCTCTCCCCACCTCAAGGGACCACCGCGACTACGGGCTCCGTGTGACGAATTACAGAAATATTTCTCGTTAATTTTCTCGTCTGTGTTTGGATGATTTGTTACGCGTGGTTGTTCAGCGGTTGTTCACTAGTTGTTCACTCAAAGAGAAGATTTGCGGGGATGTTTTTCGCACTTCTGGGGAAGTAAGTCAACAGGTCTTTCTTCAATTTCGTTGCGCGAGAGAATTTTCACAGCGGAAGTTTTCGGTGTGATTGCAACGGCAAAAAACATGCCACTTATCTGCGGCATGACAACGCAAGATCGTTCCAAGCCGACTGGAGACCGGAAAGGAGAAATGCATGTATTGTTGGCCTCGTGTGGAGCGCCGGCAGGCCATTCCCGGCGATCATTGATTTTACTCGTATAGTCAAGCCATTGTCCTTACAGCCATGAGGGGGGAGAGCTTGGGAGGGAGGGCGAGCATGGTGATGTTCGTGGCTTTTCGGGGATCCCCTGGGGATCCGGCGATGGGTGACGCCCCGATCATGGAAGTGCCAGGTTCAGTCGGTGCCGAATTCGGAGCCGTGGCCGGTGTGGATGCACTAAAGGAGCCGGATGACCGCGGCTCCAAAGGCGCGTAGATCTTCCAGGTTGTGATGAATGACCTCATAGACTTGTCCATACTCGATCTTCCAATACATGTGGACGAGCAGATTTCGAAATTTGGCCATTTTTGAAGGCGTTGCGCCAGGTCATCGGGGATGATCCCAGCCTCCTGCAGCACTTGGAAGCATGCCGCATATTCCTCGGGGACCTTCCGAAGCTTTTGAGCCGAGATGTGATAACAGAGCGCGAGAGCCGCCTCGATAGCAATGAGAAGCCGATAGCAGGCGAGATCCAGAGTATCTTGGCTGCCAAGAAACTCCTCGCGCGGAAGAGTCTTGAACCTTTCGAGCCGGCGGACCGATTCCTCAATTTCTGCACATCGAGCCCGGATTAAATCGGCATTCAGACTCATGCGACAAAGGCTTCCTTCGCACTCTGACGGAGCAACGGAGCCATGTCGAAGTACTGATGCATGGTGTCCTCCAATACTTCTGCGAGACGCGATTCGTTCCGACAGAGGACGAGCTTGCCACGCAAGACATGATAAAGGAAGGGAAAAGGAGCAACATTGAGCAGGCGTACGTCAACGAGAATGCCCAGTCGGGCCGACAGACGTTGTGCCAGATCTAAGGTCCTATTTGAGGAGATTGCAACGTTCTCGGAGTCAAGGTAGATCCCCAGATCGATATCGTGAAACCCGTAGGTTTCCAGGAATGAACCATAGAGGTAGGCAAATGCGATGCCCGGCTCGTGTTGCAATTCCGCCCGAATTTGATCAACAAACTGAGCCGCTTTCGCGCTATCTGCTTTGTATAGCTTGCTCATTTCTCGCTTGAGCCTGTGCAAAAGTCATTCTAAATCTTTTGGAGGCATCGGTCTACCTTGTAACTACGGTCATTTGGGGTGGTTCCCCGTCGCACCAGACAAACGACACAAACCGGAAAAACCAGATAAACCTAGGCTGGGAATTTGGAAAGCGTAGGGGAGCCTTGAAGAGGTTGGTTGCGGGGGAAGGATTTGAACCTTCGACCTTTGGGTTATGCCTGCCACTACAGCTTGCGCTGCCTGGATGAGCCAGTTTGTGGTCTGGACTTTCCCTTCACCCTCGGTCCGGCTTCGCCGCCGTTAGGGTGCCTGCCGTCAAGTCTCTACACCTTCTCTGCCGGCTGCACAGCCATCAGAGCTTGGCTCGGGGTTACCCCGCCAACGGCTTCCCCGACTTTGACAGGTTGTCGCACACGAGTTTCCCCATATGCAGCCCAGTGCAGGATTAGCTCCCATGCGTCACGATACTCGGCGGAACGAGGTCTTCGTTGACGCTTGTCAGCTCTACGTCGACGCGAACCCTGCGGATTGAGCCCAACGAGCTACCAGACTGCTCCACCCCGCGGCGGAATCCTAACAAAGGGGTGGGGTGAAGTCAAGGCAATGGGACAGCCGGCAGCGAGCAGCGTCTTGCGTCGGTTGCGTCCCTTGCGTCGTTGCGTCTATCGCGACAGACACAATTGACGCGTGACGCGATAGACACGCCCCGCGACCGGGGCTATCAGCTACTCGCTTTCAGGTATTGGCTCTGCGCGCCTTAGTAGAAGTTGATTTCCATCTATCCGCGTGTTAAAGGACGCCCCATGCGCGTTGTGTTTATGGGAACGCCTGAGTTTGCGGTGCCTTCGCTGGAAGCGCTGGTGCGGTCGGGGGATT
>Ga0184639_10000644_pt1 | contig 13882 bp, 14 predicted proteins | sample PLM31_170_b2_FD_133155 | JGI IMG/M metagenome (GOLD analysis project Ga0184639, IMG submission 133155) | Groundwater sediment microbial communities from an aquifer in East River, Colorado, USA - PLM3-1_170_b2 | ecosystem: Environmental > Terrestrial > Soil > Riparian zone | place: USA: East... | reverse complement strand
GGGGTTCCGGCCTCGGTCACGCCCAGGTGAAACGGGTAATCCACCTGATCGGCGAGCATCCGGTAGGCCTCGATCATCATGACCGGGTCCGAAGCTTTGAGCGAGAGCTTCATCTCCGGATAGCCGCAATCTTCCAGGATGCCGATGTGACGGAGGGCCGACTCAACCATGCCCTGAGCCGTCGGGCCACCGTACTTCGCAAGAAGATCCTTTTCGAGGGAGCCGGCGTTGACACCGATCCGGATGGGAATCTTCCGTTCCTGGGCAACCTTGACGACCTCCATGACGAACTGCTTCCCACCGATGTTCCCCGGATTCAGACGGAGGGCGTCCACGCCCTGCTCCAACGCAATCAGGGCAAGCTTGTAGTTGAAGTGAATATCGGCGACGAGCGGGACGCGAATCTGCCGCTTGATCTCTGCGAGTTTCTCGGCCGCCTCTCTCACCGGTACCGCCACGCGAACGATGTCACACCCCGCCGCTTCCAAAGACCAGATCTGGAGCAGCGTCGCCTCCACGTCCCGCGTGTCCGTCTTGGTCATCGACTGGACCGTGATCGGGGCGTCGCCTCCTACCTGCACCTTCCCGACCTGGATCGGCCGCGTCTTCCGCCGTTTTGTCATGGGCCCCGTTATCGGAGGAATCTCAGCAGGTCGAACCGCGAGATATCGTTATACACCGCGAACACCATGAGCAGCAGGAGGAGGAACATCCCCACCTGCTGGGCGATCTCGCGCTTTCGAAGGCTCAGGGGCCGCCCCCTGATGGCCTCAATCGCAAAGAAGAGCAGGTGGCCTCCGTCCAGCACCGGGATCGGGAACAGGTTCAACACGGCCAGGTTCACGCTGATCAGCGCGGTGAACAAGATCAGATTGTCCCATCCGAGGCGGGCCTGGTGACCCGCCTCCACGGCGATCATGATCGGGCTCCCGATATTCGAGGCCGGGATGTCGCGCCTGATCAGCTTCCAGATGCTCCGGAGCGTTAGCCAGGTGACATCGCCGGTCCACACCACCGCCAGTCGAATTGCCGCCAGTGGGTTCGAGCGACTATAGACGGCGTTCGGCCCGCGCCCGGACGATCCGATCCCGATCAGCCCCACCTCCTTGTCCTCGCCTCCAGGGTGCTTGCCCGGCTCTGGGACCACCGAGATCTCAAGCCGTCTTCCGTCCCGCTCGAGCGTAAAGATGGTCGGCTTCCCGGCCCGTTTCTGAATACCTTCGGCGAGCTCGTCCCAGCCGTAGACGCGCTGGCCGTCGATGGCCAGGACGGTGTCGCCTGCCCTCAAACCGGCCCGGTCTGCCGGCTGCCCGGGCATGACCTGCCCGATCCTCGGGGGAGCATACGCGCGGGCGCCGATCTCCCACAGTGATCGCTCGTCACCGAGCGGGTCGCGCAGCTTCCTCTGCCGGGGGATCACCCGAACCCCGATCTGTTCTTCACCGCGTCGGAGCGCGAGCTGGATCTCCCCCCCGCCAGTACTTTGGAAACGCTCGAGCATCTCCTCCCACTGGACGATCGGCTGGCCATCGACGGACACCACGCGGTCGCCCGTTCGGAGGCCTGCCTGGGCTGCCGGCGAGCCGGGCTCCACGGGCCCGACGACCGGGGGAGAGCCGGGGCGCCCCAGGGCCATAAAGAGGCCTGCGGTCAGCACGATCGGCAGGAAGAAGTTCATGCCGGGACCGGCGAAGACGATCAGGAACCGCCTCCAGACCGGCTTCTCGGAAAACGACTTCTCTGAGTCAGGACTCCCGGTTCCGCCCCCTTCGAGCGGGCTCTCCTCTCCCATCATCTTCACATACCCACCGAGGGGGATCGCGGAGAGACAGTATTCGGTCTCGCCCCGCCGGAACGAGAAGAGGACGGGGCCGAACCCCAAGGAGAAGCGATCGACCCCCACCCCGCACCACCGGGCCACGAGAAAATGGCCCAACTCGTGGACAAAGATCAAGATCCCGACCACCACCACAAAAGACACCACGGGCGCCACCACGGTTACACCCCTCCGGCTCGACTCGTTGCGGCCCAAGCCGTCGAACCGATCTCGCTCGCCACCCTTCGCCGGACCTCGTCATCAAGGGAGAGGCACTCCTCGATGCTCCGGAGCGCCCTGGTCGGGTGATGATCGAGGGCCTCCTCGATCAATTCAGGGATCCGCAAGAAGCCGATCCACCCTTCGAGGAACGCGGCGACCGCCACCTCGTTGGCGGCATTGAGGACGACCGGGGCCGTCCCGCCGGTTTTCGCCGCCTCCTGCGCGAGACGAAGACACCGAAACTTCTCGGTATCAGGCTCGGCGAAGGTGAGCGAGCCTACTTGCGTGAGGTCAAGTCGCGGCGCGGGACAGGGAAGGCGCTCGGGATACGTCAGCGCGTAGAGAATGGGGATACCCATATCGGGCATGGCCATTTGGGCGATCACCGACCCGTCCACATATTCCACCAGGGCATGGACGATGGACTGAGGGTGGATCAGGACTTGGAGCTGCTCGAGGGAGAGATGAAAGAGCCACTGCGCCTCGATCAGTTCAAGCCCCTTGTTCATGAGGGTGGCCGAGTCGATCGTGATCTTGGCCCCCATTCGCCAGGTGGGGTGTTTCAGCGCATCCGATGGAGTGACCGTGATTAGAGCTTCACGTGGCATCGCGACAAAGGGGCCTCCGGAAGCGGTCAGGAACACCCGCCGCACGTTCGCTCGATCATGTCCCTCGAGACATTGGAAAATGGCGTTGTGCTCCGAGTCCACTGGGAGGATGCCGACGCCAGACGATCGGGCCGCTTCGGTCATGAGGGCGCCGGCCATGACCAGCACTTCTTTGTTTGCTAGGGCAACGGTCTTTCCTGCCCGTATCGCGGCCAGAGTTGGCAAGAGCCCCGCAGCCCCCACCAGGGCTGAGACCACGATTTGAGCGCCGGCCGCTCGGGCAACGCTCACGATTCCCTCGGTTCCGACAAGGATCTCGGGCCGAGGAGAGGGAAGACTCCGGGCCAAGGCCATCGCGGCCGACTCATCAAGAAGTCCGACCACTCTGGGGCGGTGGGTGACGATCTGCTCGATGAGGAGGTCGAGGTTCGATCCGCGGGCGACCAGTCCCTCGACCCGGAAGCGCTCGGGAAAGTGCCTGACCAGCTCCAGGGTCCGCCGTCCCACCGATCCCGTCGATCCGAGAATCGTGAGACTGGTCATCTCACTCCCCCATGAGAAGGTGAGCATAGTAGTACAGGGCCGGCGAGGTAAAGAGGAGGCTGTCGATTCGATCCAAGAGACCGCCGTGCCCCGGGATCAGGTTTCCGGTGTCCTTGACCCCGGCGCTCCGCTTCAGCGCCGATTCGGAGAGATCCCCGAAGAGTCCGAGGATCCCCAAAAGCGCCCCCACGGCGACCGCGTGGATGACCGGGAGATCCTCGTAGAACCACGCGCCGGCTAAGAGCGCGGCGGCCACGGCTCCGATCAACCCGCCAAGCGCGCCCTCGACAGTCTTCTTTGGGCTCACCACCGGGCAGAGTTGATGCCGGCCCAAGATGCTCCCGGTGAGGTACGCTGAGGCATCCGATCCCCAGGTCACGAGCACGAGCAGAAAAATCAGCTGCACCCCATGCGGCAAGGCACGAAGCCACAGGAGGTGACCCAGAAGCCAGCTGACGTAGAGAGCCCCGAGAAGCCCGAGGGCAGGACCACCGGGACCGCCGAGACCCGGAATCGCCGAGTGGGCCACGGATTGCCACCCAGAGAGCAAAAGCCCGCCCACTCCCAGAGAGAGCAGAAGGGAGAGCATCCATGGCCACGGCGCGTAAAATCCAACGAGGAGCGCCACCCCGATGAGAAGGGCCACGGGGCGGTTGACCTCGATTCCCGCCGCCTTGACCATCCGATAAAACTCCCACTGCCCGACCATCGCGACGGCCAGTACAAGCAGGGCGAACCCCCAGCGGGGACCGCGACCGACCAGGAGCACAAAGAGCGGCAGGAAGACGACCGCGCTCCCGACTCGTTTGACGAGTTCCAAGTCGTGCCCTTCTCACGTTCGGTGCTTCACCCCCCCGAACCGTCGCTCACGCCCCTGAAACTCCGCAACGGCCCGGTAAAACTCGCGGGGGCGGAAATCGGGCCAGAGGGTTGGGGTAATCCAGAGTTCCGTGTAAGCGATCTGCCAGAGAAGGAAGTTGGAGATCCTCATTTCTCCACTGGTCCGAATCAACAGATCGGGGTCCGGGATCCCCTCAGTGTAGAGGGCGCTGAAAACGGCCGCCTCGTCGATGTCTTTGAGCTGAAGGTCACCCCCCAGGAGGCGCCTCCCGAGTTCCCGGAAGGCATCCACCAATTCTGCCCGAGCCCCGTAATTCAAGGCCACGACCAAGGTGAGTCCCTGGTTCCCACTGGTCGCCCGCTCGGCCCGCGCGATCCCGCGCCGCACCGCGGGCGGAAGATTGTCATCGCGCCCGATGACCCGCAGTCGGACGTCGTGTTTGCAGAGCTCGGGCAGCTCCCGATCAATGGAGGATTCGAGGAGGTCCATCAGAAAACGAACTTCCGAGGACGGGCGGGTCCAGTTCTCAGAGGAGAACGCGTAGAGCGTAAGATACTCCACACCCGCTTCCCCGGCCGCGCGGACGACCCCGCGGGCCGCCCGCACCCCTTCGCGGTGGCCGGCAACTCGAGGAAGCCCCCGCGCACGGGCCCAGCGACCATTCCCGTCCATGATGATGGCGACATGCCGAGGCACAGGACGGGCCCGGATCCGCTTGAGCAGGACCTCTTCGGAGAGGGCCATGAGCCCGTTGCGGGACACCGCAGTCTCGGGCGACCAGATCCGTTTCATGTCAGAATTCGAGGATTTCCCCTTCCTTCTTTTTGAGAAGCTCGTCCACCTTCTGGATGAATCTGTCTGTGAGCTTCTGGATCTGGTCCTGGGCGCGCCGGACCTCATCTTCCGACGCCTTCTTTTCCCGCTCCAGGGCCCGGAGCTTCTCGTTCGCCTCCCTGCGGACGTTCCGGACCGCGACCCGCGCGTCCTCTGCCAACTTCCCCACCATCTTCGCGAGCTGCTTCCGCCGATCCTCGGTCAGCGGTGGGATGTTCAAGCGGATGACCTTGCCGTCATTGACCGGGGTGAGGCCCAGGTCAGACTTCTGAAGTGCCTTCTCGATCTTGGGGAGCATGCCGGGCTCCCACGGTTGGATGAGGAGTGTCTTTGGATCCGGGACAGAGACCGTGGCCACCTGGTTGAGGGGAGTCAGCACGTTATAGTAGTCAGCCCGGATCCCCTCCAGCAGACCGGTGCTGGCCCGCCCTGTCCGGACCGTGGCGAACTCCCGAGCCAGGACGTCCAGGGCCCCTTGCATCCGGCCCTCGGTCTCTTTGAAGATCTCCTGCGTCACGGAAGCGTTACTCAAGGGCCCCGACCGTGGAGCCGATCGGCTCTCCCATCAGAATGCGCCCGATGTTCCCTCGCCGGCCCAGGTTGAAGACGACGATGGGCAGCCGGTTATCCATGCACATGGTAATGGCCGTGGTGTCCATCACCTTGAGGCCTCGGTTCAGGACTTCGATATAGGTCAGGCGGGGGAGATGTTGGGCCGTGGGCTCGATCATCGGGTCCGCTGAAAAGACCCCATCCACTTTGGTGGCTTTCAGGATCACTTCGGCCCCGATCTCGACGGCCCGGAGAGCCGCCGCTGTATCCGTGGTAAAGAAAGGGTTTCCCGTTCCCGCGGCGAAGATGACCACTCGTCCCTTCTCGAGGTGGCGAATGGCCCGGCGTCGGATATACTGCTCTGCGACGGCCGGCATCTCGATGGCCGAGCAGACTCTGGTGATGAGACCGGCCTTCTCCAAGGCATCCTGAAGGGCCAAAGCATTGAGGACCGTAGCCAGCATGCCCATATAGTCCGCCGTCGCGCGGTCCATCCCCTCCGCTGCGGCCTGGAGCCCGCGGAAGATGTTTCCCCCGCCGATGACGATCGCCATCTGGATTCCCAGGTCTTGCACCTCGCGGAGCTCTCCTGCGATCCGACTCAAAACCAGAGGATCGATTCCGTAACCCATCTCACCGGCCAGGGCCTCCCCCGAGAGCTTGAGGAGCACCCGCTGGTAGAGGATCCCCATTAGCCCTCCCCCCACGACTTGAACCAAGCAGCTTCAGCAGTCTGATGGATGCGGGTCCAAATGACGAGCATAACGAGGCCCGAGGGAGGAGCCGACCGGAGCGTACGTAGTCTGGTACGTGAGGATCGGCAACGACCGAGAACGAAGTTAGGCGAAGTTAGTTGGACCCGCATTATGTGCCCACCTGGAAGCGGGTGAATCTCCGCACAAGAATCCGCTCCCCCACCTTGGCGGAAAGCTGGATTACCAGGTCCTTGACCTTCGTCTTCCCGGAGGAATCACGAATGAAAGGTTGATCAAGCAGGCACTGGATCTCGTAAAACTTCTCGATCTTTCCTTCGACGATCTTGTCGAGGACCTGGGGTGGTTTCTTTTGCCCCTCCATCTGCTGACGGTAGATCTCTCGTTCGCGTTCCACGACCTCCGCCGGCACCTCTTCACGGGAGACCCAGATCGGGCTGGCAGCGGCCACCTGCATCGCGAGGTCCTTGACCAACACTTGAAAATCCTCGGTCCGGGCCACAAAGTCGGTCTCGCAATCCACCTCCAACAAGACTCCGATCTTTCCCCCTGCATGGATGTAAGACGAAACGACTCCTTCCCGGGCCTCTCGGTGGGCCTTCTTCGCGACGTCCGCTAACCCCTTCTTGCGCAGGTGGTCAATAGCCCTTTCCATGTTCCCCTGCGAGGCCTCGAGCGCGGCCTTGCAATCCATCAAGCCGGCCCCGGTCTTCTCCCGCAACTCCCTCACGCGTTCAGCGGTGATCATTGTACGCTCCTCACACTAGCAGGCTGTTGAAAAAGGCCCATCTGCGGCGAAGGCTTTCCTCGGAGGGGGCCTCGACGGCCCCCTTCCGAACCTCCCCCAAGATTGCGCCGGCGAAGCCGGCGCTCGACTCGCCGCCTTGCATCTCGACCTTTTTGAACAGCTGCACTAGCAGGGGTGTTTCTCAACACCCTGCTATGAGCTTGCCTCGGCCGGCTCCATCCCTTTCTCGGCAAGAGCCGCTTCGTCCGAATCCCCCTCCGCCTCGATCTTGATCACCACGCCCCGCCCCTCGATCACCGCGTTGGCAATACGAGAGGTCACGAGGCGGATCGCCCGGATTGCGTCGTCATTGCCCGGGATCGGGTAGGTAATCCCTGCCGGATCGCAATTGGTATCCAGGACGGCCACGATCGGGATCAGGAGCTTCAGGGCTTCGGCAATCGCGATCTTCTCCTTGCGCGTATCCACGACGAAGATGGCGTCGGGGAGATGATCCATTTCCTTGATCCCTTCCAGGGCCTTTTGTAGTTTCACGCGCTCGCGCTCCAGACCGAGGACCTCCTTTTTGGGAAGTCGCTCGTATTCCCCCGTGTCCCGCATCTCGTCCAGTCGCTTGAGTCGGGCGATGGACTTCTGGATCGTCCGGAAGTTCGTCAAAGTTCCGCCCAGCCAGCGCTGGTTGACATAGAACATCGCGCAACGCCGAGCCTCCTCGGCGATGGCCTCAGCGGCCTGCTTTTTCGTACCGACAAAGAGGAGGATCCCTCCCCGGGCCGCGAGGTCTCTTACAAAGGCGTAGGCTTCCTGGAATTTCTTGAGGGTTTTCTGAAGGTCAATGATGTAAATGCCGTTGCGCTCCCCAAAGATGTATTTCTGCATCTTGGGGTTCCAGCGCTTGGTTTGGTGACCGAAGTGGACTCCGGCCTCCAGAAGCTCTTTCATCGTCACCGTGGACATGCGCCCTCCTTCGGTTCTACCTCCCCCCTCAACCCCGACCGGGGCACCGAATGGGAGGGGGTGCGAAAGTGATGGTTAACTCGTGTACCGGGCATTGATCTTAATGTACTCCTCCGTGAGGTCCGAGGTCCAGATGTGCGCCTGACCCAACCCCAGACCCACGTCCACCTGGATCAGCACTTCTTTGCCTGCGAGCGCTTCCTTGACTCGTTCCCAGCGAACCTTTTGCCTAAGCCGGCCCCCCTCGACGACCGGCTCGTCTCCGTAGGAGATGGCAACCTTGTCCTCCTGCATTTGGGCGCCGCTCGCCCCGAGGGCGGCGATAATCCGCCCCCAGTTTGGATCCTCTCCGGCCAGGGCTGTTTTGACAAGAAGCGACGTGGCAATAGCCCGGGCGGCGGTGAGGGCATCCCGGTGGCTTCGGGCCCCTGAGACCCGGACCTCCACCAGCTTGGTGGCCCCCTCGCCATCTTGGACAATCATCAAGGCGAGCCGCTGCGTGAGCGCCTCGAGCCCATGCTGGAAGGCCTGAAGCCGCCGGTCGCCCTTCGCCAGCGGACGATTTTCAGCTAATCCATTGGCAAGAAGGAACACAGTATCGCTCGTGGAGCGATCCCCATCGATGGTGATCCGATTGAACGACCGCTCGACGGCCCGTCGGAGCACCAGATCGAGGGCGTCGCGGGTCAGGGCGGCGTCCGTCGCCAAAAAGCAGAACATCGTCGCCATCTGGGGCGCGATCATGCCGGCCCCCTTGGCGACTCCGCCAAAGGTGACCGCCCGACCCTGGATCTCCACTTTGAGGGCGGCCTCTTTTCGCCGGGTATCGGTCGTCATGATCGCCTCGGCCGCGGCCCGCCCGCCTTGGGGAGAGAGGGCCTTGACGAGCTTAGGGACCCCCGCCCGAATCTTCTCAATCGGGAGCGGCTGGCCGATGATCCCGGTAGAGGCCACCAGGACGTGGGTAGGAGGGATCCGCAGAGATTGGGCGACGAGGTCCGCCATCTCCCTGGCGTCCTTGACCCCCTGCTCGCCGGTCGCAACATTGGCGTTGCCGCTCGACGCCACGATGGCTTGGGCCACCCCGCCCTTCAGGTGCTCCCGTGAAACCTTGACTGGTGCCCCGACAATCCGATTCGTCGTAAAGACCCCGGTCGCCACCGCAGGTGTTGAGGAATAGATGAGGGCCAAGTCCTTTTTCCCGCTTACCTTGATCCCGCAATGGAGGCCGGCCGCGAGGATCCCTGGAACCGCGGTGATCCCGCCCTCCAACCACTCCACGCCGACCATGCCACTCACGGATAGACAGGGGGGTTCTCGAGCCCGGTCCGCTCGTCCCACCCCAGCATGATGTTCAGGTTCTGGATGGCCTGGGCCGCGCCACCCTTGCCCAGGTTATCGATTGCCGAGATGACGATCACTCGCCCGACCCGACGGTCCACCGCCAAGCCGATGTCGCAGTAGTTAGAGGCCAAGACGGCTCGAACCTGGGGAAATTCCCCTCCGGGGAGAACTCGAATGAATGGCTCCCGGGCATAGAACTCTCGGAACTCCTCCAGTAGGGCTTCTGGCTCCGTGGGCCGGGCTACGATGGCATAGGCCGTCGTGAGAAGTCCACGGTTGAGGGGGATTAGATGAGGCGTGAAGGCAAGCCGCACCTCGCCTTCGGTGATCGCCGAAAGCTCTTGCTCCATCTCGGGCGTATGACGGTGGCTGGCCACGCCATAGGCTTGAAGGTTTTCATTGGCCTCCGTGAAGAGGTATCTGGCGTCGAGCGTGCGCCCTGCGCCTGTCACCCCGGACTTGGCATCTACGATGATTCCGTCCCGCGCCACCAGCCCGCGAGACAGGAGCGGTGCGAGGGCCAGGATGGCCCCCGCGGGATAGCATCCCGGATTGGCCACGAGGACGGTCGAGGCAATCTCCTTCCGATGAAGCTCCGGCAATCCGTAGACGGCGGCCGGCAGATGCGCGGGGTCTGTGTGAGGGGTTCGATACCACTCGCTGAAAACTGCCGGGTCCTTCAAGCGATAGTCGGCCGAGAGGTCGATGACCCGTTTTCCGGCTCGGAGGATCTCGGGCACCACGGTCATCGCGTGGGTATGAGGAAGAGCAAGGAAGGCGAGGTCGGCCGCTTTCGCCAGTCGAGCTGGATCCAATGGCTCGAGCGTCAGGGCAAGACAGCCCCGGAGGCTCGGAAGAAGTCGTTCCAACTCTCCGCCGGCTGAGCGCTCGGAGGTCACCGCCGTGATCTCCACCTTGGGGTGACCGACAAGAAGGCGGAGCAGCTCCGCCCCCATGTACCCTGTTGCGCCCGCGACTGCGACCTTCAACATCGTCTACTCCTAGTTGGACTCGGAGGGGGGCACGACGCCCCCCTTCATCTCGGCTGGCCTTAGACCGGCCAGCCTATGGCCGAACCTCCCCCAGGCTCCTGATCGCGGAAGTTGCGAGCGGAGCGAGTGTACCTTTGCGGGCACCCGCCGTGAGGCGGGTCGGGCAAAGCCCGCGCTCGAAAAATCCGTCTGGCTCGTCATTTGTTCCGGCATCTCAATTCTTTCCTGTACCATTAGGCCGGATTAGTTGCAGCCCTCTTGGGGGTGACACGAAAAGAGGGAAGGCCGGGACCTTCCCTCTCCTGGAACCGATCCGGCCCTAGCGTTTGGAGAACTGGAAGCGCTTCCGCGCTCCCGGCTGCCCATACTTCTTCCGTTCCTTCACTCGGGGGTCTCTCGTGAGGAGTCCGGCCCGCTTCAGCGCAACGCGGAGCTTCTCATCATAGTCGAGGAGGGCCCGGGCGATGCCGTGGCGCACAGCCCCGGCCTGCCCGGCGATCCCGCCCCCGGCCACAGCCACATAGACGTCGAATTGTCCCTGGGTCTGGGTCAGCTCGAGTGGCTGTTTGAGGATCAGTTGCAGGGTTTCGCGCGGAAAATACTCCTCGGCGCGCCGGTGATTGACCACCATTTCCCCCTGACCCGGTCTCAGCCAAACCCGAGCCACCGATGTCTTCCGGCGGCCTGTTCCGTAATATGCAGTATCAGTGGTCATGATTGGGCCTCAATCTTGATCCGGCCACCAGGGAGGACCTCAAGGGGCTCAGGGGTCTGGGACTGGTGGGGGTGGCTGGCCCCCCGGTAGACTTTGAGCTTGCGGAACATCGCCCGCCCCAGCCTGGTTTTCGGAAGCATCCCCGACACCGCCCATTCAATGACGCGCTCCGGGTGGGATTGGAGCATGCGGTCGGCGGTCACCTCGCGGAGGTTCCCGATGTATCCCGTGTGCCAACGGTAGAGCTTCTGTCTCAACTTGGCCCCGGTGAGCTGAACGCGTTCTGCGTTAATCACGATGACGTGGTCCCCGACATCTACATGGGGACTCCAGAACGGCTTGTGCTTCCCCCGAAGCACGGTGGCGACGGCGCTGGCCAGACGGCCCAGCACCTTTCCCTGGGCGTCCACGAGAAACCAACGCGGGGACACCTCCGCCTTCTTGGGGTGGGGGGTCGCCTGGGCAAAGGCCATCTTCAGTCTTATCCTCCTTCCCAAATTAACAAAATAGTAGCATATGTGATGCGGGCGTTACTGTCAAGGGAAAGGCGAACCGGTTGAATAACCTGACTCTTTACGAAGCCAGCGTCTTTTCGGGCCAGGGGCAAAGGGAGCGGATCGGGCAGTGCTGGCAATCGGGACGACGGGCATAGCAGGTCGTCCGGCCGTGGGCCTGGAACAGGTGACAGCTCCGCGTCCAACTCGAACGGGGAAGAATCTGCCGGAGCTGCGCCTCCACCTCCTCAGGATTCATGGATTTGGCCAGCCCGAGGCGCTGAGAGACGCGGAAAACGTGGGTGTCCACAGCGATGGCCTGCTGCCCATAGACGTTTCCAAGCACGACGTTGGCAGTCTTTCGTCCGACTCCGGGAAGCTCGACCAGCTCCTCCAAGGTTTGCGGGACCTCCCCGCCCCGCTCCTGGAGCCTCCTGGCAGCCCCGATGATGCTCCGGGCTTTGGCTTTGTAGAAACCAGTGGAGTGAATCTCTTCTTCAAGGACGGCGGGATCGGCTCCCGCGTAGTCCTTCGCGCTCCTGTACTTCGTAAAGAGGCTCGCGGTTACCTGGTTGACCCGCTCATCCGTGCACTGGGCGGCAAGGATCGTGGCGACCAAGAGTTCCAAGGGGGTTCTAAAGCGGAGCACAATCGTGGCGTCCGGGTACACCTGCTCAAGCCGGCCACGGATCCTTCTGGCCCGCGTCCGTTTGGTCCTCAGAGCCTCCGCCACGCTTATCTGAGCCCTTCGGCCCGGCGGTATGCCGCCACGATCACGGCGGCGGCGTACGCGGCCAAGGCCGCCTGGAGGATCACCGAGACAAGGGCCCCGAGGACCGGGACGAACCGAAAGATCATCCCGACGATCCCAACGAGCACTCCGATCACCAGAAGCCCGACGGCCAGAATGAGACTGTCGCCTAAATGGCTGCTCACGAGCTTGACGCTGGTGCTCAGGGCCCCCGTGCCGCTCGTCCCGCCCAACATGACCTCGGGGAGCGTGTAGAGGAGGAAGAAGGCCGCAATGAGACCCGGAACCAAGAACAGCATGAAGCCGATCATGATGACGATACTCGCCAGGATGGATGCGACAACGAGATCCCCCAAGCGGCGCTGAGCCGCTGCGAGTCCACTCGCCAGGGATGTGGCTCTCCCCACGAGCGCGTCGTGGGCCATGGCCACTGTCGCCCCACCTGCCACCATGCTCAACACGATGGAGAGCCCCATGATCAGAAGGGCAGTCCCGGCCATCGCCCCGATGCTGCCCATCCTCACGCCCGGCGAGCCGCCCATCGTGGCCCCCATCATCCCCACGGCGATGCTGCCGATGAGCAGGTAGTTCAAGACGAGCACAATCAAGAAGGCGATGAGGGGAGGGACGATCAGGACAGGGTTCTCGCGGAGGGTCGCCCATCCCTTCTGAAACACCTGGGTTGACTCAGCGGCATCGGCCATGACGACCTCCTCGGGTTGGGGTTTCCAGGTCCTGGCCTCCACCCATCACAGGCGGCCGGTTTCACTGAGGAACGTCCGAAGTCTCAGAAGCGCCATCTGAATCTTCGGGAGGGCGTTGGCATACGAGAAGCGAAGATATCCTTCGGCGTGAGCCCCAAAGTCAATTCCCGGCGTGACGGCCACGTGAGCCCCATCGAGAAGTTCAAACGCGAAGTCGTAGGACTTCTCGGTAAAACGCCGGGCGTTGGCGAGGACATAAAACGCCCCGGTCGGCTCGCGCGCGATCCCGAAGCCAAGCCCACGAAGCCCGGCCACCATGGCCCGCCGGCGTTCATCGAAGATCGCCCGCATCCGGATGACGTCAGCGCCGGCCTCGCAAAGGGCCGCGACCCCTGCCCACTGGACAAAGTCGTTACACGAAATGAAGAAGTTCATGTGAAGCCGGCGGAGGGTAGGAATAAACTCCTTTGGGGCGATGAGATAGCCGAGACGCCATCCCGTCATCGCATAGGCCTTCGAGAAGCCGTTCAGAACGAACGCCCGGTTGGTAAATTCCAGAATCGTGTGTTCTTCGCCCTCGTAAGTCAGACCGTGATAGATCTCGTCAGAGATGATCCAGGTCGGGAATTCGGCCAGGGCCGCCATCCGATCCGGAGCCAGAACCGTTCCCGTGGGATTTGCCGGGGAATTCAGGAGGAGGGCCCGGGTCCGCGTCGTCACTCGCTCCCGGACCGCCTCAGGATGCAGTTGGAAACCGTCCGCCTCCCCGGTCGGGACGTACACCGGCACGCCTTCCGCGTGCGTGACGAAATTGGGGTAGCAGGCGTAGTGGGGGTCGGACAGGATCACCTCATCCCCGGGATTCAGGAGGGTGAGGAAGAGAAGGAGCATGGCGGGCGACGTTCCGGCCGTGACCAGGATCTGATCCGGGGAGACCTCCACGCGGTACTGCTTCCGGTAGTGTTCTGCGATGGCCTCTCTGAGAGGTAGAATACCGAGGCTCGCCGTGTACCGGGTGCGACCCTCGGCGATGGCGCGGGTTGCGGCC
>Ga0184639_10000643_pt1 | contig 13888 bp, 8 predicted proteins | sample PLM31_170_b2_FD_133155 | JGI IMG/M metagenome (GOLD analysis project Ga0184639, IMG submission 133155) | Groundwater sediment microbial communities from an aquifer in East River, Colorado, USA - PLM3-1_170_b2 | ecosystem: Environmental > Terrestrial > Soil > Riparian zone | place: USA: East... | reverse complement strand
TCATCGCCGATCTTGCGGCCGCGCTGGAACGGGCGTAGCACGGGGATTACAGCCCTCCGCTACGTTCCTTTCTTGGGCGACAGGGTCATGCAAAGCAAGACAGTATTGTCATTAGACTCGGCTCAAGTGTTCCCGGAATCTACTTAATTGTCCGGTTTTTCATCCATTTTAGGAATGCCTACCGAGGGCACGTCGCTTGCTTATTGATGATTCGATCCACACAGTCAAGGAGAGAATTAATGACAAAGAGTCTTTCTTTGGTCATGTTGTCGATTGCAATTTTCGGATGCGCGACGCTATCTGACTCGCCCGAAACGCCAACTGCGGCGAATCCGGAAACCCAGATCACTGGCGCCCAATCGGAAAATGTTCCGGCGAGCACCGGCACCAAACTCGATAACGCCGGGGTTGGCGATCGCAAACGGATCTCGTCGGATACACTCAGTGCTGTAGAAGTCCGGCAGGTGCAGACGTTGCTCAAGACCGTGGGTTTTAATCCGGGGCGAATCGACGGCGCCTTCGGTCCGAAAACGAAGATTGCTCTCGTGCGCTTGCGATACAGTTGCACCGGTTTGAGCGATCTTTTACAGGGAGTTGCTCTGGAGAGGATGGCGCCTTCGATAGAATCATCGGGAGGCGATCGTAACCACGCGGCCAAAGCAACCCAGAGAAAAGAAGAAATTCGGATTATCCAGGTGCGTTTGAAAGATGCCGGTTTTGATCCAGGCACGGTCGATGGCGTCTCGGGCCCAGATACTCGAGCGGCCGTCGCGCGGTTTAGTTCGGGGTGCGGCGCGATCGAGGCAATGCCGCCGGCCGTGTTTGAGGCGGCCGGTTCTGCCGAGCAAGGCGATGTGAGCGACCCGACAGCGACTAGGAACGGCATGACCGCCGATGCGGCCCAGGGCGGTCGCGTGGAGCGTTCGAATTCGAGCGCGATTGACGGAGCGGCGAACAATGAATCCAGCGCCAATGAGATTGGGCGCCTGCAGAAACAGCCGAAGGCTGTTGCATCATCGCCGGCTTCCCCCGACGCCGATCCGGGTAAGAACCCAGGAGCAGCGCTTCGGCGGCGCGACACGACGAGCGCAAATCGAGGTTCTCCGGCTCGGTCTTCGCCGGCGATCCCGACGTTTCAATACTGAACCCGACGCGTACCCAATCGCCTGGCCCGGCAGCCGGGAGTCATGTCACCGTAGTTGTTGTGCCGCCGCAAGAGATGGGAGCACGAACGCGGCGCCTTGAGGTCATTGACCCTTCGACTCGATCCCCGGCTTTGGCCGGGGGCTCTTGCTCAGGATTCCGCCCGACGGGCGCTCTGGAAGGTGCCACGGGCCTGCCCGTGGGGCTCCACACGCCCGCCCAGCCGCCCTTTTTTTTGGCAGCGCGAATTAGGAAACATGGTTGACCCTCTCAGGGGTAGCTGGACTCGCCGCCGCTGGTTTCCGGACGCCCGTCGCCCTAAACGTCGCGCCGCTTGCGAGTAGCGTCATGATATAAAACGTCGGCATGACGTGGAGAACGCCCTTTGAATTTCATTGTTCGAAAAATTTAACTGAGCGCGCCTCGCGCCGCGTTGAGTGTTCGGCGTATTCGCGAGCGCGTTGAACGTCCCGGGCGATTCTTTGTATGCCCGGCCTACGTGAATTTGTATGTTTTTGCCTACGGAATCATCGCCGTCTATTTTCGTGTATGGCGTCAGCTTTTGTCGTAAATGGTACCTCGCTGAGGCTCATCCTGCCTTTCTTACCCCGCTTTTCAGCCAAGTCGCGCAGAAGTTCTAGGAAACAGTTTCCCCCTAAAACCGACTACTTACGATAAACCGGTAGACCAGGAACAAATCTGTTCCGTCAACAATATTTCAAACCTCCTTAGCAGGGCCGAGAACGCCAAGCGGGCGCCAAGAGATGCTCTCCGCGCAAATGGCACCCATGTTGCTTTGCGTAAATAACTTAATTGTAATTTGCTTTTGCGTTTGCGAATGTTTGAACGCTGTCGATTCTCAGTGATTGGGAAACATCCTGGGAACCGGCGAGTCAGAATGTTGTCACGGAATACTAAACGGAAAGGTAACGGAGGAATTCATCGTTTAGGTCATTCTTAGACCGTCAAGGGCAAACCACACGAAAGGGTGGGGCGCAAAGCTTCTGGCCTAAGTCTCAAGCGAGATATGGCAGCAGAGCCGCCGGTAAGTTGCACTAACCTTCGAAGGACCTGTGCCTGTCGGCTTCCCATTGTGTCCCTCGAGGGTATAGGGCATGTCGAAACGCGGGTCGATCATAAAATCAATCGCACTTTCCCTTTTATTAGCATCTATTACCGTCCTCAGTTTGCCGGTTGAAGCTGTTGCTGGACAGCTCACCCTGAGCTGGGTCGATAACTCCACAACAGAAGACGGTTTCAGGATCGAACGACGGCCGGGAAGCAGCACGACATTTGCGTTGCTCGCTACCGTCGGCGCCAACCTGACATCGTACTTAGACGGCGGGCTGACAGATGGCGCGACCTACTGTTACCGAGTGCAAGCCTACAATTCGGCAGGAAGTTCCGGATATTCCAACGAGCGATGCGGGACGGCGGCGACAGTTACGACGACCTTTACGCTCACTGTAAGCAAGAGCGGTACGGGGAGCGGTACGGTGACGAGTTCACCGGCGGGGATCAATTGCGGCGCCACCTGCTCGGGAACCTACAACAGCGGCGCGTCGGTGGTGCTGACGGCCGCAGCCGCCTCGGGCTCGACGTTTGCGGGGTGGAGCGGCGGCGGGTGCACGGGCACGGGCACTTGTACGGTAACGATGACCGGGGCCACCACCGTGACGGCGAGCTTCAACTCGACTTCTAGTTTCGCGCTCGATGTGAGCGTGGTTGTTCAAGCGATTTCTACCGGGAGCGCCAGCGGCCAAGTCGTCAGTAATCCCGCGGGCATCGACTGTGGCGGGGATTGCAGCCAGAACTATACCTCGGGAACGGTGGTCGCGTTGACGCCGCTTCCCGGCACGGGCTCCGTGTTCGCGGGCTGGACCGGAAATTCCGATTGCACGGATGGGTCGGTGACCATGAACGCGAACAAGTCGTGTACCGCGAACTTCGCCCTTAGTCAGGCGTTGCTCACCGTAACGGTGAACGGCAACGGGACGGTTGATAGCAGCGCGGGTGGCATGACCTGCACCAGCAGCTGCACATTCGGTGTGGGCCTTGGCAGCACGATCACTCTTCGGGCGACTCCGTCTACGGCATCTTTGTTTACCGGTTGGAGCGGCGCGGGGTGCAAGGGGACTGGCAATTGCACCATAAAATTATCCACCAATAAGTCTGTGACGGCGACCTTTGTTGGCTCCGGCTCCGGCCCGACCGATAAAATCGGCGTCTATCGACCTTCCACCGGCGAGTGGTTCCTCGACCTGAACGGCAACGGGGTGTTGGAGAGCTGTAACATCGACCATTGCGTGTCATCTTTTAGCAGTCCAGACGGCATTCCGGTGGTCGGCGAGTGGGACGGCTCGGAGGTTTCTCAGTTAGGCTTCTTTCTTACCGATACCGAAGAGTGGCAATTAGACCGGAACGCCAACGAAACCTGGGACGGTTGTGGAGTCGACGATTGCGCACGGAATTTCGGGCAAAACTCGGACATACCGGTAACAGGGAAATGGAGCGCTAAAGGGAACGATCGTATCGGATTTTTTCGTCCCAATGACGGCCGATGGTACCTGGATCGGAACGGCAACGAAAAGTGGAACGGTTGCAGCTGGGATCGCTGCGCGTATTTGAAGATTTACCAGGCTGGAGACCTGCCCGTAACGGGGGATTGGAACGGTAATGGGACGACTCGAGTGGGACTATTTCGTCCCGCTACCGGCGAGTGGTTTCTCGACTACAACGGCAATCGCAAATGGGACGGCTGTAACAAGGATATTTGTCCAAGCTCCTTCGGCACCGCAGCGGATCTACCTGTGTCTGGGGATTGGAACGGGTCAGGGACGAGCAAGATCGGCGTATTTCGTCCGAGTACCGGCGAGTGGTTTCTGGACCTGAATGGCAACGGGCAGTGGGACGGCTGCGGGATCGATCTGTGCGTTACCTTCGGCGGTCCGGGTGACGTCCCGGTAGTCGGAAAGTGGTAGCAATCACCAGTTCGCAACGACGGGGGATGCTGAGCGAGCTGAACTGAACCAGGGGAGGCCGATAGCGGGCAGCAGCTAATTTGCCCCCAGGTATATGTGGCCGAGTCGATAATCATCCGTCTGTTTTCCGGCTTCCCGCCCGCCCGGTAACCGGTGCGACCGGTGATTCGTCGCCTGCCGGTCGCTCGCCAATCCTCGCGCCCTCGCCTACGGTCCAAGTCGCCAGGCGGCCAGTTGCACCCCGACCGCGTCCAGATGGGCGATCATATAGACAAGCACGGAGACGAAACAGAGCGTGAGGTAACCGAGCTGTATCCATTCCGCTCTGTCGGGAATTTTCCCGCTGCGCAGGCGGTGCGGCAGCCTACGGACCAAAGCCAACGCCTGTTGCCGTAGCGTCGGCATCGCCAATAGATCCGCGACAATATTGTAACCGTCCATTTCGAGAAAATTGAACGGATAGAGATTAAGCAGCGCGCTTTCCCATAACACGAGACCTACGCCAAATAGCAGGGATTGAGCGAACCCCGCTTCGGCCCTGTAAGCCCCGATGAAGGCTATGCTGCCACACACAACCTCGGCCATGGGGCCGGAAAAGTCGACCATCACGCGAACTCGGCGGCTCGACAAGAATATATCTGTGACATCGGCGTAAAAAGTCGGCAGTAAGCCCTGGAGCAAGAAAAATCCCATTTCACGAACCTTTCGCCCATATGCTTTGCAGGCGAGCGCGTGCACCACTACGTGGAGCATGGATACGAACACGATTGTAGCCAGCATGACGGCGGTGCTGAGCAACGGTCGGGCCGTCATGCGCGCTGCGATTTCCGCCACATCGGGCCAAAGCCGGGAAACGGCGATGATCGCGCCGACCAGGAGCGCACCATACGAGATCAGGAAGGGCCAGCGAAAAAGTAGAAAGCCGCCGCGATCATACAGAGCCGTACAGTAGTAGTCTGCGTCGCTGACTCGGAATGTTATTCGGCTCCAATATTTCGAAATCGCCGCCAAGGAGCGCTCCCACCACCGCTCATGCCTAGCGTGGGAGGCGTGGGGAAGCGAAGGGAAGCGTGGGAAGCGTGGGGAAGCGAAGGGAAGCGTGGGAAGCGTGTCAGGGAAGCGTGTCAGACTTGCGTTGTTTGAAGGAAGCGTGTCAGACTTGCGTTGTTTGCGTAAGCTGGGATCTGCACGACGAGTGCTGGGCGACGCAACATACTTGCGCAAGTTTCGCAAGTCTGACACCAGACCCCACCAGACCCAGACCGACACCAGACCCTGGATCGAGTGGTGCACGGGTTGGTCCGGGGGCTGACCCAAGTCATCGACATCGATCTTAAGAGCTATTTTGACAACATTCGACATCACATTGTGCTTTCCAAGCTCTCCAAGCGAGTGGAAGATCCGCAGTTGCTCCATCTGGTCAAGCAGATACTGAAGGCTAAAGGAAAGAGCGGAGTGGCTCAAGGAGGAGTGCTCTCGCCGTTACTAGCCAATCTCATTAGCGTCCGGGTATTAATTGAACAAATTTAGTTGATTAGGTGAAAACGCCTGAATGTCATCGGTGACGATTTTGTTAAGCAGTTGATCTAATGGAATTCTTTCGAACATGGTCAGGCTCAAGATCTGTAACATTTCATATAAGCTCGCCGACAGGTTGAGTCGCTTTTTGACGATGGCGACGAGCACGTAAACCGAGATGGCAATCCAGATTTGGGTTTTGACGGCGTTCTCGGAGGTGCCGAAGAAAACTTTGATACGAAGATGCTGCTTGATCCATTTGAAAAACAATTCGACCTGCCACCGGCAACGATAAAGCTCGGTGATGGTGAACGCCGGCAAGATGAAATTGTTGGTGAGGAACACCAAGCGCTTGCCAGTTGTGGGGTCCTTGAATCGAACGCGACGCAAGGGGGTGTCGAAGTCTTGGCGCGGGTAGAAGCCGGTGAGCACGATGGTCTGATCGCAAATCAACCCCGTGCTTCGATCGACCGGATGGGAATAACGACGTTGGGCTTTGAGGTTGGATTTGGCGCGGGTGACAAAGAAGCTTTTTGCCTCGTGCAGTTGATAAAGCCGCTCGAAGTCGATGTAGCCTCGGTCCATGATGTAGAAAGCACCCGGCTCGGGCAACAGCAGGTCCAGAACATTGACGTCGTGCACTTTGCCATCGCTGATGTGGATGAACGAAGGGATGTTGCCGCGCAGGTCCAAGAGCGTGTGCAACTTGATGGCCGCCTTGGTCGAGCGAAACGGAGCCCAAGGAAATACCGACAAGCACAGGTCGATGGTGCTGGCATCCAGAACATAGACCGTGTCTTTCAGATCGACGCCAAACGATTCCCCGGCATAAAGACGACGGGCGATGGCGATGAGCGACTGGGCAAAGTCGGCGTAGATGCGCCAGTCGCGGCTCTCGTTGGCATCGGCCAGAGTACTGCGCGACACCCCGCTCTTGATGCCCATGTGGTACAGCTTGCCCGCTTGCGCGCGCAGGCACGCTTCGATGTCGCGCAAACTTTCTCGATAGGTCAGTTGAGCAAAAGCCATGCAAAGATAATGGTCGAGGCAGGAAAAACTCTTGACCTTGTGCCCTCCTCCATAGCGCGCCACACAACGGTGAAACGTCGTCAACGGCAAATGCTGCGTGATTTGCGCGAACACCAGTTTGCCCAGGTTCATGGGTGCCCCCTGCGAGTGAGTTCCTCGCAGGATCGCAAATCGTCTCTACGCAGTTCAAATCGAGACCAAGAAAAATCATGAGTTATTTATTTCAAATCAACCAATTATCACTTTCGGCCCGGTCAATACCCGGACATGAGTGAGCCAATCTGTATCTGAACGAGCTGGATGAAGCGATGGAAGAGGAGGCGGAAAAGCGCAGGAGAGAGGGGGAGTGGGAGAGGGTGATCTACACCCGCTACGCCGACGACATGGTGGTGTTGATCGACGGGCATCCGAGATGGCAACCGCCCATAGAAGAGATAAGAAAGCGGTTGGAAGTAGAGCTTAAGAAAGTCGAAGTCGAGATCAACGAGGAAAAGACTCGGGTTGTGGATATTAAGGACGGTGGGAGTTTTGGGTTCTTAGGGTTTGATCTCAGAGAGGCCAAAAATCGGCGGGGGAAGAGATTCATCTTACGCACACCGAAGAAGAAGAAACAGAGCGAGCTTCTCAGGCGCGTGGGAAGGATTCTGAAATTTTCCCGGCACCAAAAGCTTCCCGAAGTGCTAGAACGGATTCGTCCCGTCATCATGGGATGGGTCAACTACTTTCGGGTCGGCAACTCGTGCCGAGCCTTTGATTGGCTGCGCTTTGAGATGATGAGGAAGATACGCCGGTTTGTCATGAAGCAGAAGGGCCGCCGGGGCTGTGGCTAGAAGAGATGGAGTAACGAGGCGATCTACAAGAAGTGGGGACTGGTCAACGAATACAAAGTCCAGTACTTCTACCGATCGACCGTGAAAGTACTCCCAGCGCACTAGGCAGATAGCGCCTGACGACGAACAGGCTCAGGAAAGCCGGATGACCGAAAGGGTCACGTCCGGTTTGAAGCGGCGGGGGCTGGAAACGGATTTACGGTGAGGCTAGTGAGGCACCGTCTAACGAAAGAGACGGCAAACAGATAGGCAGCACCTACGGAATACCGCGCCAGTCCTCGACCCTACTGCGTAAGCTGGGATCTGCACGACGAGTGCTGGGCGACGCAACATACTTGCGCAAGTTTCGCAAGTCTGACACCAGACCGACCAGACCCTGACACCAGACCCAGACCGACACCAGACCTCACCAGACCTGAGATTGGGCGCCTGCAGAAGCGGCCGAAGGATGTTTCATCCTCGCCGGCTTCTCCCGACGACAATGCGGGTGCGAAGCCAGGAGCGGCGCTTCGGCGGCGCGACACGACGAGCGCAAATCGAAGCTCTCCGGCCCGGTCTTCGTCGTCGATCCCGACGATTCAATACTGAACGCAACGCGTACCCAATCGCCCGGCCCGGCGGCCAGGATTCATGTCACCGGACTGGTTGGGCCGCCGCATAAGATGGGAGCGCGAGCGCGGCGCCTGGAAGCAGTCGAAAGGCCCATCCAGCCGCCCTGTTTTTTTTCGGCAACGCGAATTACGGAACACGTTTGACTCTGTCTAGGGTGGGCGGATATGGCCGCCGTCAGTTTCCGGACGGCCTGGCGCGTTCAAAGTAGAGCAGTTCGCGAGAAGCAGGAAGAAAACGCGACGGGATGACGTGGAGGACGTTTTTAGAGTTCGATTGCTCGAAACATTCAGCGGCGCGGGCCGCGCGCCACGCAAACTGTTTGGCCTGTACGCCAGCGCGTTGGAAGTGCCGGACGATTCTTTGTATGGCCGGCCTACGTGAATTTGTAGGTTTTTGCCTGCGAAATCATCGCCGTCTATTTTCGTGTATGGCGTCAGCTTTTGTCGTAGATGGTGCCTCGCTGAGGCTCATCCCGCCTTTCTTACCCCGCTTTTAAGCAAAGTCGCGCAGAAGTTCTAGGGAGCAGTTTCCTACTAAAACCGACTACTTACAATAAATCGATTGATCAGGAACAAATCTGTTCGGTCAATTATATTTCAAACCTCCTTAGCAGGGCTGAGAACGCCAAGCGGGCGCCAAGAGATGCTCTCCGCTCACATGGCACCCATGTTGCTTTGCCCTAGCAACTCAATAGTCAGTTTGCTTTTGCGTTTGCGAATTTTTGAACGCTGTCGATTCTCAGCGATTGGGAAACGTCCTGGGAACTGGCGAGTCAGTATGTCGCCACGGATTACTAAACGGAACGTAACGGAGGAATTAATCGTTTAGGTCATTCTTAAACCGTCAAGGGCAAACCACACGAAAGGGTGGGACGCAAAGCTTCTGGCCTAAGTCTCTAGCGAGATATGGCAGCAGAGCCGCCGGTAAGTTGCACTAACCTTCGAAGGACCTGTGCCTGTCGGCTTCCCTTTGTGTCCCTCGAGGGTATAGGGCATGTCAGACCGCAGGTCGGTTAAAAAATCAGTCGCACTTTCTCTTCTAATAGCATCTCTTACTCTGCTCAGTTTGCCGGTTGGAGCTGTTGCAGGGCAGCTCAGTTTGAGCTGGGTCGATAACTCCACAACAGAAGATGGTTTCAGGGTCGAACGACGGCCGGGAAGCAGCACGCCATTTGCGCTGGTCTCTACGGTCGGCGCGAACGTGACATTGTATACGGACAGCGCTCTGACAGCTGGCGCGATCTACTGTTATAGAGTTCAGGCTTACAATTCGGCGGGAAGTTCCGGATATTCGAATGAGCAATGCGGGACGGCGGCGACGGCGCCAACGACCTTTACGCTCACTGTAAGCAAGAGCGGTACGGGGAGCGGTACGGTGACGAGTTCACCGGCGGGAATCAATTGCGGTGCCACCTGCTCGGGAACCTACAACAGCGGCGCGTCGGTTGTCCTCACTGCGGCAGCCGCGTCGGGATCGACGTTTGCGGGGTGGAGCGGTGGCGGGTGCACGGGCACGGGTACTTGCACGGTAACGATGAGCGCGGCCACCACCGTCACCGCGACTTTCAATGCGGTAACGCAAACAGACACGATTCCTCCACCGGCGCCCGGCGCTCCCGTCGTGGCACTTCTCAGTGCTGGACAAACAACTGCTAGTTTCTCTGTTTCGTGGGCGGCGTCTATTGACCAGCCTTCCAATACTGCGGTGCCTACGTACACCTATTCTGCTGGATATACTGATGGCAGTGGGGCGCAAAGCGGGACGGTAAGCAGTCCAAGTCTCACTCTAACCATGTCCTACCATTCGTCGGGCGCAGCGCAGACGGGATGGATTTGCGTGGGCGCAATTGACGCGGCTGGCAACAAGAGCGTAGATCAATCGTGTAACGGGGTCCCGGTTCCTGCTAAACCGGCGACATATACACTGACTATCGTCAAGGGCGGCACCGGCAGCGGCACGGTCACTAGTTCTCCCACGGGAATTAATTGCGGTGCCACCTGCTCGGGAACCTACAACAGCGGCGCGTCGGTGGTGCTCACGGCCGCGGCGGCGTCGGGGTCTACGTTTGCGGGGTGGAGCGGTGGCGGGTGCACGGGCACGGGCAGTTGTACGGTGACAATGACCGCCGCCACCACGGTGACGGCGAGCTTCAATACCAGCACCTTGATGCTCACTGTGAACAAGAGCGGGACTGGGAGCGGCACGGTCACCAGTTCTCCCACGGGCATCAATTGCGGCGCGACCTGCTCGTGGACTTACGCAAGCGGCACGTCGGTTGTCCTCACTGCGGCAGCCGCGTCGGGATCGACGTTTGCCGGGTGGAGTGGTGGCGGGTGCACGGGCACGGGCACTTGTACGGTAACAATGACCGGGGCCACCACCGTGACGGCGAGCTTCAACTCAACTTCTACTTTCGCGCTCGATGTGAGCGTGGTTGTTCAAGCGACGTCCACCGGCAGCGCCAGCGGCCAAGTGGTCAGTAATCCGGCAGGCATCGATTGCGGCACAGACTGTAGTGAGAACTATTCTTCGGGAACGGTGGTCACGTTGACGCCGCTTCCCGGCACCGGCTCCGTGTTCGCGGGATGGACTGGAAATTCCGATTGCACGGACGGGTCGGTGACCATGAACGCGAACAAGTCGTGCACAGCAAACTTCGCGCTAAATCAAGCGTTGCTCACCGTAACGGTGAACGGCAACGGGACGGTTGATAGCAGCGCGGGTGGCATGACCTGCACCAGCACCTGCACATTCGGTGTGTCCGTCGGCAGCACGATCACTCTTCGGGGGACTCCGACTACGGGAGCTTCGTTTACCGGTTGGAGCGGCGCGGGGTGCAAGGGGACTGGCGATTGCACCATAAAATTATCCACCAATAAGTCCGTCACTGCGGCCTTTGTCAGCTCCGGCTCCAACCCGACCGATAAAATCGGTGTTTATCGACCTTCCACCGGCGAGTGGTTCCTTGACCTGAACGGCAACGGGGTGTTGGAGAGCTGTAGCGTCGACTATTGCGTGTCATCTTTTAGCAGTCCAGACGGTCTCCCCGTGGTCGGTGAGTGGGACGCCTCGGGCGTTAGCCAGTTAGGCATGTTTCTAACCGATACGGCGCAGTGGGGATTGGACAAGAACGCCAATGAAACGTGGGAGGGGTGTGGAGTCGACACTTGTTTAGGGCCATTCGGGCAAGAAACGGACATACCGATATCAGGGAAATGGAGCGCCAAGGGGTATGATCGTATCGGAACCTTTCGTCCCAGCAACGGTCAGTGGTACCTCGATTCTGTTGTCGGCAAAGGTAAGTGGCAGGGCTGCGACTGGGATCGCTGCGCGTATTTGAAGGCTTACCAGGCTGGAGATCTGCCCGTAACCGGGAATTGGAACGGTAGTGGGACGACTCAATTGGGGCTCTTTCGTCCCGCTACCGGCGAGTGGTTTCTCGATTACAACGGCAATCGTACGTGGGACGGCTGTAGCAAGGATCGTTGTCTAACATTATTCGGCACCGCAGCCGATCTGCCCGTGTCCGGGGACTGGAACGGAACGGGCAAGAGCAAGATCGGCGTTTTCCGCCCGAGTACCGGCGAGTGGTTTCTGGATTTCAACGGCAACGGCCAGTGGGACGGCTGCGGGATCGATCTCTGCGTAACTAATTTCGGTCAGGCGGGCGACTTCCCCGTCGTTGGAAAGTGGTAGTCATCCGCAGTTTGCGAATGCGCGGAATAGGCAGAGATGTGAAATGAGGAGCGTGCCGACAGGGCCACCGGCTTTTCGGGCGCCCGGATGTGCACTGCCAAGTCGATAATCCTCCAACCGTCTTCGGCTTCCCGCCCGCCCCGGTCAATCGGCCCGAGCCGCTGATTGGTCAGCCGCCAGTTTTCCGACAAGCGACACACCCCTGACTACGGTCCGGATCGCCAGACCGGGAGTTTTACTCCGACCGCGTCCAGATGGGCGATCAGATAAGCAAGCACGGAGATAAAACAGAGCGTGAGGTAACCGAGCTGTATCCATTCCGCTCTATCGGGGATTTTCCCGCTGCGCAGACGGTGCGGCAGCCTACGGATCAATGTCAGCGCCTGTTGCCGTAGCGTCGGCATCGCCAACAGATCGGCGAGAATGTTGTAACCGTCCATTTCGAGAAAATTGAACGGATAAATATTAAGCAGCGCGCTTTCCCATAGAACAAGACCTGCGCCAAACAGCAGGGATTGAGCGACCCCCGCTTCGGCGCTGTAAGCCCCGATGAAGGCTACGCTGCCGCACACGACCTCGACCATGGGGCCGGACAGGTCAACCATCACGCGAACTCGGCGGCTCGACAAGAATATGTCCGTGACATCGGCGTAAAAAGTCGGCAGTAAGCCCTGGAGCAAGAAGAATCCCATTTCACGAACCTTTCGGCCGTAGGCTTTGCACGCGAGCGCGTGCACCAATACGTGGAGCATGGATATGATCACGATCGTAGCCAGCATGATGGCGCTGCTGAGCAATGGTCGGGCCGCCAGACGCGAGGTGATTTCCGCCACGCGCGGCCAAAGCCGGGATACCGCGATGACCGCGGTTACGAGAAGCGCCACGTATGAGATTAGAAACGGCCATCGAAAGAGCAGAAAGCCGCCGCGTTTATGAATGGCCGCACAATAGCGGTCTGCGTCGCTGATTCGGAATGCGATTCGGCTCCAATTATTGAGAATCACCGCCAAGGACCGTTCCCACCACCGCGCGTGCCGCTGCGCTACGCTACGGCGTAGAGCCGTCGTTTGGGGCTCATTGAGCAGGCCGGCGTGATACAGTTTTCCTAAGAACTGCCGGATGATTTCGAAGTCGAAGGAACCGAATTCGAAATGCAGAGCCCTGCCGATCTCATTGAGCGAATGGCGACCGTCGAAATGTTCCCAGAGAAAATATTCCTGCCGGCCGAGCAGCAGGTAATGGTCGCGTTTGTGGCTTTTGAGAATATAGTTTCTCGAACCGTCGACGCCGCGCGGTTGCCGCGTCAGCTCCCACTCGTTAGTCGGCGGTCGCTCGGGCCGGAAACCCAGATACGCCTGGTGACTTTGGACTTCGTGAACCTCGAAACCGGGTTCGCCCGGCCTCCTGGTTAGAAGCTCGAGCTTTGCAGGTTCTGGCATAAGAAAAAATCAGGTGGATTTGCGTCCGAACGTGGCCGGAGTTCCTTCAGGGGAATATCCCGTGGCTTCCAGGCCCCACCGTATGGCCTCGCGAGCCTGCTCGTTGGTCGCGCGCAAGCGCTGGATGAATACCGTGACCAAGCGGTAACAGATCCGAGCGCCCATCGCCGGGTGATCGGAAAGGATTTGTTCAAAAGCGTGGCGGCCGAGCTGCCAGAGGACCGTGTCGGATTCCGCGTGGGCCGTGGCCGAGCGCGGCGCGGCATCGAACAATCCCATCTCGCCGAAAAAATCACCCGGATTAAATCGCGTCAACACGATGTCCACGTCGCCGCTGACGTGCTTGCTGACGACCACTCGTCCTTGCTCCACGATGTACAGCGCATCGGAGTGGTCGAGCTCGCGAAAGATCACTGCGCCGCTCTTGATCGTCCTGGACACCAGCAGTGAAGCGAGGATCGACAAAGTCTGATCGTCAAGGTCCTGCAGGAACGTCACCTGGTGGAGAAAATCCTGAATGGATGGCGCGGATGAGCTCATAGATGAAACGGGATGCTACCGAGTGCAGCCGTCAAACGCAAGCCGCCTTTCGATGGCGGGTTGCACCATCGAGCGGGGCCGTCAAGAAAACCGGCTGGGG
>Ga0184639_10000642_pt1 | contig 13915 bp, 12 predicted proteins | sample PLM31_170_b2_FD_133155 | JGI IMG/M metagenome (GOLD analysis project Ga0184639, IMG submission 133155) | Groundwater sediment microbial communities from an aquifer in East River, Colorado, USA - PLM3-1_170_b2 | ecosystem: Environmental > Terrestrial > Soil > Riparian zone | place: USA: East... | reverse complement strand
GTTCGAAACCGAGTAGCCGGTTGATCAAGGTCGATTTGCCGACATTAGGACGGCCGATGACTGCGACGCGCAATGGCTCACTTTCGTCCGCGGCGACCTCCGCATCCTCATCGAACGGCTGGGGAAAACGCTGGACCACGTCGTCCATGAGGTCGGAAATTCCGAGCCCATGTTCGGCGGAAATAGCGTAGAGCGGATCAAGGCCCAGAGAATAGAACTCGTAGAGATTATCCGCTCTCCGCCCGGAGTCGAGCTTGTTGACCGCGAAGAAAACCGGCTTGTCGACCTTGCGCAGCGAGTTCACGACCTCGCGATCAAGTGGGTTAAAGCCGCCCTTGCCGTCGAAAAGAAACAGCACGACGTCGGCCTCTTCCACGGCGCGCCGGCTCTGTTCCTGCACTCGCCCGTGGAGATCGTTGCCGCTATCGGAGTCGAGGCCGCCGGTGTCGACGAGCAAATATCTGCGGCCCGCCCATTCGGCTTCGGCGTAATTTCGGTCCCGCGTCACCCCGGGATGATCGTCGACGATCGCCTTGCGCACGCCGAGCAGGCGGTTGAACACCGTGGATTTCCCCACGTTGGGCCGCCCGACGATGGCGAGCACCGGCAGCTTGCGTTCCCTGTGGTTATTTAACGGAGCCGCCTTGACCATGTCACAGACCCATTTCGCGCAAGGCATTCGGGTCCCGCGTCCAGCCCTCGTCGACCCGGATGAAAAGCTCCAGAAAAATCTTGCAGGCAAGCAACGCCTCCAGTTCCTCCCGCGCCTTGGTGCCGATCTCCTTGAGCATCGCTCCGCGCTTGCCGATCAAGATGCCCTTGTGGGAATTCCGCTCGGTGTGAACCGTCGCTTTGATGACGATCAGGTTCTTCTCTTCTTTTTCGGTGAATTCGTCGATCGTCACCGCCACGCCGTAGGGAATCTCTTCGCGGGTCAAAATAAAAATCTTCTCGCGAATAATCTCCGACGCGATGAAACGCTCGGACTGGTCGGTGATTTCACCTTCGGGAAAATACTTCGGCCCTTCAGGCAGTCCCTTCTCGATCAACTCGAGCAGGAGCGGCAGATTTTCACCTTTGAGCGCGCTGATGGGCACGATCTCCCTGCCCGGCAATAATTCCGCGCAACGCTGGATCGGCGGCAGCAGCTTTCCCTTGGAGACCAGGTCGATCTTATTTAGAAGAACGAAAACGTCGCCCTTCGCCGCCGCCAGCGTCTGCGCGATCTGCTCATCCTCAGGGCCGATCCGTTCCGGCGCGGCGAGCAGCCAGAGCGCGCAATCGACCTCGTGCAGCGTGTCCAACGCAACATTCACCATGCGCCGGTTGAGCAGCGAGCGCGCCTGGTGAATCCCCGGCGTGTCCAAAAAAACCATCTGCGAGGTCTCGGTGGTCCGGATGCCGGTGACGCGGTTGCGCGTGGTCTGCGGTTTGGGGCTGACGATGGCGACTTTCTCGCCGAGTATCTGGTTCAGCAGCGTCGACTTGCCGACGTTGGGCCGGCCGACGATGGCGATATAGCCGGAGCGAAACGGCGGCGGTGTTTTTTCCTTGTTCGGGTCTTGTATCTCTGGCATAAAATTGAAGAGTCATTATGACATTCTCGATGGGTCATTCAAGGTGGAGCCCCACGGGCAAGCCCGTGGCACCCTCCAATACTCCTTTGGGGCGGAATCCTGAGCAAGAGCCCCCGGCCAAGGCCGGGGCGCGAGTCGAAGGGTCGCTCACCTTTGCCTCGATGCGAACCCGCTGAATCATGCCTTTCCGACTGACGCCGTTGCTACAAAAGCGGCTCACGCGCCGCGCCGAGGCCATGATCGCGAGCTCGCTTGCCTATTTCCCGGAGCTTGACGGTAAAACCATCACCGTCGGTTACACGCGCAAGCACCTTGGCAGCGCGACGGTCGTTTATCGCAAGGGAATTATTTCTCAGCTCGTCATTCGGCTCAAGGTGCGCAAATTGAGTTATCAAACCATCGGTCACGAACTGACGCATCTGGTCCAAGGCCTGGCGCGCGGCGACCGCCGCGCGGCTTCGTCGGTGCAAGGAGAAAATATCCCGTCCGGCGAAAAGCAGTGCGACATCTGGACCCTGGCCCGCGATAAAATTTTCTGCGACGACGCGCCGACCTATATTCGACTGCCGCGGGCCATGCGCGAGCACTGGCCTGCGTACGCCGAAGCGGTCCGCGATCTCTGTATCGCCGCGATCGAGAAAAGAAAGAGCCACCGCCTCTACATCGGCTGGCTCGAAGCGGAAATCCACCGCCTGCCGCCGCGCTCGCCCGAAAAGCAATCGACCGAGCAGCTAGAACTTCCCTTCGGCCACTGTTAACCCGCTAGCCCTTAGTGCCGCGAAAGAGCTTCAGCGGCAGCAATAATAACGCGCCGACGATGGTCACGGCGGCCGCCACCAAGAACGACGAGTGGATGCCGTAGATGCCGATGAGCCAGCCCGCCGCCATGGGCGTCGGCGAGGTGGCGATCTGCATCAGCAAAGAAGAAAGTCCGTAGGTCGTCGCCTGAAGCTCGGACCCAGCCACATCCATCGTGGCGGCGACGGTAATGTTGAGCAGCGTGTAAAAAAACAGGCCGATGGCGCCCACGACCAAGCCCAGCGGAATACCGGGAGCGGCAACCGCCAGCAGAGCGAAGAGCAGCCCGAGGGTGACAAACGATGGGAAGAGCACGGCCTTGCGGCCAAGGCGGTCGGACAGATGACCCATGATCGGCTGTGAAATCGTGCCCATCGCATGGAGCAGCGCGATATAGACTCCGAGGGCGAAGGGCGAGTAGCCCAAATGCTCCTGGAGGTAGATGGGTAAGAAGGTAATGACTATGACCCGGCCCATTTGCATGAAGCTCGTCGCCAGCGTTATTCCAAGAAAAGTCGAGTTCTTCGTCAGCGCAATCACGCCACGCAGGCGCGCCGAAAGCGCCGCCGGCAATTCCTCTTGGCCAAACTGGCGCGCCAATCCACCCCAGACTAAAAGCGCGATGATCAAGGAAGGCAGTATCTGCACCGCCAAGAAGGAAGTCCACGAAACGCTTACCAGCGCGAGTCCGGCGATCAGCGGAGTCACGGTATCGCTGACGGTCGCTCCCATGCCGTGAACCGACAACGCAGTGGCGCGGCGTTCGGGAAAACTGTTCGAGAGCGACGCCGCGGCCGCCGGATGCCACAGTGCCGTTCCCAACCCGATCAAGCCGGAGGCGAACAGCAGCAGAGCAAAAACTGGAATGAGTCCCATGAGGGAGTAACCAGCCCCCATCGCAAGGAGCGCCGAGGCCAAAAGCGGCGCGCGCCGGCGCGCCAGCGAGTCGGCCAGGATACCGCAGGGCAGATCCATCGCGCCATTGATGAGTTGGCGCACCGAGCTTAACGCGCCGACCTGAACATCGCTCAGCCCCAACTGCGCCTTGAGCGAGGGAAGGATGACGGGAAAGAGCTGCTGGAACCAGTGGATGCCGAAATGGCCGCCGGTGACGACCGCCAGGAGTTTGAGCCGTCCCGCGCCCAGCTCTTGGAGCGATGCCAACCAAGTTCGTAGTTTGCGCATGGATTAAGGGACCGAGATCGGCACTCTACCAACTTTTTCGAAAATCGAGCCGTCACGCGCTCAGGACCGCGCCGATTTCCTTGAGCTGGTCCGCGGTGAGATTCCAGTCCGCCGCTTTCACATTGCTGGTCAGTTGCTCGAGTTTTGTCGCCCCGGTGATCACCGAGCAGACCTGCGGCTGCGCGAGCAGCCACGCCTGCGCCAGCTCGTTCACGCCACGGCCGTGATCCTGAGCCCAGGCCGACAAACGAACGACCTTGTGATGATTCGCTTCGGTCATAAGTTCCTGCACGTTTCTCATCGACTCGCCGCGGGAGCCAGGCGGCGGCGGTTTTCCCTGCTCGTACTTGCCGGTCAAAAAACCGCCGGCCAGCGGGTGATACGGCACAAAGCCGACTCGATGCGCCCGGCAGTACGGCAGCAGCTCACGCTCGGCGTTGCGCTTGAGCAGGTTGTATTCGGACTGAATCACCACGAAGGCGCTCCAGCCTTTGATCTCCGCGAGCAGGTTGGCGTGGGCCAACTGCCACGAAGCAAATTGCGACGCGCCGATGTAACGGACCTTGCCCATGCGAACGAGATCGTCGAACGCCCGCAGGGTTTCTTCGATGGGCGTCGTGTCATCCCAGCGGTGCGCGTAATAGAGATCGATGTGATCGGTCCCAAGCCGGCTAAGGCTTTGCTCGACGGCCTGCATCATGTGGTAGCGCGATGCGCCCCAACTGTTGGCGCTGAGTTTTCTGGGGTAAGAAAATTTCGTCGCCAAAACGACTTTGTCCATGCGCCCCTTGAGCGCGTGGCCAAGCGTTTCCTCGGAGCGACCGTCGTTGTAAACGTTAGCGGTGTCGATGAAATTCACGCCGCAGTCGATCGCCGCATCGATGATCCTATCGACTTCGGCCTGCGCCACGTCCTTTGACCCGAACCGATTGGCGCCCAGACCCACGACCGAGACGCGGACCCCCGCGTGGCCCAGTTGCCGATACAGCATGAATTGCTCCCTGGTCTCGGATGAAATTTAGGATCGCGGGCCGGCCTCGAAATTAGTCAAAAATGAGACGTCGTATTCGTCGACGAGTTTACCGGTTTCTTTCGTGGAGCGCCCGTGGCCCGAATCGGTGGTCGTAACGGTCGGCGGAAATTTATCTATGGCGCAGGGGATTCGTCGCCCGCCCGCCCACGACGCGAAGGGCTGTTCTCGGTTCGCGGCTGCGTCCGCATTTCCAACACTCGGAGAATTGTCCTTCGATGTTTTCACCGCAATCACGGCAGCGCCACGATTTTTTGACCGATTCCAAGGGAGCCAGGGTTTTCTTGAGGATCGCTTTCGCCTCAGCCAGCTCCTCATCATGAACGATCCAAAGCTCGGGCCAGCAATCAATCGGTGGAAGCTCGCCCGCCGCGCTCGACAGGTCGAGGTTTCTGGTGACACAGCGAATCTCGAATGTGGTGAGCACATTCTTTAGATGACCGACCATCAAAGGATCCTTGGCGCTGTAAACTTTTTTCATCGCTGCACCGGTTGCGGTTAGCCGCGCCGCAGGGCTTTTGCGTTCAACTGCAACTTCTCGCCGAGCCAAAGCGAGCGTTCGAGATGATCGCCGTAGCCGTCCCCGGTGGACGGATGCACGAGCACCGACAGCCCTTCGCGGTGCAGCATGAGCCAGGGGACGATTTTGCCGAACTCCTCGGGCGCGAAGACCGCCTGGTACATCGCATCGAGGTGGGGACCGACCGGCTCGTCGTGCCAACTGCCAAGTTGGACGTTGAACCCGCCCGCCGCCAGTCCGGCGCGCACCCGCGCGGCGGCGTCGCGCGTCGTTTTTGGATCGTAATAGATATGGGCGTGGTAGCCTTTGATGACCCGCTCGCTCATGGCGCACCCATCCTCACTGGTTTTTAAGTGTCTTTTATCAAATCGCCCGGGAGAAAGCCAAGTCGAAGCGAGGATTCTGAACGGTGGAATGCGGACTGTCTACGTAAGGGTGCAGCGGAAGACCGCGGGCAACGCGATAACGGGGTGTGTTTTTCGCTCTACGCCTTGTTCGGTTCCGGAAGGATTTCGTCGGGGAAAATGTATTCTTCCCCAGCCGCGCCAAAATTCACCAGAATCATCTGGCGACCCATGTTTTCGATGGCCCGCACGAAAGTTCCTTCCCGCGGCAGAACGACTCCGGTCTTTTGCGACCGAATCGGCTTGTTGGTTTTCAACGGTTCGCCAGGTTTCATAACGCCTACCTCCCGTTGCGGCCTTCTTAGTTGCCTCCGTCTGATTCAGTTATCGGCAGCTTCTGCACTTCCCAACATGCCCCTTCCTAAACCTTAGACGCACAACGCCAAGGAAGTAATGCAAACCCAAGACCAGAACCTGTGACTTTACTAGTCACGGACTGAAACGCACGGCAAATTCACTTATCTATCCCATCCGCAGAACGAAAACCTCGTGAAAAAACGTGTATTTTTAACCCGATTGGGTCCGCGGTTCCGGTTGTCGCACCAGGCGGACGAAAGCCAACGAAGTGTGCAATTTGTTCGATGCTGCTGAAAAAGCAGGCGCGAAAGTCGTCGTTTATGAACCACAGAGTCCAGAAATCGTCGTTCTAGTCGTAAATATTTTCACCAAAATAAACCGCCCTGGCAGAAAATCGGCATGCGCCCACAAATGCTCCACAGAAAACCGCCCAAGATTTGGACCCAATGAGTCGGAGAGCGGCAGGATGGGCAAGAACCTGAGAGCCGGTAAAGAAAAATTGAAATAGCGGAGAATTGCCTGAGAGCGGCGGAAACCGCCGGCCTTACAAAAACGCAAGTTTGTCGGACGCTGAAACTTAGCCAATTCCATCCGTAGCGAGATAACGCCATTTGACCGCTCGCCGAAATTGACAGAACGAGCGGGCGTACAAGGCCGCATTCGGCCCGCACAAGTTAAAACCCTCGGTCCTATAATGTTTGGGAAACCTGAGCGTCGGCGCAATCGACGCCGCGATGAAAGTTTGCTTCGGTAGGAAGCTATATTCGTCCACCATACGTTCAGGAGGAGAAAAGTCCAATCCAATCAGCAGGTGGACTATACCAAAAACGACCCCTCGCTGTCCAGTTTTTTCCCCACGTTAGAGGGCACGAAAGGAAAACCCGGGCCTCGCGGCGATCGTTGCGTATTTGCGCAATTGCGCAAATACGCCAAGCTGCCCCCCTCGTCTATAAACCTGAAAGTCTACAGATGAAGTCTCCGGCGGGGCGGGAAACATACACGATCACGAACTACGATTCACGAGCGGGTTTCTCAACCGGAGCGCGTTATGAGAAAAATCAGCTGCGCAAACGCGTGGCGTGAATCACGGATCGAACGGCAAGCTCAACTCGACCCTCAATGCGATTTGCCATTGACCCTTGAGCCTTCCAATCCGTCAAGGCGTGCCGGTAGAGACCACCGGAGAAGGCAGAGGCGGTGAGATGGCCGGGACCGGAGCGGCGCCAGAGGCACCGATTCCACCTAGGGCATCGGCGGAGCCCGCCGGGTTGCATGCCGCGGTGGCATCACCACCCTTTCCTGCCGCGACACCTCGCAGGCCCGGTGGGGTCGGTGCCATCAAGACCCACGGCGCAAGACCTCCCGCCGGGCGGGGCACCCCGCGCGGAAATCCCTGTCGGTCCGCCCGGCCCGCCACGCGCTTTGGTGCGCTGACCCTGCGCGTCCGCTGGCCCGCCATTACCACCAGAAGCGACACCGATTGTCCCGGCGATCACGGCCGCGCAATCACTGGAGAATACACTTCCTCCTGAGCCCCCCGGTCCACCGTCGGCTTGCGCATCGCCGTTAAAAACCCCACCGCCCGGAGAACCGACCGCGTCGGCGAAGCTGCCGAAAAGCACCCCTCCTCCCCGCATAACACCTTCGTTGAAAAGCTGACAACCTGGTTGCAACCCTTTGACCACGGCGTTACCGCCCCGGTTCCCCGGTCCGCCGATCGCGTAAGCCCGCATTCCATTCGCCAACGTGGCTTTTGCCTGTCCCCCACCTCCTCCCCAACCGCCCGACACAAGGCCGCGCGGGCCGCCCGCCCAGCCGTTTGGACCGACGTGGAAGCTTCGAGCGCGCACATGAGAACCTCACCCCCCGCTCCACCGCCTCCTCCAACCGCCGTCGCCGAGCCACCGAGCGCACCGAACAATCCAGCACCGCGAATACCGACAGCCGTCGCTGCGCCACCCCAACCACCATGTCCCGCAACAACACAGCCGGTAACGTCCACCTAACCTCCGCCAGCGACGACCTTGATGAAGCCCGCGTTGTCCCCGGCGACACCGGCGGCAAGAGCATCGGGAGCGGTTGCCGTGGCGGCTGGTGTCGCTGGCGGGTTGGGTTGAAAGAGCCCGCAGCGTCCGCCATGACCCCCGATGCTAACGTCACCGTTGGTCGATACCAAGACCACGTCGATCGGGCTGCCGGCCACCGCTGGTGAGCCAATCTGAATCGCCCCGTCGATACGCAGTTCATCCCGCACGATGATGATTAAACTTGATGTCAGAGTGAGGGTGGTTGCGGCGGGAAGCGTGAAGCCGCCGCTCGGAACACGGAATACACCGCCGGTCGTGGCGGGAGTGACGGCTGTAAGGTTGGCGGCGTCGGTGGGCACCGCGCAATTCGGCGGGGCTGAAGGCCCGGCGGTCTGCGGCTGAGGAGTTGGTGGTGCGCAGCCGGCGATCGCAACCAGTGCCCCGAGGAGTAACTTAGGCAAAGCCGTTGACGGCTTCATATTTCACTGAAATTTGACAGTCCCGCGATTAGATGAATCGGCTTACGATCACAAGATGTGAGCGTATCGAGAAACCAGCCGAAGTTACCGCGGGCTCAAATAGGGCAAGGACATGATGGCTGTCAAGCGCAGAGCAAGACCGGGACCCCCAGGCCCTCGGAATTTTAGTTTCGTCGCCGCGTGCGGTTCAGAAAAGATTGTTAAGGTTGTCGGGCCTGACCGCGGTACTAACCCCTTACGCGATAGTTGCGTATTTGCGCAATTGCGCAAATACGACAAGCGAAAGCGTCGTTTGGAGATGCCGGATTGTGTGGGAGGACATCACAGACTGAGAAGCGGACCAGTGGTGAGACCGTTCAAGACGCATGACCGGAAACCTATTCCGCCGAAACGTATGGCGTGACTCACGGATTGCGCGGCAGTACCCGACCAAGAACCGGATGGCGTCGCTCTGCCAAAATTGTCTGGAAAAGAAAACCTGAGCTGGCGTCTGCAAAAGACAAAATCAAAACTATGTCCCCGGAATTTCTACCACTCTGACCCTCAATTTCCCAACGATCACTTCACCTCGACGAGGGCGACGCCATTCACTGTACTGGTGGCCAGCACTGGGTTGCCGTCGAGCGTGACGTCCATCTTGCGCACGATGTAGCCGCCGGACGGAATTGCCCAGGTCTGGAACTTCTGCGTCTTCGGGTCGAACCGCACGACCGTGTTCGGCTTGGTCCCGGATTCGCTGTACCAGATGACGTCCTTCGAAGCGACGATGCCGTAGGGCTCGGATTTTGGCCCGCCGGGCGATTGCCACTCGGTCACTTGACCAGTCGCGGGGTCGAGACGGCCCAGATAGCCGCGCGGGAAGTCCGAGTACCAGACGACGTCGTCGCTGGTGAAGGCCATGCGCCGCGGACGCGCCCTCGCATCCGGCAACGTGTATTCGCGGATCTCCATCGTCTTGGGGTCGATGCGCGCAATCTTGTTGGTTCCGAACAGGACGACGAAGGGAACGCCCTTCGAATTTACCATGATGCCGTAGGGGCGCGAGCGCGGCGTAGGAGCGGTCAAGAGTTTGATCTCGCCGGTGCGCGGATCGAGCCGTCCAATCATGTTGGATTGCTGCAGCGTGAACCACAGGATCCCGCTCTGATCGAAGGCGAGTGAGTGCGGATCCTTCGCATTCGGGTCAGGCATTTTGTATTCGGTGACGGCGCCCGTCTTTGGATCGAGCTTGCCAACGATCGATATGTGGTTCCCCGTGAACCAGATATTGCCGTCCTTATCCTCGACCAGCCCGTGCGGCGCGGTGAGCGGCGTCTTGAGCGGATATTCCTTGACTTGGCCGGTCTTCGGATCGACCCGTCCGAGCCTGTTGGTCATCTGCCCGGTGTACCAGATGGCGCCGTCCCGGGTGGCGAGCGGGTCGTGTGGCCGCGAGCCCGGTATCGGCACCTGCCACTCCTTGATGTCGATCCGCGCCGGCCCAGGGATGATGTTGGCGACGGGCTTCGGCTTTTCCGGGAAGTTCTTGGCCAAATAATCGGTGACGAGGTTGATCTGATCGGGCGGAATCGGGACGCCGAAATTGAGCATCATTCTGATAGCGGTGTGCCAATACGCCTGAGGGTAACCTGAAGCAACAACGCGGGGGAGCCCGTGACAGCCGCTGCAATAGTTCACGACGGCTTCCTTGCCGGGCCCGTCCGGCAGGTTCGGCGGCGTCTGGCTGCGGGCGGGTAGGATTGAGCACAGGACAGCGGCGGTGAGCGCGAGCAGAAACGATTTCGTCAACATGGGTTCCTCCCAAAGAACTGCGCAAATACTGTCAAAGGGGTCTCAAGGGGATCAAGTCTGCTCTTGGCTCTACCTGCCAATCTTCTGAGTTTAAGACCCATGAATACAAAAACCCGGCTAGGGAGAGCCAGTCCGGGCGATGGTATGCGAGCAAAGATGTGACCGGATCGAAGGACCCGGCCTAAGTTATTCTCGCGTAAAATACGGTAACTTTGTGGCGAGTGTCAAGGCCAAAAAAGGCCCGAGTCGGAAGCCACGGTCTCGCTGAAATATAGATTTGTCGCCGCTTGCGGTTCAGAAAAGTTTGTTGAGATTGTCGACCGTGACCGCCGTACTGACCCCTTACGCGATAGATACGCAAGTACGCAACTACGGCAAGCGACGGCGTCGTTTGGGAATCCCAGGGACCACGTGAAAAAACATCGGACATCAAGAAGCGCGGCGGCGAGATCGTTCAGAGTGCGTGATGAGAAAAATCCGTCGCGCAAACACGCGGCGTGAATCACGGATCGAGCGCCACTTTCTGACCAGGAAGCGGATGGCGTCACTCTGCGGATATTGTTTAAAAAGAATAACGTGAGCGTCTAATTCGGAATCCACGTGAATGTCAAAGGTAAAGACGCGACCCTACCCCCCCTCCCGACCCTACCCCCCCTACCCCCCTACCCCCCTACCCCCGGATAACCGAAAGCCGGCTCGGTCAGACGCGTACGCGCCAGTTATCGATAGCCCGATAGCGAGTCCGACAGAGGTTGGGGCTCCTAATTTACCTCCGGTGGTTCCACCGATCTCTCAGGCGCGCAGCAGCTCGGTTTTGATCGGCAACTTGCGGATGCGCTTTCCCGTGGCGGCGAAGATGGCGTTGCAAACCGCCGGCGCGATCGGCGGCGTGCCGGGCTCGCCGCCGCCTCCCTGATCACCCTGCCCCTGCAGGATGTGCACCTCGACCTTGGGCATCTCTTCCATGCGCAGCGCTTTGTAGTCGTTGAAGTTCGACTGCTCGACCCGGCCGTTCTTGACGGTGATCTCACCGTAGAGCGCGGCGGTCAATCCGTACACGATAGCGCTTTCGGTCTGCAACGCCATCGTGGCGGGATTCACCACCCAGCCGGGATCGATGGCCGCCACCACGCGATGGACTTTCACCGCTCCGTCTTTCGCCACGGAGACCTCCGCGACCTGGGCGCAGTAGCTGCCATAGGCGAAGTGCGCGGCTATGCCGCGGTGCACGCCCGCGGGTAGAGGTTTGCCCCAGCCCGCCTTCTCCGCAGCGAGATCGAGCACGGCGCGGAGCCGCGCCGCGGGCGGCTTCGCCAGGAGCTGCCGGCGATACTCGTAGGGATCCTTGCCCGCCGCGTGAGCGAGCTCGTCGACGAAGCCCTCCAGGATGAAGCCGTTCTGCGAGTTGCCGACCGAGCGCCAGAACCCGGACGGCACGCCGGGATTGTTATTGACGTAGTCCACGTAGACATTGGGAATGTCGTAGGGAAAATAATCGGCGGCGCCCTGCACCGAGGTGGGATCGAGCCCGTCCTTGCGCATAAGGTGCGCGAAAATCTTGAAATACTGAAGGATCGAGGCGCCGACGATGCGGTGGCGCCACGCGATCACCGTTCCATTCGCGTCGAGCGCCGCGGAAAGCACGTTGTACGACGCGGGGCGGTACATCGAGTGCCGCATATCGTCTTCGCGCGTCCAGACCACCTTGACCGGTACGTTGCCGGCGGCGCGCGAGACTTCCACCGCCTCGACGGCGTAATCGCTCTCGAGCCGCCGGCCGAAGCCGCCGCCGAGGTAGGTCGTATGGACCGTGATCGCCTCGGGCTTGAGTCCGGTCGCCTGAGAAACCCAATGCCGGTTCCACGACTGCGCTTGGGTCGGCGCCCAGATCTCGACCGAGTCGCCCTTGAAGTGCGCGGTCGCGTTCATCGGCTCCATGCAGCTGTGCGCCAGAAACGGCACCTCGTAGACCGACTCGACGCGCTTGGCCCCGGTGGCTATTGCCGCATCGACGTCGCCCACTTTCAGCCGCTCCGCAGCGGTCGATCCTTTGGCGAGCTCGGCCCATGACTGGTACATGTCGGGCGAGCTCACGTTTGCCATCGGCCCTTCGTCCCAGGCAACCTGCAGCGCGTCGCGCCCTTTCTTCGCCGCCCAGAAACTGTCGGCGACCACCGCCACACCCGAGCTGATCTCGACCACTTTCTTCACACCTGTGACTTTCATCGCCCCGTCGGCGTTAAAGCTTTTCACCTTGCCACCCAAGACCGGGCAGCGCGCCACCACCGCGGTGAGCAGGCCGGGACGCTTGACGTCGATGCCGTAGATCGCCTTGCCGTTGACCTTCAGCGGGATGTCATACCGCTTGGTCGCCTTGCCGATGACCTTGAAGTCGGCGGGCTGCTTGAGCTTGAGCTCCGCCTCGGGCGGCGGCGCGATTTTCGCCGCCTCGGAGGCGACCGCGCCGTAGGATACTTTCCTGCCGCTCGGCTTGTGGATCACCCAGCCCTTTTCGGCGACGCACTCTTGCTGGCTCACCTTCATTTTCTCGGCGCCGGCGCCGATAAGCATAGCGCGGGCGGCCGCGCCGGCGCGGCGCACCGGCACTCCGACATTGCGAATGCTGGAGCTTCCGCCAGTGGCTTGGAATCCACCCAGCGCCTTAAAGCCGCTATAGCGCGGGTTGCCGAAAGCGGGATCGACCCCGCCCTGCTCGATGCGGACGTCCTTGAATTCGACCTCGAGCTCCTCGGCGATCATCATGGCGAGCGCGTTATGCGCTCCCTGGCCCATCTCGGCCTGACCGCACGCAAAAGTGATCTTGCCGTCCGCGCCGATCTGAAGGAAGGCATTGAGCCTGGTCGGCGCGGCGGCGGCTTCGGCCAACCGCGCCGCACCGGGGAGGTAAAAGCCGATGACGAGACCGCCCCCCGCTGCAGCACTGGCCATCAGGAAATCTCTCCGTCCTTGGTCGATAGCGCTCTTCATGTCACGCCCCCTTTCTCATCATCGTCGAGGCGGTATGGATCGCCTTGCGGATGTGGTTGTAGGTGCCGCAGCGGCAGATGTTGCCGGACATCGCCTTGTCGATATCGCTGTCCGACGGGCTCCGGTTCTTGGCCAGCAGCGCCGCCGCCGACATGATCTGTCCCGACTGGCAATAGCCGCACTGCGGTACCTCCTCGGCGATCCACGCCTTCTGCACCGGGTGGCTGCTGTCGCGCGAGAGACCTTCGATGGTCGTTACCCTCTTGCCCGCCACCTGTGAGATCGGCGTGACGCACGAGCGCACCGGCTCGCCGTTCACGTGCACGGTGCAGGCGCCGCACAGCGCGACGCCGCAACCGTACTTGGTGCCGGTGAGCCCGATCGTATCACGCAAGACCCAGAGAAGCGGCGTGTCTGGAGCGACGTCCAGCTTGTGAACTTTACTGTTAACGGTGAATGAAATCATGGCGCCACCTCCGAATAACGGGAAATCGCTTTTGCCAAAGCTCCTCTTCGAGCTCGTTCAGGCGCGCAAATAAAACCGCCCGGCTGGGGGGTCCAGTCCGGGCTGCCCTGAATGACCGAAGAGGTGACTGGAAAGAGCCACCCAGCCTAGGTTGCTGCCAGAAAGACGGCTCAACATAGGACAGATTTACAATGGCCGTCAAGCAAAAATATAGGCCGGGTCGGAAGATCCGGTCCCTGTGAATTTCGCATTCGTCGCGCCTCACAACGGATTGTCAATAATCTTTCCGCTGCCGAAACGCGCGGCGTCCATTGCGGACCTAACGGCGCTACCCGACCAGGAGGCGGATGGCG
>Ga0184639_10000640_pt1 | contig 13940 bp, 11 predicted proteins | sample PLM31_170_b2_FD_133155 | JGI IMG/M metagenome (GOLD analysis project Ga0184639, IMG submission 133155) | Groundwater sediment microbial communities from an aquifer in East River, Colorado, USA - PLM3-1_170_b2 | ecosystem: Environmental > Terrestrial > Soil > Riparian zone | place: USA: East... | reverse complement strand
TGCTACGAAGGGTACGAAGTTTTGGTTCACAAATATCCGAACCCTTCGTGTGCTTCGTGATCTTCGTGGTAAACGAAATCAAGGTGATAGCGCCAGGTTATCCACAGGGAAGCCTGAAAAGCTTCTTGCTATGGAAGCGGTATTTAAAATTCGATCTGGCCATGGCGCGCGCAAGCCCCCATCGATTTAAGGTCGGAACCTGCGGTTATTCTTATCCGGGGGCGCCGCCGGGCGGCTGGTCCGGGGTGTTTTATCCGAAGATTCGCGGCCGGCGCGTGGACGAGCTGGAATATTACGCAACCTATTTCAATGCCGTAGAGATCAATTCGACGTTTTACCGTCCGGCGACGCCGGCGACGGCGCAAGGCTGGGTGGATAAAACGCCCGGAGATTTCGAGTTCGCCGTGAAGGCCTGGCAAAAGTTTACGCACCCGAGAAAGATCGGCGTGGAAGGCGGCGACGCGGGCGGCCTGTGGCGAGGTTTTGATGCCGCTGACGTCGATCTCTTCCGCCAAGGCATCGCGCCGCTCGGCGATGCCGGAAAACTCGGTCCGCTGCTCTTTCAATATCCCGCGAGTTTTCGCCGCGAGGAAAAAACCTTGGAGATATTAAGCCAAACGCTGGCGGCCTTCGAACCCTACCGAAAGGTGGTCGAGTTACGGCATAGAAGCTGGAGCGACCACGCCGAGGAGACCCAAGCCGTCCTATCCCGATTAAACGCTGCGTGGGCCTACATCGACGAGCCGAAATTTTCCTCGTCGGTGAAACAGGAGCTCGATTTCCCCGGGAGCATCGCCTATCTGCGCCTGCATGGCCGGAATCGAGAAAAGTGGTGGAGGCATGAGGACGCGTGGGAACGCTACGACTATTTCTATCCGCCCGCCAGCGTGCGCCGGCTCGGCGCGAAGATCAAGCAGCTCGCCGCGAAGTCTCCCGCGACGACGTTCTATGTCTTTTTCAACAACCACGCGCGCGGCCAGGCCGTCGCCAACGCCCTGATGTTAGAGTCGCAGCTTGCGGACGGCATAAAGCGCCGGCCGCCGCAAGCGCTCGTCGATGCTTTTCCGGATGTGATAGATTTTGTCGGCGGCGATGGCCCGGGCGCGCTTGATCCCGGCTGATCATTCAGCAGCGTTTCGAGACGTAGCCGACGTGGTTTAGCCGGCCTGGGCGCGGCGGGTCAAATCGATCAGTTCGATCTTGTAACCGTTGGGATCCTCGATGAACGCGATATGCGTGCCGCCATGCTTCATCGGTCCGGGCTCGCGCACGACTTTGGCGCCGCGGCCGCGTAGATCGTCGCAAGTCTTACCGGCCATGCGACATCTACCCCGCGTTTGTGGGCGCCGACACTTGCCTCTTGGACGGCGATAGAATGTGCGATATAAGGTTAAACCATGATCATTTCACGACCGATGATTCGCCGCGGCTTCGCTCGGTTTAGCCTGGCATTGGCAACCCTCGCGCTTTGCGCGGAACCCATAGGGGCGGCTGAGGCTGCCAAGAAGATCCGGCTCGCTTATGCCGGCTGGGAGCTCGGCACCGCGGTCGCGTACATCGGTGTGGATTCCGGCCTGTTCAAGAAACATGGGCTGGTCATCGAAGAATTGCCCATCCGGGACACACTTTCCGCCGGGGTTCAGTCGCTGATTGGCGTGGATTTACTTATCGGTTTCGGCAATCCGCTGGCGCTTCTCCAGCCGGTGGCGGCGGGAGCGGACGTCACCGTCGTGGGCGCGCATGTGAGCTTCGATCAGTACGGCATGGGCGTGGCGACCGGTCTTTCATCGATCAAGGAACTTAAAGGCAAAAAGGTCGGCGTGTCCGCGCTCGGGGCGCGATCGGATTTGATCGCGCGGGTGATCCTGCGGCGGGCCGGGTTGGATCCCGCCAAGGACGTCGAGCTGGTTGCCGCCGGCCTGGCTCCGGCCAGGGCGCTGGCCCTCTCGAAGAATCTGGTCCAGGGCGTGCCCTTGAACCAGGTGGTGGCCGCCGAAGCGCAAAAATTGGGAATCAAGATTTTAGAATTGAAGACCGTGCCGGTGGTGACCGATCTACTCATGACGACGCGTTCGTACATTAAAAGGGAAGAAGAAACCGTGCGGCGCTTCATGAAAGGGTACGCCGATGCGATTCATCATTTCGTTTCGCGGCGGGACGACAGCCTGGCGATCTTGAAAAAGTATTTTCCGAACAACCAAGGTCTCACCGTCGATGCCATGTACGACAATTTTGCCGCGCAACTGCGTCCGCTGCCGGAACTGAACGGCGAAGCGCTGCAGGCGCTGGTGGACGTCGGGGCCGCGATGGAGAAACCGCCGAAAGCGCTCAAGCCTGCCGATATCAGCGAGCCGCGTTTCCTCGACGAGCTCAAGAACAGCAAGTTTCTGAAGGATCTTTACACCGAAAAGATCAGCTTGTAAGCCGCGCCTCGCTGTCGAATTCACACAGACCTCAAACGCTTCAGCTCTCCGTGAGGGCCTCGCAACTTAATTGCGCGGTCCCGATTTCGATGTCTGGAACTGCGCGCATTCATTTGCTATGGACCAGGACAGCAAACCTTCGCGGAGGTTATCATGAGATTGCAAGACCAAGTTGCCATTGTCACCGGCGCTGGGCGCAATATCGGCGAGGACATCGCCAAATTGTTTGTTCAGGAAGGGGCCAGGGTGGCGGTGGTCGATCTGGACCCAGTGCGCGGCAGCCGGGTGGCGAGTGAGATCAACGCTCGGAATCCGGGCCGGGCCATCGCCGTCGTGTGCGACGTCGCATCGGCGAGTTCGGTCGAGAAAATGGTTCAGACTGTCGTCAAGGAATTCGGCGGAGTCGATATTCTGGTCAACAACGCCGCCTGGACCGACCACAAAACGCTTTTCGATATCACCGAGGAAGAGTGGGACCGGGTCATGAACGTTTGTCTGCGCAGCGTCTGGTACTGCACGCGCTACGCGGCGCGAGTGATGATCGACCAGAAGCGCAAGGGCAAGATCATCAACATCGCCTCCACCTCGGGTCATTGGGGCCGAAAGGAAGCGACGGCCTACACCACGGCCAAAGCCGGCGTGCTCAATCTCACGCGCTCCATCGCGGTGCAATTGGCGCCGGAAGGAATTCGCGTCAACTCGATCTCGCCGAACCGCATCGGTTCGCCGGTCGGCCAGGAGGAAGTTCCGGAAAATCGATTCGTCAAAAATCTCGCCGGCAGGCGCGGGGTGCCGATGGACATCGCCAAGGCGGCCGTGTTTCTGGCGTCGGACGAAGCCGATTTCATCTACGCCGTCGATCTTCCGGTGGACGGCGGCGCCCTGGCGATCCGGGATTAGGCCGGATGATTCATGCCACGAAGAAAAGCGACGCCGTATGGTCAATAGAGATGTGAACCGCGATTCACCCCGTTCAAGGTTCAATGTTCCAGGCTTAAATCAGAAAATTCAAGTCCGATTCTTTGAACTTTGAACCCGGAACTTTGAACGGAATTCAGGGCCCCGTAGACTTGATTTCGAGGTGCCCCCTTCCCTCTCATTGCCTACCACGGACGGAACTAGACTGTCCCCCTAAACATCAGCAGGGTATGGTTACAGCGAAGATAGAGCCTTTGCCAAGTTCGCTGTTTACTTGGATCTGACCTCCAAGTACCTCTATATAGTTTTTGACAATATAAAGACCTAATCCGAGGCCGCCGTGGTTTCTGGTATCTGAACTGTCTAATTGGTGGAACCTCTGGAAGATTGAAGGGAGCATCTCTTGCTCAATTCCGATTCCAGTATCCGCAACTTTGAACTCTGCAACCTTCGTTTCCGGAAAATACCGGGCTGTAAAAGTAATCGATCCCTCGTCGGTAAATTTCACAGCATTGTTTATAAGATTCCGAAGAATATGCTTGAGTTTGTCTCCGTCCGTATTGATAATTCTAGGTTCTGCGGGATAGTCCCATTTGAAAGTCAGCTTTTTGTCTAAGAGGATGTCGTAGTTTGATTTCAAATCGTCTAAAAACTCGCCCATCTGGATCTGAAATATTTCCGCCCTGGGTTTCCCAGCTTCGATGCCGGTGACACTCAATATTTCGCTGATCAAGTTCATTAGCTCTTTCGCGCCACCGATAACCTTGTCCAGGGCTTTGTCCTGCTCCTGGTTTATCGTTCCTAAGTCCCCATCCTTGACCAGCTGGCTATAACCCGACAATACATTCAACGGTGTCCTCAACTCATGGGACATGACATGAAGGAATTCATCTTTTGCTTTGTTGGCCTTCAAAAGACTGCGGTTTGCCTGTTCAAGTTGCGAGTTGGTTTCCTCTAACTCTCCGGTTTTGTCCTGCACTTTTTGTTCTAAGCTGGCATAAGAGACCTTGAGTTCTCCCGCCATCTTGTTGAATTCCCCTCCAAGCCATTCGATTTCATCTCCTGTGTCGATGTTAACCCGATAGTCCAGATTCCCACTCCCGATTATTTTGACCCCCTGATGAAGTTCCCGAATGGGGCCGGTGATCCTGCTGCTTACCCAAGCAATAATAACGGCTCCGACGGCCAGGCCTACTGCCAGGAGAACCGCAGCATAGCGCTTCAATGCTTCCACTTTGGCTAACGCCGCATCGAGAGGTTCTTCCAAGATAACCGCCCAGCCCAACTCAGGGACCGGCGCATAGGTGACTAACACAGGCCTATCCATTAATCCCCGCCCTTCCTGGGCGGGAGTGAGATCTGAACGCGTAGGGTTGCGCAAAAATCTCTTGACTCCATCAACCTGTCGGAGGTTCATCTTTTTTAATACCAGCGCCGCATCTCTATGGGCGATTAGATTTCCATGCCCGTCTACTAAGTACGCGTAGCCCGCAGTGCCGAAATAAATCTTTCCAATCGCTTCCCAGAGAAACGACAGATCGGCTTCGACCGCTACCACGCCCACGACACTTTGAGCCTTACCCCAAAGCGGAGTCGCAATCGTGATGTATGGCTGAGCCTTATCTGAAGTGTAGACTCGGCTTATATAATCCTCCCCATTAATAGCTTTGATAAACTTTGCCGATTTGCTTTGGTCGGAAAAGTCCGAGGGAAAATGAACTCTTCTGTCGGATACTTTCACCACCTCCGTACCCCGAGCATCGATAATCGAAGCTTCAGCAAAACTGTTATCGTTTTTTACCAGCAAAGCCGTTAGCAACCGTTGTTCTTCGCTCCCCAACTGATAAAGACTTGCGGCGTCAACTGTATCCGAAAACCGCTCGATCTTACGTTGGACAAAGGTACGAATACGATCAGCCGTCAGTGACGCAACTTCCGTTTGCAACTCGGTGGCGTCTCTCTTTATCTGGCTTACGGTATAAGAATATCCGGCGACAACGACAACCGACAGTGCAATCCCAAAAAGGCCAAGGCCCCACATCAGAAGGCGACGACGGATACCGCCGCCACGATGAGGCACTAGCATTTTTTTCCAAAGATCCCGCTTGACCTGGGACCATGGAATTACTTCGTCCGCCATCGGTACTATTTCCGCGGGAATGTTAAGCCCCCATGGTATTGCCGGCTTGGAGGCGGAGCGGCCTCGATTCTTAGTCTCACTCATTAATTCCGATCCGCGGCTTTCCACTTTTTCCGCTCATTTCCGACCACTAACACCCCGGACGTTCTTACTAGGAATGGACCATCCTTGGGCAAACGAATTTCATTACCGCAGGAATTATGCCACGCTGTTTAGGGCGACCATGCAACCGTAACTAGCCTGTTTTTTTAAAGAATTATCGTGTTTACCTTAGGAAGGTCAGGCGCTGCTGATGCCAGAAAGGCCAATTATGCTGCAAATGAACAGATTTGTCCCGACAGGGACTCAAATGAAGGACTGAAGGACGGAGCCCGGGTGTTTTCGGCTGGGAAGCGCCCCGTTCGTAGGTGTACGGATTCGTTGCGGCGTTTCCTCCGTCTCGCGACAAAGGAAGCCTGCGGTGAGAATCACCAGGCTACTTAATCACCTTGTCCGCCTGGATCAGCACGCGCTGTGGTATCACAACGCCAATTTGGTGCGCGGTCTTCAGATTGACGAAAATCTCGAATTTGGCCGGCAGCTTCACCGGCAGATCGCCAGGTTTAGCCCCCTTCAGGATCTCGACGACGTACTCGGCCGCGCGCCGGTATAAATCTGCAGCATTTGCGCCGTAGGAAATCAGGCCGCCGGTCTCTACATATCTACTTTCCTCGGTCATCGACACGAGGCGACTTTTTATGGCCAATTCAAAGACTTGTTTTGCATGCTGGGCCATTAGGGGGTTTCTGACGACGATCAGCGCCTCCGCACGCGCCGCGTTCGCGGCTTGGAATGCTCCTGCGAAATCAGGGTTAGGGCCCCGTACCTCAAGAGATCGACGCTCTAGTTTAAAAGCCCGCGCCGCCGCTTCATATTCTTTAAAAGCGATAGCGGGGCCCGGCCCGTCTGCGTCCCAAAGGATTGCGACCCGCGTCATCCTGGGAAGCACTTCTTTGAGCAGCTCCACGCGCTTGGCGCTTAAATCGCGACTAAGATTGGCAAGCCCAGTAATATTTCCACCTGGATGCGCGAAGCTCTCCACAAACCCGGCGGCGACGGGATCGACGGAGCTTATGATAACAATGGGAATCGTTTTGGTGGCTTCTTTAGCGGCCCGGATCACCACATTGTTCGCCGCTACAATCACATCGACTTTCTGTTGCACAAGCTCATTCACAAGCGCGGGCATCCGATCCAACCTGCCCTCTGCATAGCGGCGGTCGATCAAGATGCTTTTGCCTTCCACGTAACCGAGATCCCGCAATCCCATCCGGAACGCCTCGAATTGGGGCAACGGATCCGCAGGAGTACCGGCGGACTCTATAAACCCTATCCGTGGGATCTTCGCAAGTTGCTGCGCCTCGACCGGATCGAAAAAAGCAAGGAGGAAGATGCTTACTGCTAGAACGAGGATCTTTTCTTTCATGGGTTACTACGCGTCATCGGTGTCTAACTTTATCGCCCCTGCTACTGCTATAACCTGACGCGCCAGGTAGAAGTAGGCCAGGGGTCGTAGGGAAATTCTTGTCCGGTAGTCTTAACGTTGCTGGCCTATTCAACTTCGTGGGTGCGCAATCACCCAGCTACCTATCTTTTTACGATTTTTACGCTATGAGGGCAAGAGTTTGCAAATTCTAAGCGTAGGCCAAGTCTTTTCCGAGGCTTGGTATCATTGATAAACGTCCATCTAAACGTCTAACCCTTTGTGCCGACCTTGTGTATCTAGAGCCAAGGCTGTGATTTCCCGCCCGTCCACAGAGAAGTGGTGTATGATTTTCAGTTGCCGCGCGAACGCCGCGACTTTGCCGAATTGTGCACCGACCAAGCTGCCTATGCGAAGCCCCTGTTTCCGCTCGAGGCTGCCGACATCGTGCACCGACCACTCTATCGGAAACTTGATGCCGCGATATGTGCGACGTTTCACGTCAATGAGCCAAAGAGAGCTTCGATGGATGTCGATGCAGGCGAACAGGTCTTCCCTCAGCTCGGTCGTGTTCTGCAGGAACTCCGACAATTGTGGCGATCGCGCGACCCCCGGCGTCCCGGCGAGGGCGATCTCATACCTCGGACGATATTTTTCGTCCAAAAAAATCAGCTTGCCCCTCTTGGTATCAGAGATGAAATATCCTCCGCGCTTTCGCCGCGAGAGTTTGTGCGGGTTGGTAAGACCGGAGATCACTTCTTGGGCCTCGCCTGTGTTCCGGTCGACTACATAGCCCGCTCCTTGATGGAACAAAGTAACGAGAATCTTTCCATCCGAGTCGTAGCAGGCGCTGTTGAGATGCGCCGGTTTTTGCCGAGTAGCGATGCCGAATTCGTACTTTGCCGGATCGTTCACCAGCAGCACTTCGTGACCCATTGCGGCGAGCGTTCTGCATGTTGCGGCCGAACGAACGACGTAGTGACCCAACTTCGACCGGTCGAAACTATGGTCCCAGGCGAACCACTCCCAAACGACTTCTCCGCTTGCCGTATCGAATTCAAAAACGGCATCGAAACCAGCCGAGCCAACCAGGAGTTTCTTTCCATCGGCCGAGAACTCAACCGTGTGTGCTTGATTCAGCCAAGGGTTCTGACAAAATCTCGCCTCACCGGTATACATGTCGATCAACCGAACGGAGTTAGCCGTGGCCAACGCCATTTTGTTTCCCCAAGTGTCCACGCCGTAGGGCTCAACCACGGAAAAAGCCCATTTCGACTCGGCCAAGGTCCAATCGAACCGATCATGAGCCAGAGGAAATGCCGCTACGATCCCTAGGAGATATGGACGGGCGGCTTCCCGTCCGAACACCTCCGCATTCGGCCTTTTCATGTACTCTTCCTGACGTTGGTTCTTCTCCAACTGCAGGGTCGTCTTGACCGTGACCACGACCTCTTCGCGCCGCGCGAGGCCCGGATCGTGCTTGTAGGCGATCAGCGGTTCGGACACGAAAACCGGCTCTGCCCCGCTCGTGTCGCGCAATGAGCGGGCGGTTCTCGGTGCTTTTCGCTGTTTAATAAAGTCCGTAACTTTTCTTAGATCATCGGCAGGCACACGCTGAACGTTTTCCACTTGACGGCTGGATTTGTCCGAATGCTGCGGGAGATTATTGGGTTTCTCCATGGGGGGCCTCCTCGTGCGCCGATCTGCTGGCCACACCAATTGAATTTTAGTAGCAACTAAGCAAATGCAGACTGTCCGTCACAAATTCGTTGGTAATTGCGACGTATGGCTGAACACTGCCTGGTCTCATACCATACTGACAGCGGTTATCAACGGTGTAAAAATATTGACTCTGCCCCCGCCGGGCATCTTGGGATTTGGTAGATCAGTGGCACGAGCGGCCACGACTATGAATTCTACCAATCTCAAACTTCCGCCACACTGAACCCCGGCTGAAGAAACCTAATTGTAGCGCGAGTGGAAGGCCAAGCCGTCAACTGACGGCGAGTACTCATCCGACGAGTGTCAGATGAGCGAAAAACACGCCGGAGTAATCCGCGAGTTGAGGCCCTTAGAACTTGTAGAAATAAACCCAAGGAACCTTGGGGTCGGTTACTTCAAGGTCCACTGCATCGCTGAGCCTCATCCCATCGCACAAGTGGGCGCACATTCGGATGGCTGCTCTCGTCTGCCCAGCCAGCAGTACTGGTTGCCCGTTGTACGCTGGGAGCACCTCCTCGAAAAATGACCGCCAACGCGCAAGACAGTCGAGCCAGCTCTCCCCGCCAGGGTACTTTATCTCTACATAATCAAGCGGTGGCCTCATGCTCGAGGCCGGTTGGCCCTTGAAGTTTCCATAATCGACGGCGTTCAAACGTGCATCCGGGATGGGTGCCGGTAGCTTGAACAGCTCACAAATCAGCTTTGCTGATTCGATATGCCTCGGGGTTGATGGGCAATAGACACCTTTTAAGATGCGAAAGAGTCTGAAAATTCTCTCCAGAAAGTAAGAATCTTGATCCTGCAGCCGCCGGAACTCGGTCCTACGTTCCTCGATCACTTCCGGCAGTACGGGCTGCTCTGACCGGGCAACCAGTCCGTCTCTGTTGTCCGCGCTTGGAAAATGATTCCACACGTATAGAGGAACAATTCCCATAGGTCCTTCTAACGCGCCGCTGCTCCGCTCGTTCACTTACACGCTAAAGAAACGGAGGCGTAATGGATCGTAGGCAAGCGACACGGGGGCCTTGCCGAGCACTGCTTGCAGAACCTTGACCTGTGGGTGCACGGCAAACACCATTCCTACTCCGCCGGTCGCGCCCCCTACACGCGCCGCTTTAGCTGCACCACCCGATCGCTGAATCTTTTCGATGAGTGATCGTACTCGTGGGGGAATGACGCCCATATTCACCTGTCCTCTGTGGTGATCGGGAAACACAGTGAGAGGGTCTTCGCCTGACAACAATCGCTCCGTGCAATTGCCTATTGTCTCTACCGAGTCCATCAGAATCTTTTCTCTTGGCACGCGTTCCTTGAGCCGCCGTATAATTGTAGATGTCGGTGCAGTAGGAAGGCCTGTGTCAACGAGAAAACCGTATCGTAATCGCTTCGGCAGGTCGGTGAATTCGTACTTGTCTCTTCTAATAACGATTGGACGCTCCTCCCAGATCGCGGCAAAATCGATGCCGCTGTGCCCTTTGTTGATAACATTTTCAATAGCAAGGGCTTCATCCCTACAATTTTTTCCAAAGAAACACCGTGCAAGCGCAACAACGACTGTTGTAGAACTTCCCAGCCCTTTTCCTAGAGGGAGCGTGTTCTTAATAGTAAGCTTGCCGGAGAGAGACCCGAGTCGTGCTTCGACCAACTTTATAATCTTGTGGGCAGTAGTGATCCAGACACCGTCTTCCTCTTGGCCGTCCCAGAAAATGCGAAGGCCCTCCTGAGGATTATCACTCCTATCCCAGGTGACGGTAATGTGCATATCCACGGGAACCGCAAGCGCTCGTTTGCCGAACGTGTTTGCCATGTTGCCACTGATTATGATCTTGCCACACGCATGGGCCATTCTTTGCTGCATAGTCGCCTCGCCCGCATTAATAACGCTTTGACCGGAACATCTGCTGACGGCCGGCTTCAGATCTCTCACGGCGGTCGTCGGTTCGGCCTCGTCAAGCAGCTGCGTTGCAGGTGTTTTCCGAAGCGTGTCCATCGAAGGTGAACCCGAAGCGCTCGACGAGCTGGCGGTCCTGAATCCGTACCAACTCCGCGAGGTCGGCCGTGTAGTAGTCGGACGCGTGGGTGTATTCAGAAGTATTCTGCTTGTCCAGGCGGAGCACGTAATCACGCAATTCACCGGTTGCTACGCCGATCCCGTCAAAAAAAGCGACCAGATCCTGTCGCAGAGAGTCCAGTCGGCAGAAAAACACGTCGTCCGCATTTCCGAATAGTTGATTGAAGCGAAAGGTATAATAACCAACTCCAGTGCCGCGGACTTTGCGCATTGAGTCCTTCGTAATGTTAGGAATATTTCTCCTACTGTAATCAACATGCTCAGGCAGCCTCTCGATCAGAACGTCGAGTCTTTCATTATCAGTGCCGAGGTTCAGGGCGTTGCGAGTGGTCCCTATGAAATCGAGCGTTCCATTATCGCTCAGCCAGGAGAACATGATGCTCGCCGTATTTCGGGGCCGCACGTGTTCATACCAAGAGACATAAAATTCCCAAGGATTGCGGATTACACCAAGAATAGGTAAATGCGAGTACTCTGCAGGCAGAAGCTCTCGCGGAAAGTGGTAGCCGATCTCACGAGCCGACGGGAAAAATTTCCTCACAACGTCATACACGAAGGTTCCACCCGCTCGCGGTAGATGGAGAAATATAAATTTATCGGTTATGAGCATTGTTCCACCATCCTCAAGGTAAGAAAATACGCGCTAGCCGAACTCATTTTTAGTTAATTGCCGGGCCGCGGATTCATTCTGCCTGGTCTCATATCGCACCGTGACACCCGCTGTCAAATGGGTTCAGAATGTAGACATGCTTGTCGTCAATTGAGGGCATGGGCAAAAAGGCCCACGGTGAATTTGAGAGCGCACCACCTGGATACTGTGGAGCGAAGGACACCTTTTACGTGGAAACGCTAAGGGCGTGGGGCAGATTGATCAACAGACGCTCATTGATAGATTTAGCAAGGTGACGTTTGCTAAGCTCTATGATCGTAAGACTCGGCTTGCGGCAGCGGATTTACTCAATGACCGAGTGCTGCCATTTTTTGAAGAGTATGAGATCGCGTTGTCGAGAGTGCGGCGTCCCCAATGATCTCGAAGTCTTTTTCCTTTTCGAGGAGATTCGCTAATCCCTTTCAGAAAAGTGTGTGGTCGTCAACTAGCAGTAAGGGCGGGTTCATCAATACCACGTCATACAGAGGCGGAGCGCCCTCGAACAAACCGCCGTGGGCCTCGGCGCCGGTTAAAGCGTTGCCGTGCGCCGGGCAGTCAAGCCTATCAGGCATGATAAGATGCCGACCACTAACACGAGATGCAATCGTGACGGCGAGTTTGTCATAACCATTCACACGGGCGACGACGCTAATTCGGCGAGCTCCGAACGGCAGCCGGCGTCTTACTTCTTTTTTCCCGGCGGTTCGGTCGGCCCTTCGACTCGAGCCCCGGCCTTGGCTGGGGGCTCTTGCTCAGGATTCCGCCCCACAGGCTTGCCCGTGGGGCTCCACTTTTCGATCTTGGAGACCACTTGGCTGGCGGTTTTGTCCCATTGAAGACTGCGCAGTTGGGTTCGAATGCGATTGAGAAGATCCCGGTTGTTGACCGGCTTGGCGACAAACTCGCTGACGCCGAGTTCCATGGCCGCAGCCCGAGTGTTCATGTCGTCCCGGGCGGTGAGCATGATGACCGGCACGGCGGGGCAGATGTTCTTGAGTTCGCGGGCGACCTGGAGACCATCCATGCCCGGCATCATGACGTCCAAGACGATCAAGTCCACGGGCCGCGATTTGACGATCGCAAGACACTCGCTGCCGCTGGAAGCGCCGACGGCCACCAGGCCGTGCTTGGAAAGCAGCAACAGGAGAAACTCGAGCGTGCCCTTGTTGTCGTCGACGACGAGAACCGTAGGGGCCGTTCCCGCCGGCGTTGGCTGTCCGGTGTTGTCCATAAGTGGCACCGCTTTCTTCATCGTTCGTCGCTAACTTTCCTTATCCAAGTCCTGAGCGGCGATAAATTCCGCAAAAGGCTTGACGGGCTCGGTCGCTTTGACCGCTTGGGTCCTCCGCGCGGCCGGCTTGCGCTGAAGCTTTTCCACAAGCGTGGTTCTCTTTAAGCCCAGCATGCGCGCCGCCGCGCTCTTGTTTCCGTTGGCCAGGCGCAGAGCCTCTTCCATGAGCCGAAACTGTAGCTGCTCCGTCGCCTGACGCAAGTTGATCTGCCCGCCGCTGAGCGTCGGCTGAGGGCTTTTCTTGTCGGAAACGAACGCGCAAATGTTGGCCGGCAGATCTTTTAGGTCAATGGCGCCATCCTGGCTCAGGATGACCAGCCTTTCGACGAGGTTATCCATCTCCCGAATGTTTCCGGGCCAATCATATTCCCACAGATAAATCATCGCTTCACGGGAAATAGAAACAGACAAGCCATGTTTCCGACTGGAACATTCAAGAAAGTGATTGATCAGAAGCGGAATGTCCGAGCGACGCGCGCGCAACGGCGGCAGGTGAATGGGTATGACCTGCAGCCGAAAGAACAGGTCCTCGCGAAAGGTGCCCTTTTCGACCTGATGCGCGAGCCCTTTGCTGGTGGAGGCGATGACGCGCACGTCGACGGGCTGATCCGATCCCACCGATTTCACGGCGCCGTCTTGCAGCACGCGCAAGAGTTTGGCTTGCAACGGCAGCGGCAGTTCGCCGACCTCGTCAAGCAGGATGGTTCCATGGTTGGCCAATTGAAACATGCCGGCGCGTGTGGAATGCGCGCCGGCGAATGCGCCGCGCGTATGTCCGAAAAGTTCGCTTTCGAGCAAATTCTCCGGGATGGTAGCGCAGTTGACCGGCATGAACGGCCGGTCGCCGCGTAAGCTTAGATTATGGATCGCTCGTGCCGCCAGTTCTTTGCCCGTGCCGCTTTCGCCGGTGATTAGCACGGTCGCGTCGGTTACGGCCACTCGCCGAATGGTCTCTTGAATGTTTTTGATCGAGGGGTGCTCACCGATCATCCCCGATGAAGGCAGCATAAAAAATCGCGAATCTGCTTGCGGCGACACCCTCATGGGCACGCCTATGGTTGACGGTTATTCCCTTAACTACGGCGTTTTTCCAAAACCATGCGTGCGCGGAACGTTAAAAGCGCCGATTACGAATAGAAATTGGCTCTTCAGACTCTCATGTGGGTAACATGGCCAACGCTGTTTCAACGACGAAACCCTTTCAAACCACGAAGCTCACGAAGGGCACGAAGGGTTCGGGTAACCATGATTTTAAACTTCGTGT
>Ga0184639_10000639_pt1 | contig 13943 bp, 32 predicted proteins | sample PLM31_170_b2_FD_133155 | JGI IMG/M metagenome (GOLD analysis project Ga0184639, IMG submission 133155) | Groundwater sediment microbial communities from an aquifer in East River, Colorado, USA - PLM3-1_170_b2 | ecosystem: Environmental > Terrestrial > Soil > Riparian zone | place: USA: East... | reverse complement strand
GGGCGGGGTGACCCCTCCCCCCCCTGCCTCTGTGTCGCTCATGCCCCAAGGTCTGATAAGAAGCATTATGTCAACTGGCGCACGATGCGTCATTGGGCAATATCGGGTACTTAGCATCATGGGCATCTGCTGGGGAGGGGACAACCACTACATCTAGTGGAGGGGGACTACAGCCCTGGGGAGCTGCCTTGCCGTTGCCGGATCTCACGCGCACACGCTTCTCTCGCTGTGCCAGCAATCCTTTCCGCTCTCTCCGCTGCTCCTGCACCATCTGCATCAGCCACGGATTCAATATCCCATCCGTACTCCACCACACGCGTCTCCCATCCATCCCACGCTTCCGTAGCAGCATGGGCAACCCCTGCTCCCAATACAGCCGCATAAGTGCCCGATAGTCCTTCAGCCCTACGGCTTGCGCTATGGCTGGCGTTCCCCAGTACTGCACCAGTCGCACTCTCCTCTACGCACCTTCCAGCGCCGCATCAGCCAGAAGGCTTGTAAGGTGAAACCCGCGCGCCCCTTGCAGAACAGGGGCGCTTAAGCACCAGTCCGCTTCCGCATCTCCCTGTGGAACACGCCGTTCCAGGCCGCCTTGCGCTCGTCCGTGCGGGCCAAGGGCATCTGCGCATCCGCTTCGGCCACCGCGAACGGTACATGCGCGTTGCGCTGAGCCACGTACGCGCATCGGTGCCACCGATTGGGAGGCAGATGCTTGGGACCGATGTAGCCTTCACGGCACAGGCAGGGTTTCATCTCTCCTCAGGCTCCAGATTCGCCCTCTGTGAGGGCTCGAAGAGATGGCGCAGTCTTTGCCACAGCGTGGGAGGCGTGTCAAGGGGAAAAATCAGGCCTTTGGATTCAGGCACTTGCAATGCTACAAGCGGAGCATGTGAAAAAGGGGGGCAAAAGGACGGACGAAGGAGTTTCACAAGCGGGAGCTTGTACGGGCTTCTGCGAGGTCATGACACGCGCGGCACAACGCGAGTCCATTCGTAGGATCATACCGAAGCGTGGGGTGGGTCCGCCAAGGCTTGAGGTGATGGGCATCGAGCCTCCGCTTCTCCCCACAGGCCTGGCAGCAGCCCCAGGCACGGCCCACAACCCGCTGACGCCAGCCCCAATACCGCACGGGATCCGCATCGGGTCTGTAGGCCATGAGCTGGCCGGCAAAGCGCACCCAGGCTGTGTTTTCGAGAAGATGCTTGGGATGGATGGTGTAGAGGCCGGGAGAGCGTTCTTGGCGGTCAGGCCAGCGGAGTTTCTGCTTCCGCCGCCGGTTCACATCGCGGCCCCCATAGAGCCACGCCCGGGTCAGGTGGGGGGAGCCGGAGAAGGGGCGCATGGCTACACTATACCAGAGATTTCATAACGTTACAAACTCTTTTAATGAAATGCTTGGCCTGAAGGCCAGCAGAACGGGCTGGAGTCATGGCTGGGTGTCAGGGGCGGGGGTCGCACGTCGCGGAGCCCCTTGCGCGGTCCGCAGTCCAGACAGACCGTGGGATCGTCCGGGTGCGTGGGCTCCTGGTCAGGGCGGAGGAAAATGCTACAGAGGGCACAGCGGGGGAAGGGGGCTGTGTTATCCATCCCGCTCCTCCCACCTCACCTTTTCTGGCGGTGGCTCCAGGTTGCACCCCTCACACACCGTCGCCCGATGCGTGAGCAGATACCGCCGCGCCTCCTGGTCGCTCCAGCGCGTCTCGGGCACCACCGCGCGGCACACGGGGCACCGGAAGAAACGGAGAGCGCGGGGGAGGTCGGGCATGGGCTCAATACTTAGGCGCTTAATGCCGCCTCCAGTATCGCTCCAGCGATGCACCAGCTCGCCGCAATGGGGTGGCCAGCGGTAAAGAGGAAATACCCCGCCGTGAGAAATGCCGTCACGACAAGCACCTTGCTGGCGTCCTTCACTTCCCCAACACCTTCGCCCACTCCGCCGCCGAGCTGAGCCAGGTGGCTGCCTCAGCACCATTGAGGTCATGATCCGCCCAACGTCCCCAAAGGCTTGGCGCGAATCGTTGGAGAAATACTCTAACTTCAACGGGACCATCCCCCACACTACACGGGAAACAGGGCACGCCCTTTCGTACTCGACAGAGTGGTGGCCCTGTGCGCTCCACCCGCTTCGCCGCCCGCGCCAGCACCTGGGCGATGGTCACAGCTCCCTCCACACCAGCGCGTCGGGGCCGCGCACCCCTTTCTTCCAGCCCATGACCGCGAAGCCGCACCGCCGCAACTCGCCCCCACACCAGCCTTGCGCCTCGGGGGACGCCTGCGCCTTCGCCAGCCGCTTCGAGACGCTCGTCGCGTCCGTGGCGTTGACGAGGAGGACATTCCCATCGCGGTACGCCAGGATATCCGCCGTCCACACGTCGCGCCGCGTCTTGGAAAAGGCATTCCATGAGGCGACGACGACGGCCGTCCAGCCTTGGTCGCGCAAGTGCTTGAGCGTGCGCTGGGTCGGGCTCACGTCCGCCCCTCCGGCTCTACCCAGGGGATCCCCAACAGCGCGAACAGGTCGCGCTCCTCGCGCACGAACGTCGGCACGTCGCCCTTCATCAACACACCGCCTTCGCTCCGATAGCCAGCCCGCACCCAGCCCTTCGCCAGCACGCGATGCGAGAAGTCGGCTGAGCCGGTTCTTATGGCCAGGATCAGCCCGTAAGTGTCGGGCGTCGCCATGAACAAGTCGAGCGGGATGCCTTCGGGCAGCGTGCGTTGCGTGTAACGGCCATCCGGCTCCCCCTTGACCTTCGGCCAGCGCTTAACAAGCGCCACGAACTCGGACGCCACCTGCGTTTCCCCTGGAAGCCATGCGGGCTCCCGCTTCGGAATCGCCACGATCTCGATATCCCGCACCTGCGGCTTGCGGCGCCGGATGCTGCCCGCGATCTCGCAGCGGTCGCAGAAGGGGAGCAGCTCCGAGCGAACACGGTCGGCGATGCGCTGGGCGTCCGCGAGGGGCCAGAGGCGGTTATGCACTGTCGGGCTCATCGGGGGGGCTCCGTGTAGATCTTCCGAAACACTTGTAAACAGCGGAAGGTCATGTCACGCTCACGTGGCAATTCTGAATGGCGATGTTCTCTGCCTTGAGCAAAACCAGAAGCACGTTCAGGGCTTCACGCTTCGTGAAGTTATCCGCCGAAGATTTCATAATCGCCACCACCGCAGCGCGCGCTTCGCGGATTGCGTCTTTATCGGAGGCCTGAATCATCATGCCGATTTTGTTTTGTTGTTTGCTCAAAACGCCCCCTCCTCCTCCGGGTACATCCGCGCTATCACGCGGGCCATCGGGCCCGGCTTCCGTTTCAGACGCCCCAGCTCGTCGGCACATGCCCTCCAGCCCAGCCCCGGGTAATCGCGCTCCATCGCTTCACAGAGGGCCACGGCCAGGGCCTTGTCCATCACCGCAGCCACCATGCACGCCTTGGCGCGCTGTGCCATCCCCTGCGGGAGAGGCTCAGAAGGTAGAGGGCGATAGGCGGCGACCGGCGTGGGCTGCACATCTGGCTTGCCATCGCCAGCGCAATTCCAGCAGAAGCCCGTCGCATCGAGGGCCGTGCCGCACGAGACGCAGTTACCTTTGCTCATGAGTGCCACACGTCCTCGCCTTTACGTTTCACCATCACTTGGTGCATAGGCACTTTCTCAACATACCGACGGCTGTAAACCAATTCGCTATGAGGGAGCAAATCCAAAAGGGTGCCTACAATCTTCCCTTCATTCGCTTCTGGGGCCCTCGCCACCATTGAAGTCACCGTCAGCGAATGACGCAGAGAAATTTGCCAGAATGAATAAATCGCTTCAATCTTGCGGTCATTAAGAACTCCGTTGAAATCCAACCATGCTGCGTCGAAGTCGGGTAATGCGCAGCGCGAAATGAACTCCTCCACCTGAGCCAACTCATACCAAGCCACCTGTGGTGTCCGAACGACATCGGAGTCCACGACTTCAATTCTTCTGTCGCGCCCTGGAATCCAATGCAACGAGGCTTTGAAGATCGCGGCGTCGCTCTCGACGGCGTAGATTTCCGTGGTGGAACCAGCATAACAGGCCCGCGCTTTCGTGAGCATACGCTCAAACGGCCATTTCAACCCAGGCAGAGTAAGAATCCGAAGCGGACCGGGCCAGATGCGATCACGATAGTGGACGAACACGGCGGCGCGGGCTGAAGACTTCTCCGGGTTGCTATGCGAGGCCATTTTCTGCGCAAACGCAATCCCGCCTTTTGGTCTTCCACGCAGGTGAACCGCCGCAGCCAACTCTTCATGATCGGCATCGCAGAGGCTGTGATAGGTCATGCCATAGCGACTTGAAATGGTCTTCACTGCGCCCCCCAATTACCCCTTCCCGTCATACACCCCCTCCATAATTCGCGTCCACCGAGCGTCGTTGGCCACGAGCCAGTCGAACGAAGCCTTCCAGCCCTTGTCGTTTTCGCCGAGGAGAAACGGGGTGCGGGCGACGCGGGCGAAGAGCCCCTCCCACTTCACCATGCTATCGAGGGAGGCGAAGCGGGCCTTGATGTGCTGCTTCCTCGGGGCCGTCAGCCAACGCACCAAGGGCAGGGCTGGAGCACAGAGGCGGTTGAAGGCGTCCTTCACCCTTTCGGGGCTGGGTAGGCCGTCTTCAGCGAGCAAATTAGGACTCTCTTTAGAGAGTAATTCCGGAGGGGAAGGGGAAGGGGAAGGGGAGCGATTAACTTCTTCTGAACTTCTTGCGAATTTCTTTGGTTTTTCTGTAGAACGCTTCGGCTTGTCTTCACGCCTCTCTGCCATCCGTCTTTTCGCCGCTTTACGCTGTGCAAGCACTTCGGCTTTCGAGGGGTTGTAATCCAAATAATCATGTATCAGATAGCCACCTTCCCGCTGCTCCCACAGTCCGGCGCCCACCATGATCGCGGGCCAATCGAACTCGTCACCATCCGAACCAACCGCGAACATTCCGCGAACACCGCCGGTCTCAATTCCCCACGACTCAAACCCGTCCAGGAGGCCCGGGATGATCCCGGCGGGCAGGAAGCCGTCCGTCAGGTGGCGCGAGGCATAGCAGAACGCGCGGACCTGGAGCGCGAGGGCCAATGGGGCGAACCGATCCAGGCCGGCAAACTTGGGATGGTCGGCCATCTGGTCGTCTATCTTGACCCAGCTCACCCTTACCCCCTCCCTCCCGCTTGCCGCTCCGCCCTATCCAGCCACTTCCCCAGCTTCGCAATCTGGGCGATCAGGTGTTCGGTGGGCTGGCGCATCTCGAGGGCCCTGAAAAGCCCGAGTGCCAAGTGCGGGAGGAGCCGCGTGGCGGTCTCCGCAAGGCGGGCGGCGTGCTCCCGGGGGCGGGTGTGGCTGAGGGGGGAATGGAGGGTGGGCATTAGCGCCCCTCCAGTGCCCGCTTCACGGCCTTCGCCACGGCCCGGCCCATGGGGAGCGGGACGCCGTTGCCAACGCACTTGATCTTCCCGGCCACCGTGAAAGGTGCTTCAGCGAGGAATTCATCGGGTAGCCCTTGCAGGCGGATCGCGTCGCGGTAATAGGATTCGGTTTTGTAGCCCATCGCGCTCGCGCCTTTGCGCGTCGCTTGGTGTCGCTCGGTGTACGTGCGCTTCACTTTGGCGCTGCCGCCGACCTTGACAGGGATCGGCGCGGCGCCGCCACTCGCGCACACTGTCGGCTCCGGCTGCATAGAGTGCAGCGCCGCCCATTCGATGTCCAGCCGACAGTCTTCTACGACACGCCCGAACGTGAATGCGCGACATCGACTCGTCTCACCGCCGACGGCGATGTCCGTGACCATCTGCGTCTTGTGATAGAAACCTGCCACGCGCGGCGTCGGCGCTCGGGGCACGTTCTCCATGACAAACCACGCGGGGGCCGCCTCGGATACGACACGCTCGAACTCGGGAATCAGGTTCTCGGCCACCTTATAACCGTTGTGCTCAACGAGGTGGCGCAGTCGGCTGAAAGCCTGACACGGAGGCCCCCCGATCACGCCGTCGAACTTGCCGGCGGGCGGATGGAAGCGCCGAATGTCCCCGCCCCACAGGAGATCGGGTCCACGCACGATGCAGAAACCTTCTTCCTCGAAGGCCATGTCGAGGAGGCCGATGCCGGGGAAAAGGGAGAGAACGAGGTCAGACACCTACCGCCTCCCCATCCACCACATCACCACGTCTTCGCCCATCGCACTTTCGCCCCGGTGGGCTGGTCGGTCCGCCGTGTGTTGCCCCAAAGGTCTGGCTGCTTCTCGCTGCTATGATTCCATTGCCCGCCGCCCGCCAATCCCTCGTTCACCCACCCGGCAGCTTTGAGCGACGTACCCGGCTCGCTTGCCAAGATGTAGGTCTGCACACGATGGTAGCCGAGCACTTTGGCCGCCCGCGCCCCGGCGCCGTAGAGAGCACTACAGGCATTCGCCGTCCCATCGGTACAGAGGCGAGTCACTTCAATCACTTCTAGCGGATCACCGCCATTGCGTGCAACGGGGCGGCCGCAGACAGCCACACCGACAAGCTGCCCATTCTTCCATGCCGATAGAGAGAAGCGATGGCCTTGCACGGGTTTATGGTGTCGGTGGAATTTGGCGATAAATTCATTTGCGTCTCGGAGCTCAATCGGGCGGATTTCCACGGCCCATCCCCAACACCCCCGTTAGCAAGATCGCCCACAGCAGCGCCGAGAACAGCATCAGCCCGGGTTCCCAAGCCGACGGCATCGGTGGCCCCGTGCAGGCGCGAAAGAGGGGGCAGAACCAAAGCGGCGGCATCGGCCTCTACGATCCTCCGCAGGAGAAGCGAACTGTGCGCGAGGCCGGATTCCCCACCCGGCACCGCTAACGCCTACTGCCGTTGCCCTAGGAGCGTTTGGCCTAGGCCCTTGCCGTCGCACTCCGGCGTAGCCGTACTACACGGCCCCTTCGGCGTTCCCCTCCCGGCGTGTACGAGCCTCACGCCGCTCGCGCACATTCCAATTTGTTCGGTGACCCCGGCTGCCCCCGTCCTAGGGCCGGCCGGGTGGCCTGGGTTAGCGGCTGTTCCTAGTGCCCGTCGTCCTGCCAACGGTAGATTGTTTCCCAGGAAATACCAATCACCTTGCTGATGCGCTTAGCGACGAGCAGGCCGTAGGAATCGCCTCGAAGAAGCTGGTGGGCCCGCTGCGTTGTCACGCCGAGGGCCCTGCCGAGAAGACTGGGCCGGTGGAGATTAAAGGGCTCTAGTTTCTTACGGAGTTGTGCCATGCCCAGACAGGTAGCATGATCCCTGTGGCCCTGTCAAGCGAATATTTTAGTTTCGAGGGGCTAAAGATTTCGCTTGACAGCCCCTTGCCCGTGTGCGAGATTGCCAGCGAAAGGAGGCTCACCCATGGACGCTGCCGTAGATAGAGTTCTTGCTGCCCTCACCCAACTCGCACAGAAGGCGGGGAGCACCGTTGAAAATATCTTTCCCATTCTCGTGCGACAGGCATACCTTGCGGGCTGGCTCGGCCTGGTTGTCTGCGCTATTGTGACCCCAGCAGTCGTGTTTGGCGTGCGACATTTCTATCGGTTCAAGAGTTCCGACAAGTACGATCCGGCCTTTAATGAGGCGGGGGCGAAAATCGCGGCAATCGTCCTCGCGATTGGTGGAGCGTTCTTTGTCGCCTTGACGCTCGAGGCCAGTATGCTGCGTATCCTCAACCCCGAATACTACGCGATTAAGCTGCTGCTTGAGACGATGGGCGGCGCAGTCGGGAAGTAAAGGAGCCCCTATGCACCCCCATGAGGCCACGGCTCTCCTCCCCCCCTGGACTCCAATCGGGCCCCTTATCGCCCGGGGTTTCTTTTTTATCGGTGAGCTCGCCGACTTCTGGGCTGGCGGGCGGCTGGACTGGCGGTCGATTTTGTCGAAAAACTGAAAGGAGGCAACCATGAGCCCTGAAGTCATCGCGTGCGATTCCTGTAAAGCCTCCATTCACCGCGACGATTGGCCCTCCCACCAGTGCGCTCCACTCACGGCCAAGCCGGTGCTCCCTGTCGCCGGCTGGCTTCTCCGCATCGAGCACGGCCGCCTCCGCATCCTCACCCTCGGGGCGCTGCCGCTGTTGGGCTCGGTCCTCGTGGCGGCGACGGTGCTGGTGGAGGCCGACTTCGCCCGGGAAGATGAGGCGGGGCTGGTGCGGTATTTGCTGAGGGAATTGGAGGGCAGGGAATGACCTACAAGGCTTTCCTGGCGGCGTTGAGGAAGACGAAAAGAACTTGGAGGGTTGAACCTGACGGCCTCATACGCTGTGCGAAGGGTGCCTGTCCAATGGGTGTCCTCATGAAAGACCATCCCACCCCAGGTCCAGCACTTGCTTCAGAAGAACTTGGACTGAAATATAGCACGGCCTACAACATTATGTGTGGTGCTGATTCGCCTTTGCGGCTCTTGAAGAAGAAATCAGAACATCAGGCCCGCCGCGACCTCCTCCGCGCCTGCGGGCTGAAGGAGCGCCCATGAGCGAACGGTGCCCGAAATGCGGCAACACTTGGGTCCGCGCAAAATACGAGAAGCTTTCTGAGAAGGAGTGTCTACGGTATGTATGCCCCTGTGGCTATAGTTGGACGACGCGCACATTAGACGCGCCATATACCCCCCGCAAGCAGGAGGAGCGATGAGCGCCCCGAGATACTACGACAAAGCAGGCCAACCGCTGGAACTCATGGAATGGGCAAAGCTCGTAGAGAACACAGAGTATAAAATCGTCTGCCAAGACACGCTGCCGAATGGCAAATGGATTTCTACGGTGTGGCTTGGCCTCAATCATTCTTTTGGCGAAGGCCTACCGCTCATTTTCGAGACGATGGTGTTTCCGAAGAAAGGAGATTGGAGCGATCAAGATTGCGACCGCTATTCCACGATTGAAGAGGCTATTGCAGGCCATGAAGCCATGGTGAAGAAGCACACAGAGGAGGAGCGAGATGAGTGATGTTGCGGTACGGGGGCAGGAGGAAATCGGCCTCGCTGAACTGCGCCAGCGCCTTCCCGAACTCAAGGAGAAGGCCGATCTGGTGCGCGAGTTTCAGAAGATGGTGCTGCGGGAAGGCGTGGACTACGGGCCCATTCCCGGCACCGGGGATCGGGATGTGCTGCTGAAGCCCGGTGCGGAATCGCTCATCGCGTGGCACAACTTCGATAGCCCCGACCCGGAGATTGAGAAAGAGGAACACGATTGGGCCACGGGCTTCCACTACTACGTCGTCCGCAGAACTGTGCGTTCCTCTCGCGGGAAGGTGTTCACATCGCTCCGCGCCTGTTCGAGCTTCGAGAAGAAGTATCGCTACGATAGGGTGGGTAACGAGCGCCCCGTGGCCGACCTCAACAGCCAGTCGGACAACGTGCTGGCCATGGCGGATAAGCGGGCTCTGGTGGCCGTCACGCGCCTTGCGACTGCCACTTCGGGGCTGTTCGATGAAGAGTACGACGAGGAGAAAGAGGAGGCCGCCGCCCCTGGCCTCCGCGTCCCCTTCGGTAATTCCAAGGGAAAGTTAGTCTCTGAGTTGACGGACAAGAAGGATATCTCCTGGCTGGCCGATGCCGTGGCCAAGAGCCTCACCGACCCCGCCAAGAGCCGCTACAAGCCGCAGAACGAGCGCCTGCACGCCGCTCTCGTGGCGCGGTTGGCGGAACTGAGCGCCCCTCCCAAGGAGGAAGCCAGCGCCACGGCACCGCCTGCCGAGGGCCTAGACCCTTCCTGGCACGACAAGCTGCAAGTCGAAGTGACCGCCGTGCAGCAGGAGCGCGATCCGAAGAAGCTGGTGCTGAGCGGGCTCCTCAGCGCCATGGGCTTGAAGACGTTGGCCGATGTGCCGTCGCAGGCGGAAGGCGTGAGGCTGTTCGCGGAATACTTGAAGCGGACGGGCAAGGGGCAGGAGAAGATGCTATGAGCCCCAGGCCAGCGGGCGGCTACAAACTCGCCAGCGGGGAGCGGGTGCCGGGCAACACCACCATTGTTTCTCAACTCGGCTGGAACACCCGCCCGCTCATGTATTGGGCGAATAAGATGGGGCTTGAGGGGAAACCCTTGGCTGAGGCCCAGGAACTAGAGGCCACAGTTGGCACGTTCATTCACGCGATTATTGAGGCAGAACTCCGAGGCAAGCCAAGACCAGAGCTTGCTATCTCCCAGGAACAGAAAGATCGCGTGGATAATGCCCTGTTGGGTTTTTACGAATGGCGGGACTCGTCTTTACTGAAGGTGACGCATATCGAAATACCGCTCATCTCCGAGATTCACCGCTACGGCACGACGCCGGACTTCCCCGCTCTGGTGAGACAACGACGGCGGATGATTCAACTCAAGACTGCGGATGGCCTCTATCCCGAAGTGTTGATCCAAGTTGCGGCAGAAGGAGCGGCGTGGGATGAGAACTTCCCGGATGATCCGGTAGATGGATATGACATTCTACGCATCGGGAAGGGGGACGGATCGTTTCACCATGACTATTTCCCACGAGGCGCACCGAAGATGGTTGCGGCGCTTAAGTGCTTTCTGCACCTCCGCGCCCTCTACGATTTGGCGAAGGCAATGAAGTAATGCCTTCGAAAGATAAGAACAAACTCGCAGCAAAGATGGCGAGATATCGGAACAGACCAGAAAGTAGACCAAAATGCAGGGCACGATTGGCTGCGGCCTACGCCCAAAGAACCGGACTACTCACCAGGCAACAATGTAATGACTGTGGCAATCCAATCGTAGAGAAACATCATGAGGATTATGGCAGACCACTAGACGTAACATGGTTGTGTCGGTCTTGTCATCGTAAGCGTCATTCTGGTTAGCCCCGTCGCGCGAGAGGAGGGTGGGGGGGTGGAAGTTCTACCTTGTCCGTTCTGCGGTCTAATCCCCGTGATTAGTCAATGGCATGGCGGCCCTATTACAAAGCGTAGAATCGGATGTGGCAATAACGAGTGCGCCGTAATGCCTGGCGTGACTGGCGAAACGCTAGAAATCGCCGTTGCACGATGGAATCAACGGGAGGCCCCATGACCACGGAGTGCAGGTTCAATGAGATTGAGCACCACGGTTTCTGCGTTGTCCATCAGCAGCGACTTACCCTCTGCCTGACCGCCGCCCAGGCGCTCCAGCAAGAGGTAACAAGACTAGTAGGTGCCAACGAGCATTGGCACGCTAGAGTGGAACAGTTGAAGTTAGAGACGGAGGCGCTCCATCGGCAGGTGGACGATTTGGCTGCCTTTGCCGACCATCAGGGTAAAGAGGCGCTCAGGTATGAGTCCCGCCTCACCTCCCTCCAGCGGCAGGTGCAGGAATTCTTCCAAGAGAAGGGTGAGCACTATTTGGATGTTGACGAGACTCTCGCCACCCTCCGCCTCGTCCTCGGGGAGGGCGGGGAGGGGGAAACCAATGCCTGAAAACTTCATCTACGAAACCGCCATGACAATCGATCACGAGCTCGGGACCATGCTGGCGGATACCACGGTCAAGAGCATCGCCACCCAGCTCCTCCGGGCCGGGTTCGAGGAGGTCACGAAGCTCACCTCAGCCCCCTACCGGCGGTTTGTGGGGAAGGCCGACCAAATCCGCTTCCGGCGTCCTAAGGGACAGAGAATTTCGGCCAAAGCAGCGGCGAGCAGGGCAGAGGGGCTACGCAGGGCTAGGCAGGCCAGAGCCCCCAGTACGGCTCTCTAAGGTACAGAAAACTAGCCTACCCCGGCGGCACCGCCCCCGCCACCGCCTCTGCCGCCATGTCAAACCGCTCCAGCGCCTTCGCCCTGGCCTCCGCAATCTGCTCCGGGGTCGCCCCAGCCAGCTTCGCCTGGTCTACTAGCATCGCGGTGATCTGTGTGGCGGCGTTCACCAAGCCGAGAATCGCCAAGGGATCCATGCTACCTCCCATAGACGTAGTAGAGAACTAGTTGATTGGAAAGGGCTTGTATCCTGTTGGCCGCATCCTGGGCTGACGTGATATCCCCGGCCGCCACCGCAGTTTTATAAGCCGCATGCGCCGCCCCGTAGCTCTGTTGGAAGGCCCGGAACCAGGTGGCCCAGGCCACACACTTCTCGGCTGGAATCTCTTTTCTGGCGCAGAGTTGCACGTAATGGCCGTTGGTGATTACCGCCTGCTCCCCGACGATGGCCGCCGTGGTGGCGCTGACGGTAATGGGATCCACCTTGCCGGCGCAGGCCGAGATAACGAAAACGAGCAGAAACAAAGATATTTTGGCACGATGTTTCACGTAAAACCTCCCTATGCCGGCGGCTGTCGATAGGCCGCCTTGATGTGGTTTGCCGCGGCCATGCAGCCAGCGACGATGGCCAGGATCAGTACGCCTGTGTTCGGCACCACGACTCCCCCGGCCTGCACCATCGCCCCGCTGACGGTCCCCCCAGCGGCCAGAATGAAGTCGGCCAGGGTTTCCAGGAGCATCCGTGCGTAATTGGTCATCGCTCCTCCTTGGTGAGAGTCACTTCTTCCTCAGCGCGTCCAGCTCGTCCTGGGCTTCCTTGAGCTGCTGCAGCACGTTGCGGCACGTCTCCCGGATGCCCTTGTCGCCCTTCACGCATGCTTTCCCGTACCGCTCCTCAAAGGACCAATAGAGCTGCTGAAGGTCTTTGACGCGGCTGTTGGTCCGAAACTCCTGCTGGCTAATCTCCAATGCGGCGACGCGCTCGGCTCGTGCATACGTCGCGTCTAGCTTGTAGTAGCCTCCGCCGATGAGGAGGATGGCACCCACGATGGAGCCGGCTTTGGTGAGAGCGTCAAGCGACACTATAGGGCTCCTTGCAATCGAACTCCACGTGGCAGTGCTCCCCCGGCGTCCCCTCCCCCTCGAAGATCACATCGAAGTCCGGCCCCAGGCGCTCGGCCAGCTCCTCGCACGCCTTCTTCGCCTGGCTCCGGTCATAGGTGGTCCCCATGTTATTGGTTCGCAAGTCCACTGCCAGCATCGTGTAGTGCTCCGATCCGCGCATGTGCCTGCCCTCAATGCCGCCCGTAATCACCAGCTCGTCCGCGCCGTACTTATGCCAGACGTGCTCGGCGACGTGGATAGCGAAGAATACTTGCGGCTGGAGGCCGCCGAGACGGACGCCGGCCTTGACGCGGATCATGGCTTCCCCCACCCCGCCAACCATCCCAGGATTCCCCCGATGATCGCCGTCGCCCCAGTCAGGAAGGCTCTCCAGATTTCGAGCACCCGGAGCCGCTTCCCATGGTTATCCAGGCGACCGTTTACCTGATCGAGTTTCTTTTCGATGGCGGTGAGTTTAGTCAGCACCGTGCCCTGGAAGGAACCGGACTCAAACTCGTCGCCCATCACATTCCTCCCTCCGCCCCAGCGTCCGCTCCAGGTCGTCGCCGTGCATCTCGTAGCCTCTTAATGAGTATTCGTCACGCGCCACCGGGCCGTTGTAGCATCATAGATAAGTTCTACCGTATCATCCGCAGCGATAGCAATGGTCGCGCCAGTGCCGGTAATGACCCGATCAGCCGCAACGGGGGCACCCGCATCTTCATTGGTCAGATTGATGCTGTTGGCCCCAACATTGATAAGGCGGAGACCCGCTCCTTCTCTGCCAGCCAGAATCCCCTGAATAGACCTCCCGGCAATGTCAGAAGAGATGCGCCAGACTCCGAACATCCCACCATCGTAAGCAACCTGATTGGACGTAATCTGAGCAGGTGTGGTGATGCTGAAGCGCGGTACATTCACGAAGACTTCTGCTCCGGTCCGAACAGAATTTACGAATTCCCCGGTCACCATGGCCCCAGCGCCGACAGAGATAAACCCGAAAGTGTTTCCGAAGTTTGCCCCGTGCGTGCTGAATCGCCCGTCAGTGACACTAATGCCGGGATCAGCAGAGGAAGAGTACGCCCCGCCTATAATGGCAAGATGGCCGTCTTTGTTAAAATTGATGCCGTTCGCCGCCATGCCCGTCATCTGGGAACCGACTAGGAGCACGTTATAGGCG
>Ga0184639_10000638_pt1 | contig 13943 bp, 17 predicted proteins | sample PLM31_170_b2_FD_133155 | JGI IMG/M metagenome (GOLD analysis project Ga0184639, IMG submission 133155) | Groundwater sediment microbial communities from an aquifer in East River, Colorado, USA - PLM3-1_170_b2 | ecosystem: Environmental > Terrestrial > Soil > Riparian zone | place: USA: East... | reverse complement strand
TACTTCAAGGCTCTAAGCTCTATGATTCAAGAAGAGAATATTGGACTGAATTAATTCAATTTGCAAAGCACATGTCACTTTCTCGTGCTATGAGAACGCTAACAATCATGGGTAGATCAGAAAAAGACAAACTTGACTTGGCTCAGATGCTTTATGCTCCTATGCAAGCAGTAGATATTCATGCGATGGATCTGGACATTGTTCATTCTGGAATGGACCAAAGAAAGATCCACATGTTGGTAAGAGAGATTTTCCCAAAGATGAAATGGAAAGTGCCAGTAGCTATACATCACCGCCTTCTTCCTGGTCTTGCAGAACCAGAACCTGCTTCTGGAGAAGATGACAAGATAGCAAGTAAGATGAGTAAGTCAAAGCCAACCTCTGGGATATTTATCCATGATTCTGATGATGAGATACGATCTAAAATTAAGAAGGCGTGGTGTCCAGAAGGAATAGTAGAAAATAATCCCCTACTAGCAATTTCTAGACACATAATTCTTCATGAGTTTAATAAGATTTTAATTGAAAGACCTGCAAAGTTTGGTGGAAATATAACATACACAAATTATGCACAATTAGAATCAGATTTTTCACAAAAAAAGCTTCATCCATCCGATCTCAAGAAGATGGTAGAAAGATACCTAACCAAGATAATTTCCCCATTAAGAGAGAGTATAAATCTAAAAGACGAACTTCTAGAAACTATCAAACAAAGTGTTTAAAGTCGTGGTCTAACTTTTTTTGAGAATAGTGAAAGCATTTCAAGTGAATTTGAAAGTCCTATAAAATTCACAATAAAATAACTAATACCAATGTTTACATATTTTTGTAAGTATTCTATCACTTCATCAGAAGTACCAAGTGCAATGCTATCCTTTGAACGCATAATAAATTCTGAAATGGATTCGTTTTTCTTTTTTAATTGAGTAATAATTTGTTTTATATCGTCTTTATCTTTTCCAACAAGAACTCGTAATAAGACAGAGTTTTCAATCTCAGCAAAATTTCGGTTAATTTTTTTACATTGGATTTTTAGCATTTCAATTTTTGATTGTAGAATTTCCGGAGTACCAAATGGATGATTATATCGTGTTGCATGTTTTGCAGCGACTGCAATTAGTTTCTGACCAGCGCCACCAACCATTATTGGAGGATGTGGATTTTGAATTGGTTTTGGACTACATATAGCATTTTTAATAGAATAGTGTTTTCCTTTGAAACTTGATTTTTCTTTCTGCCACATTTTTTTTATTATAATTAGTGATTCATCAAGTTGTTCAATTCTTGTTGATGGACTATCAAATTGATAACCATATGAGTTGTACTCATGTTCAAACCAACCCGCACCAATACCAAATTCTAGTCTTCCATTACTTATTGCATCTAATGTAGAAGACATTTTTGCCAAGAGCGATGGTAGACGGTATGAATTACAAGTAACAACTTGACCAACCCTTAGTTTTGTTGTGATTGCTGCAATTGCTGAAAGAAGTGTATATGCTTCAAAAAAAGGAAGTGTACGCTTATCACCATAATATGGAATGAAATGATCATATACATAGCCAGCATCATAACCAAGTTGCTCAGCCTTTAGTGCAACCGACTTGGAAAACAGAAATTGATCGTATGCGTTATTATCAGGAAATTCATCAAGCCACCCTTGCGGTAAAGTAAGACCCACTTTGATTGGCTTCATGTTAATTTTTTGCTTGAGGTTCTACTATATTGTATTTTGATGTATAACCGCGTGGATTAATCATCATATCTTTGTACATGTATGTAGATGAATTTCCAATAATTACTGTACTTATCATACCAAGTTTGTCAGAATGATTTTCTAAATTTTCTAGATCAGTAAGAACTATTGTTTGAGATTCTCTGTATGCGCCTTTTACTATAGCTACTGGTGTAGTAGGAGATCTGTATTTTAACAAAATTTTCCTAGTATCTTGGAGTTGGTGAATTCTCTTTTTGCTTGATGGGTTGTATATCACTATGACAAAATCTCCTTGTGCTGCAGCTTCTACTCTTTTTATTATTATTTCCCAAGGAACAAGTAAATCACTCATACTTACCACAGCAAAATCTGTCATTAGTGGTGAACCAACTAAGGCAGCACAGGAATTAAGCGAAGATACGCCGGGAACTAATTCAACATACAACCCGTTATTTCTATCCCATCCCGATTCTGCAAGAATCTCATAGATCAGGCCTGCCATTCCATAAATTCCAGGATCTCCACTTGAAACAAGAGAAACTGTTCTTCCAGATTCAGCAAGTTCAATACATTGACGTGCTCTTTCTACTTCTTGAGTCATTGCATATCTGTAGACATCTTTACCTTCGATAAGATCAGCCACTAAGTCTACATAAGTTTCGTATCCTACAATTGTATCACTTTCTTCAATTACTTGTTTTGCACGAAACGTCATGTGATCATGATGACCAGGACCAACACCAACGATGTATAATTTTCCAGCCATTCTATGATGAATCGTCCTTTAATACAATTTATCCGTTTTCAAAGATTTATTCTATTGGAATGGATCTATGAAGGGGCAGTTTACAATATGATCACTGTTCATTGGTCTTGCTAGTTCTACTGTTACATCCCCAGCTGATTTCTTCGCGTTGATATCCTCTATTGTTTCAAGAACTGATGCTTTGACAGATTCATTCCATGTTACTACAGATATTCTACATAGTGGACTGTATGTATCATCACCCAATGCTGCGGATGCGATTCCTGCTTGGAAACCAAGAGGTCCTGAACCTTTAATTCCATTTGTAAATTGGTATAGATCTACTGCTGCTGGACTAGTCACTGCTTTTGCAAGTGTTGGTGCATCTGTCACTCCCATCACACTAGCAGGTCCGGAAGGTGTTGCGTCTGTTACAATATAGTAGATTGTTCTACCATCAGGTCCCCATCCTCTGTGTGCTACAAAGGTTACAGTCATCTTTTCCAAATTTATCTCAAGAATTTGCCCACCAACATATGGTGTGTCATCAGCAAGAGTCTTGTCTGTCCTCACAGACATTTGACCTTCAGGCCATACAATTTGTGGCATGTTGATTATTGCATTAGTTTTTTCAAGTTCTATTTTATCTTCTTTTTGTGCGTCAAGAATTTTTTGAACAGAGTCTAGAACTTCGGGTTTCTGATTGTCTTTCCAAGTAACGTGTGTTACAGAACGTATTGCACTATATTGTTCTGTTTGTCCTGGTGTACTTGAAAAGACTTCATCTTGGAATCCACGCGTTCCATTTCCTTCTGTTCCATTACGAAACATGTAAACATCACTCAAGGATTCTTTTGGAATCTTACCCAGAGGAGGAGCAATTTCAACTTTCCATTTCTGTTTTTCAGAGATTGCCTTGGCATGTGGTTTATCATTTGTATCTGTAATTATATAGTAAACAGATTTTCCGTCAAAGAATGCTTTGTGTAATGGAATTTCTGCTGAAACACTTGATCGTGATAATTTCAAAGAGGGTTCAAAAATAGTTTCTTCTTTCTTTTCCATTAATTCAGGTGTTTGTCCTCGTATCCAACCATCTAAACTTACTGTGGTGGTGAATTTGTTTGTATTTTTTGTATGCAAAGCTAATGCAGCACCTGTAAATTCATACGAACCTGCATTTGTACCAGGATCTACAAGTGTAAGTCCAAAGACAGTATCACCATCTACTGTCCATGTTGGTTGTCCTTTTGCATCCTCTTTGTCAATTTCATGTAAAATAACAATTTGTACTGGCTCACTTGCAGTGTATGTTATAGAGCCATCATAAATGGCTCCTTTGCTAGGAGATAATATTATTGCAAGTTGGTGACTTTCATGTCCTTGGCCTGGATCCTGCCTTGAAGTTAGTGTTTGTGTAAATTGAATTTTTTTTAGTGTCTTTGCATTAACAAATTGATCTGTTAGCAAAGGTACCGAAAAAATCGTAGCTATGACTACAGCAACTATTGTTATAACAAAATATTTGTTCATATAATCAAAATCATTAGTTCACATAAATGCTTTTTTCTAGATTGGCTTTGTTATATTTAATTTATTTTTGCAAGCTCAAATTCATCGTGTAATGCCTGTACTGCAGTATTACAATCAGCATCTTTAACCACAAATGCAAGATTTAGTTCTGATGAACCTTGTGCAATCATAACAACATTAACGCCTTTTTTTGCTACTGCTGCAAACACTTTTGATGCTACCCCAACAATTCCTCGCATTCCAGAACCAATCAATGCTATTATTGCTACATCTACAGTAACCTCAACTTTTTTGATTATCTTACCTAGTAGATTCATCTCAAGTGTATTTACTGCTTTATCAAGATCGTTCTTTTTAACAATGATAGAAATACTTGACTCTGAAGGACTTTGTGAGATCATCATAACATTAACTCCAGTCTTTGCCAGTGTAGAAAATATAGTAGCTGCTGTTCCAGGTGCGCCAACCATACTTCCACCTCTAACGTCAATTAATCCTGTATGTCGTATTGTGCTAACACATTTCACAGTTTTTTGTGTATCAGCTTTTGGTGATGCAGTTACAAGAGTGCCAGAATTTTTAATGTTGAAAGTGCTTCTAATCCTTAATGGAATTTTTTTTGTAACTAGTGGTTCAAGCGCACGTGGGTGGATGTGTTTTGCACCAAAGAGTGCCATTTCCATTGCTTCTGTATAAGATACTTCTTTGAGCACTTTGGCATTTTTTACAATTTTTGGATCCGTTGTCATCAATCCATCTACATCGCTCATCAACCAAACTTCATCTGCTTTTATGCTAGAAGCTACAATTGTTGCGGTGTAATCAGAACCGCCTCTACCAAATGTGGTTATGTTTCCATATTGATCAGCACCTGCAAAACCGCCAATAACAGGAAGCATCTTTTTTTCTAAAAGTGATTCAACTGTATATGATACACGAAGTCTTGTTGTATCCATTAGAGGTTTTGCTTCACCAAAATTTGAGTCTGTTACTATGCCTATGTCCTTGCCTGTAAGAGCTACTGCTTTTGAACCTAAATCGTTCAAGGTAAAAGCAATCAAGTTGATAGATAGCCGTTCACCAAACGATATTAGATAGTCAGAGGAACGAGGGGTTACTTCCCCAAGCAAGAGCATGCCGTGCAATAATTCTTCAAGTTCCGATAAATCGGCCTTCATCTTTTCTAGTAGTTCTTTTCGTATTTTTGGATTTTTTACACACTGATTTGCTACTTGCATGTGGTTTTTGATTATTTTTTTTGCCAGGTTATTTGCAACGTCTTTATTTCCTTTTTGTATTAGAGAAGTAATACGTATCAGATCATCAGTTACGCCAGTTATTGCAGAGAAGACAGAAATTATCTTATGTTCTTTGGATAGTGACTGTAAAAGTTTAGCAACATATCTAATGTTTGTGGCAGAAGATATTGATGTCCCACCAAACTTCAGTACGAGTTTCAATTCAGTATATCTCTTTTAATTGTCCTTAAATGCTTTAACTTTCTACTCGTGGTGCCAAATAGAAATGAATCCTGCCCACATTTGCAACTTTGAATTCTAGTCTTAGTGGCATCTTGGTTGAGTATTCACAAATCACGGTACCAGCAGCTGTTCCCACCGCTTTTACAATACTGTTAAGATACTCTAAGCTGTAGGTTGCCATACTAGGTTCTTTTACGTCAATCTCAGGTATTTCTGGCATTCCTTTTTCTAAAGTTATAACTGCTTCACCAGAATCTCCTCTTCCAGAAAATTCAGCGCTGGTAGCAGTTGCGTTTATGGATAAATATTCTGATACTACTTGAACATCACCCAGAATTTTATCAAACTCTGTTGAGGTCACTCCAATTTTTGCATTATAGGAGATTTTTGGCAACGGCGTATCAGTTGCAGAACTCTCAATAAGTCTCATTTTGTATTTCTTGTTTTTGCCTATTGTTACAAGCAAGAGGTGGTCTTTAGAAATACTGATCTCTATACTGTCTTTTTTATCTGCTCTTTTGATTAATTTAGAAAACTCATCTATTCTGACCCCAAACTTTACATCACTATCGCACTCGTATTTTTCAAATGCCGAGTTGGGCCACGCTATATCTATTAATGCAACATGAGACGGATCCATTCCTCTAAATGTTATACCTTCTCCAGTTGACTCAAATGTCGCTTCTTCAACTAAAGTTGAAATTGCTGAAATTATTGCTTTCCATTCATCTGAGCAACTTGTCTTTGCTGAAAATACCAAACTTAATCACATGTCTAACATGTTCAAGTTAAACGTTATGCGTAGTTTCGCCAAGTGTAACTACATTTAGTACAACGATAAAATTGGGTTGTCGGTTCGTCTGCACTTCTAGTTTGCAACATCCACCATACGGCTTCATCATGTCCGCATTTTCCACACTCAATTTTTATGGTTGGTAAAGTTTCTTTACCTTCATTTTCATCCAATACGTCAATTGTTGATTTGCTTTCTACTGTGACTTGTTTTCGTTGTTTTATACTCTTTTCACTATATCCACATTTTGGACAAGTAGAATTTTTATCAGAGCTATCTTGTTTTAGACGTGCCTCACACTTGGGGCAAAATTTCATTTAAGCACCTTTAATTTTAGAATTTACTAATTTTTTTAATTCATTCGCATACTCAATGGCAGTTTTTGTAGCCTTTTCTATTTCCTTTAATGGACTTCCTTTTGATGTGTTAACACGCATCCAATATTCTTTAGTAAGTGGATGTTTCATTATAACGCCAGCAAATTCTACACCGGATTCTTTTAGTAACTCGTGTTGCACTATGTATAATGTGCCGATGTCAGATTTTGTTATGGTCAAGCTGATTTCTTTTGAAGAAGAGTCTGTTATCTTTGCATCCATTGTAAATCAAAAAAACACTTATTGAGGATATAAATCATTACGGTTCGTGACTACTGAAAAGAGCTTCATCGGTAATATAGAATTAGTAAAATCAAATGATGGATTCAAGTTAAATGAAAATGTCATAATAAATGTAAAATTTTCTATTATGGGAGCACTACGTGAAGCGTGGAATGAAAAAAATTGGGAGAAAGCGTACAATAAATATGATAATGCATTCAAGCTAAAATATGGGGTAAAACTTTACACAGGTGGACTACGAAAACGTGAGATTGGAAAACCGCAAGACACTTATCGAAAAGCTGCTATTTTTTGGACACGTAGCCCAAAGCTTACTCAGATAGCAGAAAGAAAGATATGGGTACAAATAGCAAAGAATTTTGAGCCATTTATTCCAAGAACACAAACCGAAGCACAAGAAATGCTTCTTGATTTTGAAGAAAAAATGGAATTCAGTGCTACCGAACTTGGTGAAGGCAAGCATAAGATAGGAGCAGAAGTTTTTGTTTCTTGGTTAAAACATGATTATACAGAATCTTTTAGTGAAAAGACTCATTCAGAGGAAGTTGAGATCGAGATTACCAGATAGGATATAAATGGAATTAATGGAGTAAAAATATGACAAAATTTGATGGAATCAGAGGTCAAGAACTGCTTGAAGTTGAAGACAAATCTGAAAAAGAAAACGAGATCACACTAATTTTCAAAGATAATAGATATCTATTCATTAAACTTGAAAATGGAAAGATGGTAACTACTTCAATACCAGAATAGTTACTTGTTAATGAATTTATGATATAGCCCTATTGCTATTTCTTGAGATTCTGATTGTATAGAACCGGGTCTTTCTTTACGCACTTTGTCAATTGCGTCTTTTGTGGAGAGGTCATGATATTTGATAAGATAACATGCTAGAATTGTACCTGTTCTACCAATTCCTGCAGCACAATGAACCATTGTAGGTTCATTGTTTTTTATTCTTTCATGGATATAGTCTATAGTATTATCAATTTTTTCCATATCTGGTGCAGAAAGATCTCCTGTAGGCACGTGAAGATATTTTATATTTTTAATCCAAGATTCGGGTAGGGGTTCTTCTGTCATTGTTACAATAGATTTAATACCAGTTTTGATGACCCATTCTAATTCTGCAGACGATGTTGGCATTCCACTGCCAGCAAGTTTGCTATTGATAAGCCAACTAAAGTTAGTTGGTTTTTTTGTAATTCTTCCATGTACCTTACGCCACAAATTACCTGATTTGCTCAATGACATAGATAGAATTTTTCCGTATATTTACACAGCTATAGTTGATACTAGAATAAGATAATAAAAAGAAGTTATTGTAGGACTTAATCTACTAGTTCAGTCCAACCTTTAACGAACACAGAGTTTCTGTATAATGGCACTGGTTGTCCAACAGTAAAGTCCATTGGTCTCATCCAAAAGATTGCCTTTGTTGGGCAAACTCCAATGCATGCTCCGTCAGAGATGCATCTTTCTGGATAAAATACAAATGCCTTACCTCGCTTCCAGCCCTCTACTGGTTTAACTCTTAATACGTCTGGTCCTAGTGTTGTACAAATCTCTACGCAGAGTGCACATCCTATACACATTTGTTCGCCTATATCTGGAATAATTCCAACTGGCATGTTTATCAAATAATCTTTCTTAATGGATCTTAATATAACTTCCTCAAAAAATCGATGTTATAACGGCGTTTGAAAATTTTATACGGTATTACAAAAAATGAATTATCAGCTTTTCCTAATTAATCATTCTAAAAATTTAGAATTATGTGTTATTTTAAAATTAAACTGATCGACGTTTTTTTATAATTTGATTTCATTTTCAAACCTATGGCAAGCAAAGTTCATTGTGCACACATATTAGTAGAAAAGCTAAGTTTGGCACAAGAAATTAAAACAAAAATAGCAAATGGAGAAAGTTTTGCGAATCTGGCTAAACAGCATTCTATAGATAGCTCAAAGAAAAGAGGTGGAGATCTTGGTTTTTTTGGCCGGGGAACGATGGTACGAGAATTTGAAAAGGCTGCCTTTGCTTTAGAAAAGGGCCAAGTTTCCGATATAGTCAAGACTCAATTTGGTTATCACATTATAAAGCGATTAGATTAGAGGAATCAAGTTTGACGGAATAACAGTTTTTTCTTTATTTAGAAAATCAAGAAGTATTCCAGATTCATCTTGTTTCAGTAGTATTTTTTTTACCATATCTGTCTCAATAAGACGTTTTCCTGTAGGAGAGAGTATCCATCCTTCTTCTTTTTTGAATCTAACCATGCTTGCTACAATAACATAAGAACCAGTTTTTCTTGCCATACTTGTAATTAACATTATATATGAATTAACTAATTTACCAATTTCTTTTCTTTCATTTAACAAGTTGTAAAGTCCGTTAAGCGAGTCAACTATAACTATTGATTTTTTTGTACTTAGTTTTACTAGTACGTTTGTTAATATTTTATTCCATAGCTCCAATGTAGGTTGAAATAAAGAAAGGTTAGACGGAGTTGTAAGCATACCAGATACTATGTATCCGCTGTACAACAAATCAAGATCTAAATACAAGATATCAGTTTTTGCATCATCAACAAGTTTTGCAATAAAACCTGCTTTTAGAAATGGGTCTGAATATAGAATAGAATTAATTTTGTTTTGTGAAAGTATGTTTTCTAAATTAGGAGCATCGTCAACTGAGTCATTATCATGATTTTTAAACAACACCGTGCTTAGTGATGCCGTAATATAATAATGAATTCAGATTATAATGTTGCACAAGATTTTCCGTATAAGAGTAGAATCTATTTGAATAATGCTTCTACTTCACTTATGCCAGTTTCAAGTATAAAGGCAATGACTGATTTTCTTGTAACATATAATGAAGCGGGTCCTGATTCAAGTACTGCAGACAATCTAGTTAGAGAGAAACTATTCCTTATTAGAAAGGCAATTTCTCACTTGATAAAATGTAAACCTGAAGAAGTTGTACTAACACAGAGCACTACAGACGGAATTAACATGGTTGCTAACGGACTAAATCTAAAGTCTTCATCTAATATTATAATTCGTGGTTCAAATCATGAACATCCCGCAAATCACTATCCGTGGGTTCGACTTTCTAGAAAAATTGATGTAAGAAATCTACGGGTTGATGAAAATGGATTCTTTGATCTTAAACATCTTGAACAAATAATTGATGACAACACAGGTCTTGTGGTTTTAAGTCATGCATTATTTAATACAGGAGCAATTCTTCCAGTAGAACAAATTGGAAAATTGCTTGTTGAAAAAAATATTCCCTTTTTTATAGATTCAGCTCAGACAGTTGGCTGTATTGAAGATGTTAATGTTAACAAAATAAACTGTAACTTCATGTCGTTTAATGGCTCAAAATGGCTCTGCGGACCAATGGGAATGGGTGTCTTTTATTGTAAAAGAGAATCAAGTGATCTAATAGAACCTCTTCAAGTTGGTGGTGAGTCAGCCATTTTTTATGAAGACAAGATTGCTTACAAGGAAATTCCAGCTAAATTTCAAGCAGGGTTTCGTAATTGGTCTGGTGTAGCGGGGCTTGAAGCATCCATAGTCTATCTATTACGATTAGGATTAGACAGCATTAGAAAAAAGAACATCAAACTTGCTAATCTGCTACGAGATGAGTTATCAAAAGTTCCTGGCATCATACTTTATGGACCTGAGGAATCGGAAAAAAGGACTAGCATAGTATCCTTTTCACTTCAAGGTCAGGATCCAAAGATTGTCGTAGAAAAACTTGAAAAACAAAACATGGTTCTTGCTGAAAGAGAAATATTTAATAAAAAAGTGATTAGGGCTTCAATGCACTTTTTTAATACCGAATCTGAAGTTCTAAATGTTGTAGAAGCTGTCAAAAAATTGTAGTTATTGTTCTTGTTCTTCTATAACCATCATGGTTAGAGTTGAATAGACTTTATCGATCTTTCTAATCTTATTTGTGATGATATTTCTAAGATGATCCATACTATCTGATGAAATTTTGACTACAATGTCGTAAACACCGTATACGCCTTGTAATTCGTATTGTACAGATTTTCCTTCTTTATCTAATATTTCTTTGATTTTTTTTATTATCTCAACATCAGAGCCTAGGTCAGAATTCAACAAGATGTATGTTGTTGGCATATGTTCATTTCAGTTTTACAATATTTAACCTTTGATTGAAATCATCAACTTGATTAATTACCCATATTAAGTAAAATTTGATGCGCCTCATCGATCTAACTTTGAAAATTTCTCCACAACTTCCAAGTTTTCCAGGATCACCACAGCCTCAATTCATAACATGGGCAAAAAATAAAGTTGATGGATATAATTTGGAGCTTATTTTTCTAAGCTCTCACTCAGGAACTCACATAGATGCACCATTTCACTTTATAGATAAAGGCCTTAAGATAGATCAAATTCCACTTGAGAGATTTGTTTGTGATGCAATCTTATTTAGAACTAAGAAAGAATCAAATCAATCTATCACCAAAAATGATATCATCAAATTTGAAAAGAAACATGGTAAAATATTACATAATTCAACCATAATTTTTGCAACTGGCTGGTACAAGAATCTACCAAAAAAGGATTATTTTGAAAACAACCCAGGTTTATCAATTAATGCTGCGAGGTATTTAGCAGCTAAACGGATCAATTTAGTTGGAATAGATTCACCAAGTATTGATTTGGGAAAAGATTCAAACTTTCCGGCCCATCATATTTTATTAAGTAAAGATGTTTTGATTGTAGAAAATTTATGTAATTTGGAAAAAATTTCTGGAGTGTACTTCAAATTAATTGTTTTACCATTAAAACTCGGAGGAGCTACAGGTTCGCCTGTACGCGCTATTGCAATTTAACAAACAAATTGAAATCTACTTTGTTTGTAATCTTTAGGTAATTTCCCTATTATAGGAATCTTGTTTCCACAAAACTTGCAAATGTTGTTCTCATCCATATTCCAACCTTGAATATCATAACCATATCTTTTGACTACAATATTATTACATTGTGAACAGTAAGTGTGCTCAAGAGGATGACCTGGAACATTTCCTAGATATACGTAAGATAGCCCCTCCTTTTTGGCAACTTCATAATGTTTCTCAAGCGTCTTTATTGGAGTTGACTCAAATTCCATCATTTTATAATCAGGATGAAATCGTAAGAAATGGATTGGCATTTCTGGACCAAACACATCATAGATGAATTTGCATAGCTTGCTTGCATATTCCAGATTATCTCCAACTTGTGGTACAACAAGATCTGTTATTTCTACATGGATCTTGGTTTTGTCTCTAATCTCTATGAGAGTATCGAAGATTGGTTTTGGATCAGGAATACCTATGTATTTTCTAGTAAACTGTGGTTCAGCATTACCTTTGAAATCTACAGTGATGCAATCAAGAAATTCTCCCATCATCTTTACTGTTTCTGGAGTATCGTAGCCGTTTGATACAAAAATATTGAAAAGGCCTTTGTTATGTGCAGCTACTCCACAATCGCGTGCAAACTCAATGAATATTGAAGGTTCGTTGTAAGTGTACGCGATCCCATCAGCTTTTAATCTTAGAGCTTGATTGGCTACATCTTCTGGCGTCATATCAACACCTTCTATTTTTCGTCTTTGACTAATGTCAAAGTTTTGGCAATACTTGCATAGCCAATTACATCCTGTTGTAGCTATAGAAAATATGCTTGTGCCCGGTCTATAATGAATGACGGGTTTTTTTTCTATAGGATCAACGTTTCCAGAAATTACTTTTCCATAAACATATAGCTGAAGCTTTCCATTCTCATTTCCTCTAATACCACAAAGACCTATCTGATCTTTACCCATTTCACAATATCTTGCACACGCTGTGCATCGAACCTTATCGTTTGGTAATTTTTCATAGAGTATTGCTTCTTTAGCCGTCATGTATTTTACTTCGAATTATCATATAAGCTATGATACTGCAGGAAGCTGAACCTTTTCTGGTTTTACTTTGCTAATTGCATTTAGTAAATCTTCTTGTGTTATCTTGATTGATTTGAGGGATTTTTCTTTGGTGTTTACAAATCGCTTTATCGCAGCAATTGCAGCTCTACTACATACTCCCTCAATTTCTGCTCCGCTAAATCCTTGAGTCTTTTCTACTAGTTGTAGAAAATCTATATCGTTAGCTAGGGGCTTTTTCTTCGTGTGTATTTTGAAGATGTTTTCTCGTCCCTTTATGTCAGGCAATGGTACTTCAATTATTCTATCAAATCTGCCTGGTCTGAGCAAAGCAGAATCTATTATGTCGATTCTATTTGTTGCACCAATTACTACAACATTTTGTAGTTCTTCAAGACCGTCAATTTCTGTAAGTATTTGCGATACGATCCTTTCAGTAACATGTGAATCAGAAGTGCCAGAGCTTCGGCTTGGTGCAATTGCATCAATTTCATCTAGGAAAATGATGCATGGTGCAGCCTGTCGTGCCTTCCTGAAAATTTCTCTTACTCCCTTTTCAGATTCTCCTACCCATTTTGATAATAGCTCGGGGCCTTTTATGCTGATAAAATTAGATTCGGTTGTATTTGCTACTGCTTTTGCAATCAGTGTCTTTCCTGTACCAGATGGGCCATACAAGAGAATTCCTTTTGGTGGAGAAACATCTGCATGTTCAAATGCTTCTTTATGTTTTAGTGGCCATTCAACAGCTTCCTGTAATTCTTCTTTAAGGGATTCTAATCCTCCAACATCATCCCATGTGATATTTGGTATTTGGACTAGGACTTCTCTTAATGCTGATGGTCTAACCTCTTTTAATGCATCTCTAAAGTCTTCATCGTTAATTACAATTTTTTGTAAAATTTCAGAAGATATTTTTTCTTGTTCTAAATCTAATTCAGGTAAGATTCTTCGCAGTGATCTCATCGCAGCTTCTTTTGCAAGAATCTCCAAATCAGCACCAACAAACCCATGAGTTATTTTCGCAATTTGATCTAAATTCACTTTATCAGTAAGTGGCATTCCACGTGTATGAATGGCCAGAATTTCTTTTCTT
>Ga0184639_10000637_pt1 | contig 13944 bp, 12 predicted proteins | sample PLM31_170_b2_FD_133155 | JGI IMG/M metagenome (GOLD analysis project Ga0184639, IMG submission 133155) | Groundwater sediment microbial communities from an aquifer in East River, Colorado, USA - PLM3-1_170_b2 | ecosystem: Environmental > Terrestrial > Soil > Riparian zone | place: USA: East... | reverse complement strand
GCCCGAAGGGTCGTGAGGGGACTGACGGTGACCACCGGAGAGGTCATGATGTCTCGGACGAGCACCTTCGACGGGTCCTTCTCCTTCGATGTGACCTTGTAGAGGATGTCGCGGTCTGTGACGAGGCCGATCGGTCGCCCGAATTCGACGATGACGAGGCCCCCGATCTGCTTCGATGTCATCCGCTTTGCCGCCTCGAGGACCGTTCGTTCCGGGTCGATGACGATCACGTTCCGCGTCATCATGTCCCGGACGAAGACCATTCGAGAGCCCCTGGAGGAATTGCGCCGCTTTCGATTCCTTGGCCTGCGGCGAGCGCCCTGTCAGGGCATGAATGCTTCGAACCCTCCGGTCACCGACGTGGCCGCGTCACGCGGTCGTGGGAGCCGCGACGGCCTCGGATCCGATTGCGGTACCCCTTTCCGCCCAAGGTAGACGCTGGCCCACCGCATTGAGGCGCAGACGCCGTTTGCACACCGGGTACGCCGTGCAGCCCAGGAACGCCCATCCGTTCTGCGCCCGTCGCCGGACGAGGCGACCGTTGCCGCAGGCGTCGCATGGACCGTGGTCCTTCTCCAGGAACGTCGCATCCCGGAGCCAGCGACTCAAGGAGCTTCGATGGGTCTGCAGCTGTCCGAGCACGCCGCGCAGCGCCCGCTTCGATTCCGCGACCACCTCGTCCAGGGTCGCGCGGCCCTCCGCGATCGCGGTCATCCGATCTTCGAGATGGCCCGTCATCTCCGGACTCGCGAGATTGGGGCCATGAATGGCGAGGGCGTCGACGAGGGCGCGTCCCGCCGCGGTCGTCCGGATGGACCGACCGCTCACATACTGCCTCCGAAAGAGGAGGTCGAGGATCTCGTGGCGCGTCGATTTCGTGCCGAGCCCGAGGCGTTGCATCGTCAGGAGGAGGGAGCCCTGGGAGTAGAGGGAAGGCCCCTTCGTCCGGCCCTCGACGATCCGGATCTCGCGGATCGGAACCGCGTCCTCCGGCTGGAGCGACGGCAGATCCGCGGGCGGCTCGGGATCCGGGAGGATCTCCCTCCATCCGGGCTCGAGCACCGTCCGCCCCGTCGCGAGGAATCGAGTGTCGCCGATGCACAGATGGGCCTCCGTGACGGTGCTCACGCTCGCCGGGGACAGGGTGGCGAGGAATCGGCGCACGATGATTTCGTACACGCGGGAACGAGCCTCCGCTTTCCGTTTCGAGGGCGCGGCCGTGGGATGGATCGGCGGGTGGTCCGTCGTCTGGATCGGACCGCGGCTCGCCTCCAGGACCGGCTTGCTCAGGAGCCGGCTCGCATAGTCTCCGAACGGAGAATCCCGGAGCCGCTCGAGGAAGTCCCGCACGGGCAAGGTGGACGGGTAGACCGTGTTGTCGGTCCGCGGATAGCTGATCTCGCCGCGGACGTACAGGTCCTGGGCCGCGAGCATCGCCTGCGACGAGCGGATTCCTTCTCGGGAGGCTTGCGCCAGGAGCGACGTCGTGTTGAACGGAGCCGGAGGAGGCTCTCGATGTTCCCGATGATCGATTCGCTCCACGATGGCCGTCTCTCCGCCGAGACCCGTCAGGGCCACAATCGCCTTGGCCGCCGCGGCGTCCCAGAATGGGCCCCCGACGGCGGTGGCCTCGAACGACGGCGTACCCGCGACGAGGACGACATTCCAGAACGATCGAGGGACGAAGTCCTCGCGTTCCCGTTCTCGGTCCGCGACGAGCCGGAGGGTCGGCGTCTGAACGCGCCCCGCCGAGAGGATTTGGCGTCCCGACGCACACTCGATCGTGAGGAAGCGGGTGAGGACAGCGCCCCAGGCAAGGTCGATCTTCTGCCGCGCCGCCGCCGCTTCGGCGAGGGCCCAGTCCGGCTCGACGAGGTTCTCGAACGCGCGGCGCACCTCGGACGGCGTCATCGCGCTGAACCGTGCGCGCCGGGCCGGGAGATCCGGCTTCCGGCTTCGGAGCGTCTCCAACGCCTCCACCCCGATGAGTTCCCCTTCGCGGTCGTAGTCCGTCGCGAGGATCGCTTCGTCCGTGCGTTCGGCCAGGGACCGCAAGGTCTCGTGGAGTGCCGCAGGCGTCTCATGCCGGACAGGCTCGGCGTCGATCAGGAGGTCCAAATCCGTCCTCTTCCAATCCCGCAGCTCGGCGGGGTAATCGATTTCGACGACGTGGCCGCGCAGGGGAAAGACGATGAACTCGTCATCGCCTTTTGAGAATTGGAAGTAACTGAAGCCCTCGGCTCGGACCTTCTCCGCCATCCCTTCTGACAGGATCTGGACCAAGCGGCGGGCCGCGCTGAACTTCTCCGCGAGGATCAGCCGTCGCACTCGCAGGCTCATTCGTCGATGTTGTACTTAATAATGTTGATGTCGGACCGCGATTTTTCGTGGGAGTTCGCCAGGGGGCCATTTTCTAGATCCTTTCTCATGAATTGGACGAACGAACCCGACCGTCCGACACGACGATGGAGCTCCCCCATTACCCACTTTGTCTGAGACAAATGGAGGGGGTTCCTCACCGCACCGGCGGTCCATCCGCGCGGTGGCCAACCGGGATCAAAAGCCGAGCAGGTCGAGCGGCTCGTCGGATCGCAGACGCGGGAGCGGGTGGCGACTCAATGCGAGGCGCAGTCGCTCATCGACGAGCGCGACGATCCGTTCGTCCTCGAACGGGATGAATCGCCGGACCCCGAGCTCCCCCACGATCGCATCCGCTTCCCGAGGATAGCGGCTGACCAGGTGGGACAGCGCGATCGACTCGGCCATGCCCACCTCGCGCGTCGACAGGAATCGTTCCAGTGCGAGGAGGTCGTGGGCATAGGTCGCATCCGGCTCGTAGCGTCGCTCGAAGACTGTCCGCCGCACGAACTCGGTCTGGGGAATCTTTGCGTCCATTCGGCGCACCAGTGCCAGGTGCCGACGATAATCGGGCACTAAAACTTTTGCCGTCGATTATCACGTCAATTGCCGACACTCCCGTCAGCTGTCGAAGTCAGGGATCGGAACAGTCCCGGACGTACCCACACCGGGTGCAAACGATCTTGCAGTGCCTTTCGAACGTCGGGCCGCCACACACATCGCAGGGCGAAAATGCACTCACGACCTGTGTTCCCTTCGGTCCCTTCCCCGTGACCGAGACCTCGTCCATCCGCGTCCGGGGAAACGGCGGCGAAGGCCAAAAGGGTGCGGCATCGCGGACGCGGTTCGGCCTCGCGTGAAGTATAAGCCCGGGGTCTCCTTCGACCCGCTAATGGTCGCGGCGGAGGGGCGAGTTCGCCGGAACGGATCCCGAGGGCCGGGAATCCTCGAGCGCTTGTCCAAGGGCGTCGTGCTCGGGGACGGCGGCTACCTGCTCGAACTCGAGAAACGCGGATACGTGCAGCCCGGCCCCTTCACGCCGGAAGTGGTCCTCGAGCATCCGGGCGCGGTGAAGGAGCTGCACCAGGAGTTCCTCGACGCCGGCGCGGAGGCCCTTCAGTCCCTCGCCTTCTACGGAAGCAAGGAGAAGCTCGCGACGGTCGGGTACGCGGACCGCGCGACGGATATCAACCGGGCCGCCGTCCGACTCGCCCGCGAGGTCGCGGGAGACAAAGCGCTCGTCGCGGCGAACTTGAGCCTTACCTGGATGTACGATCCCAAGGACGCCCGATCCGCGGACACCGTGCGGCGTCTCTTCGACGAGCAGCTCGATGCCCAGATGCGGGAGGGTCCCGATTTCGTGATCGCGGAGACGTTCTCTTGGCTCGGAGAAGCGCTCCTGGCGGTCGAGCGGATCGAGAGGACGGGCCTCCCATCCGTCGTGACGATGTCGTTCGACAAGGATCCTCGATCCTACGATGGCCATGCGCCCGCCGAATGCGCCCGTGCGCTCCACGATGCCGGCGCGGACGTCGTCGGAGCAAACTGCTTGAGGAACCCGATGCACCTGCTCCCGATCGCGAAAGAGATGCGGCAGGCGGTGGCGGGATTCGTCGCATGCCAGCCGACCGCGTACCGGACTCCGTCCGGCGTTCCCGATTTCACCGCGATGAAGGAGTTCCCATACGAGACGGAGACCCTCGTCCTGTCGCGGAAGGCTCTGGGCGCGTACGCCGCGGAGGCGAAGGCCGCGGGCATCAACTACATCGGCTCCTGTTGCGGCTCCATGCCGATCCATGTCCGGGAAATGGCTCGAGCTCTCGGCAAGATTCCGGTCGACCCGGCTCGCCGGGTCGACTACACGAAGCCGATGTCCGCCCATGGATTTGACCGACAGGGGCCATAGGCTCCTTGCGACTCCCCGCGGGCGGGAGACCGGATCATCCTCCGTTGTTCGTACCTCTACTTAGAGGTACATCTCGAACGACGCAATGGATACGCTTGCGGCCGGGATCAGCGGAACGGGTTCCCGCAGAAGAAGCAGAACAGGTTGTCCGCGCTCACCATCGTCCCGCAGCTCGGGCACCGTTTCTTCGTGCCGACCGGAGCGGGAGGGGTCGCGGGGAACGCAGGCGACGGAGGAGCGACGGCAGGCGGGTTCGGGGGTCGCGTGAATTCAATCGGGGGAAACGAGTTCGCCCCCTGGGGTTGCACCGGGATGGGAGCCGGGGGCGGTTGCGTTGGACGCGCGGCTTCGACGTAATAGTTCGTCGGGTACGCGGCCCGTGGTCGGTAGGTGGCGCGGCGTGCCTTGGCCGCCCGCCTCTGCGGGATGAAGGCGACGACCCCGGCAAGGACGAGGATGAAGAGGGCCAGGAACAAGATGTTCGAGGAGAGGAACTGGTACAGCACGAACAGGAAGTCTGGCAAGCTGGAGGCCGCGACCGTCCTCTCCGCGGATTCGTACAAGGTTCCGTTCACGGTTGCGACGGCCTTGAAGTAAAGGGAATCCGCGCCGGAGGGGATGGACAGGCCGGGGGCCGTGTACGACTGCTGCGTCATCCCGGACAGGGCGGGTGTCGCGTTCCCCAGCTGACCGGACGCCGTGCCCCAGACGACATGAGTGTCGGTCACGACGCCTCCCGCAGGTCCCAGGATTTTCCACTGGATGTCGAACGGGGAGCTTCGCGAAACGGAGGTGGGATAGCCGTTCACGGAGATGAACGGTCGAAGGCTCGCATTGATTGCGTTCCAGGCGTTCACGACGCCCCAGCCGTAGTTCGTGTTCGACCCGGTCCCGCCGCCTGGCTGGACCGCGGTGGCGTTCAGGATGTTCCACAAGTCGACGTTCGTCAGGTTCGCGTCCATGGAGAGGAGCAGGCCTGCGACCCCGCTCACGAAGGGCGCGGCGTAGGAGGTCCCCTGCACATACTTGATGCCGTTGTTCCCGTCCAAGGTGAGGATCCGATTTCCCGGCGCGGAGATGTCGAGGCCCGTCCCATAGTTCGAGAAGACGGCCCGCTGTCCCGACTCGTCGATCGCGGCGACGGACACGACGTTGCTGAGGCGTGCAGGGTAGTCCAAGGTCGATTGGCCCGCGTTGCCGGCCGCCGCGACGATCAGGGCGCCCCGCGACCATGCGTAGTCCACCGCGAGCTGGATATCGGTCGGGCCGATGAACGTCTCGTTCGTGCCGAGGGAGAGATTGATGATCTTTGCCCCGTGGTCCGCCGCCCAGCGAATCGCCAGCGACGTGTTCAGGGACGAGCCCTGCCCACTCGGGCCGAGCGCGCGAAGCGCCATGACGCTCACTTGCGCCGTCCCCGCGACGCCCCGGATGTTGTCTGTGATCGCCGCGGTGACTCCCGAGACCGTGGTCCCGTGGTACAGGCCGGTGGGGTCCAGGTCCATCGGGTTCAAGTCCCCGTCGACGAAATCACGGCCGTGGCTGCCGGTCATCGGATCGGTCCACATGTTCGCCTGGAGATCGTTGTGGGTCCACCAGACCCCTGTGTCGACGACCGCGACGACCACGGAGCGGGAGCCGAGGGTCACATCCCATGCGTCGTCCGCTTGGATGGTGCGGAGGCCCCATTGGTCAAACCAGCCGCCATCGTTTGGCACGAATGCCGCGCGGACGGGAAAGTCCGTCACGTAGGAGAGGGAGGGTCTCGCGGGAGCCGCGGCGGCTCCCCCCACGTACGCGGCGGCAAGGACCGAGACCGCGAGGATCGCAGCGATGCGTCGCCACGCGGAGCGGGCGGTCCGTCTGGCCAACAACGGGGAAGTCCTCCGGGAATGAGAGGGTCTGACCTGCTCATCATCCGCGCCCCCTCATAAACCTCTGCCCGTTATTTTCGGCGTGTGACAACCATTCGCCACCGCGCGTTTCCGCGAGTCCGCGCGTCGTGCGGGTCAAAGTTGCTTCGCGAGATCCGCGAACTTTGTGCTGGCACGGCCCTTCATCGGCGGACCATGCCCGAAGATGGCGGTGTCGAATGAGAGTTTCGCGAGCTTCTTGATCGACTCACGATGCTGCTTCGGGTCCACGTTGTACCGGTCGTCCATCGGCCCCAGGCCGGATTCGTTGTTCGCGGCGTCCCCCGCGATCAGGAGGGAGCGCGTGGCATCGAGGAGCGAGATGCTGCCCCGGGTGTGGCCCGGGGTGAAGATCACCTCGAGCCCGTCGTGCTTCTGGCCGTCGTCGAGCATGACATCGACGTGGGTTCCGGGGTGACGCTGGACACCCGGAGGGCCGTCGTACACGCGCTTGCGGGCGATGAAGTCCGCCTCGATGCGGTGCGCCGCCACTTTCGCGGGCGAACCGTGCTTGATCGCCGCAAGACCGCCGACGTGGTCCGGATGCGTATGGGTGATGAAGATCGTGGAGAGGTCCTTCGGCTTCACCCGGATTTTCGACAGATAGTCCATGATCTTCCCTGCGTCCGCGTCGGCGGAGGTGTCGATTAATACGAGTCGGTCATCGATGAGCAGGGTCGTCGTGGCATACGTCTCGATCACGTGAACGCCCTTGACCAGTTCCATGCTACGACCCGGACTGCACACGCCCGTCCTCCGAGATAGTCCTTTCGGGGCTCGGTCCCGATGCAACCTGCCGGATTGGCTGGCCAAACACTTCGGCAGGTCGGGCCCGATTCGGAGGAGATGTTGTCCTCGTGACCTAGATATTCGCTTCGCGAGCACAAGGGTTCTTCATGGAGGCCCTGTGAGAGTGTAAGGTCGTATTGGATGCACCATACCTCGTCGGGTTCTTATGGGAATCCTGCTTACCAGGCTCTCGGGTTTTGCATGGCGCTGACCGATGTCTTCGCCCGGGTTGAATCGGACGCGGAAAAGGCCCTCGAGACGTTGAAGGAATACTGTCGCTTCCCGACGATCTCCGCGCACAAGAAGGCGCAGCCGGAGACCGCGGCGTTCGTCAGGCGCCTCCTGGCCGAGAATGGCTTCGAGGTCCGCGAGTACCCGACCGACGGCGGGCCGAACGTGGTGTTCGGCCAGATGATCGTGGACGAGCGGAAGCCGACCCTGCTGATGTACCAGCACTACGACGTCCAGCCCGTCGATCCGCTCGACGAATGGAAGCGGGATCCGTTCGACCCGACGATCGAGGACGGCAAGTTCTGGGGCCGCGGATGCGGCGACACGAAAGGGAACCTGATCATGCAGCTCCTCGCGGTCCAGGCGTGGCAGAGGGTCGAGGGCCGCCCTCCCATCAACCTGAAGTTCGTCGTCGAGGGCGAGGAAGAGGTCGGAAGCCCGCACTTCCCGGGGTTTGTGCACGCGAACAAGGAGATCTTGAAGGCGGACGGCGCGACGATCGAGGGCGGCGACCACCTCCACGAGGGGACCCCGAAGATCGAGCTTGGGTGCAAGGGCATCCTGTACGTCGAGATGATCAGCCGCACCGCGTCCGTGGACCAGCATTCCTCGTATGCCGCGATCGCGCCGAACCCCGCCTGGCGGCTCATCCACGCCCTCATGACGATCCGGGACGCGACGGGAAGGATCAAGGTGTCCGGCTGGTACGAGGACGCGCGGCGTCCGACGGCCCGCGAGCTGCGGTACTTGCGCGCGAGCGGCTTCAGTTCAAAGTCCCTCAAGGAGTACTGGGGCGTGTCCGGGTTCATCGGCGGGGACAACGATTTCGAACTCCTTCGCCGGCTCATCTACTCGCCCACTTGCACGATCTGCGGCTTCGTCAGCGGCTACATCGAAGAGGGGACGAAGACGGTGAATCCCGCCGTCGCGAAGGCGAAGATCGACTTTCGGCTCGTGCCGAACATGAAGAAGGGGAAGCAGCTCGAGAAGCTCCGGGCGCACATGAGGGCGAAGGGCCTCGAGGACATCGAGCTCGTCCCGGCGCTGGAGACACTGGAGTCGGCCGCGATTTCAATCAGCGCGCGGGTCGTGAAGGCCGCGATCAAGGGCTCCGTCGATGCCTACGGCCGCGAGCCGGAGGTTTGGCCCTGGTCCCCCGGAGCGTCCGCCCACGGCTTCTTCAACGAGGTCGTCGGCGTGCCATCCATTTCGGGCCCCGGGGTTTCCTATGACGGTTCGAACTACCATGCGCCGAACGAGAACATCAGGCTGACGGACTTCATCGGCGGCACGAAGCACATGGCCGCGATGTTCGCGCGCATGTGAGACTTGGTCCGACCGTCCTGACGGCGTTGGCCTCCCCCCGGCTCGTACCTCTACTTAGAGGTACGACAGGCCACTCTCTCCCTCCGCGTGGGAGAGCCTGATTCGTTCCGTTCAGCGGCCGACCCCCACTTTTGGCGCCTCCGAGGGTGGCGTGCCCGGCCAACCCTTTTATTCGCGGAGCGCACCTTGTCTGGTCAAGGAGTGTTGAGGCATGGCGGGAGAGGAATACATCTTTGCGGCGGTATTGGTCCTCATCATAGGACTCGTAATTGCGCGTGCGGCGATTAAGGTTGTCCGCGAGTACGAACGGCTCGTGATCTTCCGGCTCGGCCGTCTGTTCCCCAAGCCGAAGGGGCCTGGGTTGACACTGATCATTCCCTACATCGACCGTCGAGTCCTGATCGACCTCCGTGTCGTCGCGTTCGACGTTCCGAGGCAGAGGGTCGTGAGCCGCGACAACGTGTCCGTGGAAGTCGACGCCGTCGTGTACTACCGCGTCTACGACCCGTTGAAGGCGGTCACGGAGGTCCAGAACTACGTCATGGCCACGGGTCTCCTCGCCCAGACGACCCTCCGGGATGTTCTGGGTCAGGTCGAGCTTGACGGGCTCCTCTCGAAGCGGGAGGAGCTGAGCAAGCGGATCCAGGTCCTCCTCGACACGGCGACGGAACCGTGGGGCGTCAAGGTCTCCGCCGTCACGCTGCGGGATGTCTCCCTTCCCGACACGATGGTCCGAGCGATCGCGAAGCAGGCGGAGGCGGAGCGGGAACGCCGGTCTCGGGTAATCATGGCGGAAGGCGAGTTCCAGGCCGCGGAGAAGATGCGGGAGGCCGCGCTGCTCTACGGCTCCGCTCCGTCCGCGATGCGCCTGCGAGAACTCCAGACGCTCACGGAGATCGCGCGGGAAAAGAACATGATCGTCGTGACGAACACCACGGCCGCGGGGGACATCACGGGTGAAATCGCGTCCCTCACGGCGGCCCTCGCGAGGAAGGAGGACAAGAAAGAGTGAGGTCGATCCCAATTCGGCGGACGCGCCTCGTCTTGTTGATCGTCCTCTGCGCAATGATCTTCGCGTTTCTCGGCTCTCCCGTCCGAGCCCAGGGACCGCGTGTCCTCCTCGCCACCGTCGACGGCGCGATCGACCGCTCGACGGTCGACTACCTGCGGGAGGCGATCGACGAGGCTCGGACCGGCGCGTACGCGGCCTTGGTCGTCCGCTTCGACACGCCGGGGGGCGGCCTCGCGGAGACGATCGAGATCGCGGCGATGTTCAACAACGCGGGGGACGTCCCGATCCTTGGATGGGTAGGGCCGGTCGGTGCGCATGCCTGGAGCGCCGGCACGGTCCTCCTGGTCTCGACGGATCTCGCGGCGATGGCGACCGGCACCACGATCGGCTCGGTCGCCCCGGTTGAAATCGGTCCGGGCGGGGTCGTACCCGTGACCGACGAGAAGATCATCAATGCGGTCGTCGGCGCGATTCGCGAGGAGCTCGCGCTCCACCAGCGGAACGAATCCCTCGCGGACGCGTTCGTCCGGGACAACCTGAACTTGAACGCGCAGGACGCGGTGACCCGCAGAGCGACCGAACTCGTGGCGGACAGTCCGGAAGCCTTTGCCGACTCCGCGGACGGCCGGACCGTCGTGTACAAGGGCCTACCGCTGGCAACCGCAGGCGCAGAAATTGTGCCCTTCAGCGGATCCGCCCGCGTCCGCCTGCTTGCCATCCTCGCCGACCCGCTGATCGCCTCCCTCCTCCTGATTCTCGGCATCTACCTTGTGATCTTCGGTATCTCGGCGCCCGGCCACGGAGGCGAGATCGCAGGGATCATCATTCTCCTGCTGGCCCTCGTGGGCCTGGGGTTCAGCGTGGACCCGATTGCGCTCTTGCTGTTCCTCGTCGGCATCATCTTGATTCTCATCGAGGTCAAGACTCCTGGGTTTGGTGTCTTCGGGATTGGAGGCATTGTCGCGATCGTCCTCGCCGCGGCCTTCCTCGCTCCCCTTCGTCCCCCGCGGTTCGTCGTCTCCCCGGACTATCAGGTGTTCTTCCTTGCCGCGCTCCTCACGCCAACGGGATTCTTCGGCGGTTTCCTTCTCTTCGGCGTCTACAAAGTCCAGCAGATCCGACGTCAGAAGCCGACGGTCGGCGACATGATCGGCGAATCCGCGACCGTCGTCGATGGTCTCCGCACGGGCGAGAAAGGATACGTCATGCACCGGGGCGAACTGTGGCAGGCCATCGCCGATCAGGATGTTCCGGCCGAGGCGAAGGTCTTCATCCACGCGGTCGATGGGATCACCCTCCACGTATCTGCGAATCCGCCCGCGGTACCGGAGGCGTCTCCGTTCCGGAGTCGCTTCGCATCGTTCCTCCGTCGCAAAGCCGCCTGAGCCCAAAATCCTTAAGGCTCTCAGGGGGTTCGCCCGCGCGATGGATACCGACGTCACCCTGTGTAAGGCCGATGAAATCCCGGACGGCGGGATGAAGCACTTCGAGATCATGGGGTACGACATCTTGGTCGTGCGGCTCGGCGACCGATTCCTTTGCGTCGACGCGGCTTGCACGTACAAGTGGGCGATGTTGCAAGACGGCCGTGTGGACCCGGAGAAGCTTCTGATCATCTGCAAGGATTGTAGCGGCTCGTGGGACCTGCAGACCGGCCAACCGCGTGATGCGCCCGCCAAGTTCCCCCTGACTTCGTACCGCGCGGATGCGGTCTTCGACGATCTCATCGTCACGTTCACCTACTGAACCGAGGAGAACGTTTCCCTCACGAATCCGGAGGGAAAGACTTATGCACCGGGGTCTCCTCGTGTTGGAGGTCCTCTGATTCCCGTGGCGGATCGAGTCGGTCGCGACGCGCACCGGCCCGCGTCCTCATCGAGCATCAGGGCGGTGACGAACGATGGTCGACGACAAGAACCAACAGTTCACGCGCATGTGGAACGAAGAAAACAAGTCAAAACGCCAGAAGTTCCGCAACCTGATGAAGTCGAAACTGGACCTCCTCCACGTCGAGGTCACGGAGGAGAATGCCCGAGCCTTCTACAACGGCCAGCTGGCGCCTCGCCAACCGGAGCGACTGTACCAGATGCCTGAGCGATCGGATGACCGCAGGCCCCCTCGGCGCCGCTAATCCACGTGCTCCGGCAGACCGCGTTCTTGTTCGTCGAAGGTCAGCGCGTTCGCTGTCTCGAATCGATAAAGAAAAATCCTGGCCCGAAGGCCAGGGATGAATCGTTAGCTCAGAAGCGTCGCCGGCCGCGGTCCCGTCCCTTCTGCTGGTCGCGGCCACCGCCGCGCCCGCCTCCGAAGGTCCCGAACTCAAACTGCCGGTCCCCGCCGCCGCTGCCGCTGCCGGCGCGTCGCTCGCCGCTGTAGCCGCCGCTTCGGTAGCGGGGCTCGCGCTCGTATTCGACCGCGCTGACGTCGAGGGCCGTGTTGACCGTCTCGATCGTCTGATCCGACTTCGCCATCGAGCCATATTTCCCGACGTTCAGCCGGATGTGGCCGCGCACGAGGGTGACGTAGCCGTTGTCGATTAAGACCGTCTCGTCCTTCTGGACCTGTCCGATTTGGTCGTTCCAGAGGGTCAAGACGACCGTCGCGGTGTCGTCCCCGACCGTCGCTTCGACGAGTTTTCTCGCCTCGCCGAACTTCGACGTGATCTCTCGCTCTTCGCTCAACCCGACGACCTTGACCAAGACATTTACTTGCTTGGACGCGGGGGTCAGGTCTTTCACTTTTGTCATTGCTTTGTCTTCCATGTAGTCACTTCTGCCGTCACAAGGCGCCAGAGTCGCAATAGGCCGGGAAAAACCGTCCACCAGGCGAATTCAGACGATGTGGGCTACGTCTAGAGACGAGCCCCTGCTATAAAAACATTCGGAAGTGGTCGCGGGAGCCTGCCAATGAAATCTTTTGCGCTCCTGTGAGGAGATCTTGCCCCCGTCCGGGATCCAGGGGCGATGCGTCTCGGACCGAGAAGTCCATCACTGCCACGCGGCGTGCTACCAATTGGCACTAGCTATTTAGCGCCACCCTGCTTTCCCATGTACGGCGATGCTCGTTGACGCGTTCGGCCGCGGGGTCACCGACATCCGCGTGAGCGTCACGAAGCGATGCAACTTCGGTTGCATCTACTGCCATGACGAGGGCCTCGGCCCGATCCTCCAACCGCGGATGCCCCACGAGGACGAGATGTCGGTCGACGAGATTGAACGTCTCCTGCGTATCGCCCGCGAGTTCGGCATCCGGTCCGTGAAGTTCACGGGCGGCGAGCCCCTGATTCGTCTAGACATGGAGTCGATCATCGACCGTTCCGTCCGGCAAATCCCGGACGTCTCGATGACGACGAACGGCTCGATGCTCGCGAAGAGGGCCGAGGGCCTGCGATGCGCGGGCTTGAAGCGGGTGAACGTGTCGATCGACTCCCTCGACCCGAAGGCGTTCCAGGAGATTCGGAAGGGGCAGCTCGCACCCGTCCTTCGCGGGATTCAAGAGGCGTTGCGCGTCGGGCTCAAGCCTGTGAAGCTGAACATGGTCGTGTTCAAGAAGACACTCGCGTACATCCCGGAGATGATCGACTTCATTTCGAACGGGGACGGCCTCAAGCTCCAGCTGATCCAATTCATGCCCGAGCTCGTGGGCCAGCAGGACTGGATGGTCGACATCGACTCCTTGAAGAAGTGGCTCGAGTCTCGGGCGGACAAGGTCCTCGTCCGCGAGATGCACCACCGCCGAATCTACCTCTTCAACGGGGCGGAGGTCGAGGTCGTCGACCCGGTGTACAACGCGGAGTTCTGCATGAACTGCCACCGGATCCGGGTGACGCACTCGGGCGAGCTGAAGGGCTGCTTGAACCGGAGCGACGATTTGATTCCCACCCGAGGCCTCGATAACGATGGCCTTCGGGATGCGTTCCGCCGCGTCGTCGCGAATCGGGTCCCGTACTACGGGGCGTACGTGAAGGAATACCCGAGACGGGATCCGAGTCACGCGGTCCCGATCGAGTTCCCAGAACCTGCCGCGTCCTAGGAAAAAGGGCCGGTTCGGACGGGCCTTTCTCGCCGCGCCGAATGGCCTCGACGTTCCGGGGAGAGTCGTGTAACGAATCCTCAAATAGCCCGCCGCGCTCCGCGCTCCATGGTTGCGGCCACCCGCACCGTGGAGGACGTCCTGCGGGAGGGAGGCTTCACCCCATTCCACCGTCGAGTCGTCCTCTTGACGGGTTTCGCGTGGACGTTCGTCGCCTTCGAGATCATCCTCATCGGCTTCGTCCTCCCCGCGATTTTTTCGGAGTTCGGACTGACGCCCAGGTCGAATCCGATCCTCTACTTCCTCGTTGCTTCCGGGACCCTCATCGGATCGTTCATCGGAAGCGTGATCCTTGGACGTCTCGCGGACCACCGCGG
>Ga0184639_10000636_pt1 | contig 13950 bp, 34 predicted proteins | sample PLM31_170_b2_FD_133155 | JGI IMG/M metagenome (GOLD analysis project Ga0184639, IMG submission 133155) | Groundwater sediment microbial communities from an aquifer in East River, Colorado, USA - PLM3-1_170_b2 | ecosystem: Environmental > Terrestrial > Soil > Riparian zone | place: USA: East... | reverse complement strand
GCCGGCCTGGGAAGTCTCGATGTCCCAATATCCTTCACGCTCGACGATGGGCTGCTCCTTGAGGGAAGGGTGGAACCGCTTCCCGCAGTCGAGGCAGTCGTACCGGGTCACGCGTCCACGGGCGGCGATGATGCTCCCATGCTGCCGGGTATGGGACCCGCAGCATCGAGGACAGGGGGGAGCCACGTTAATCATTAGTTCATCCTCTCTTTGAAGGACGCTGGAAAGTCCATCCAGGTTCCGTTGATGCACAGCTTGGGCTGCGCGAGTTCCCGGACCTTCTCCTGGGCCTCCTCGTACCGAGGGGCGTGGAAGGCCCACGTCTGCGAGTCAGACATCCCGAACTTGAAGAGAGAGTCCCGGCCAAAGTGACTGACGATACTGAGAAAGATGACCGTCTCGATAGCCTGCACCCCTGCCTGCATGGGATGATCCAACATCTCCCCTCGCAGGTACGTGGACCCCCGCCCCAGGTAGCGCCGACGTCTGCCGTCCCACGCCCGGGTCTCCCCGGTCTTGGTGCCCACCACAACTACCTCGTTCTGCCACTGGTTGAGGCGGGGGAACATGACTGCACGAGCGAGGCTCATCTGCACGAGGTTCTTCGAAGTAAGCCCCAACCGCTTCGCTCCTGGGATGTCCCCAGCCTTCCTAGCTGTACCTCCGTAAGAGGCCCTGTGTCCGAACTGCTTGGCGAACACCCGGCGGATGTCGTCCTTTCCACACACGTCTTCCTCGTGGCGACAGGGCTGCCAGCGTTGGATGAGCCGCCAGTCGGCGTTCGCCTCAGCATGGGTCGGGTCCTTCAACTCGGGTGGCAGGGGGAGCTGGAACATCGCACAGCAGGCCATGAAGTGCAAATCCCACCCCTTGGCGAACCCCTCCAACATCGTAGGGTCCTGGCAGGCCGCAGCAACCAGCCGCAGTTCGATCTGGTCGTGGTCCCACGTTATCCACGGCCATCCAGGATCAGGCTTAAAGATATGTCTCAAGTCTCGTGGTGTTTGAGCTAGTGGAGGATCAGTATACGACCAACGCGCATTCTTTTGGGTGTGCGTGGCGATGGTGTGGTAGATGCGGTCGAGAATGGGCACTCCCGCTACCTGTCTTTCTTATTGATGGCCACGATCATGCTGGCGATCCCATACAGGAGGGCCGCGGCCATCCCCACCAAGGCGAGCCAGCCCATGAACACCAAGAAACTGCCCATTCCCTCACCAGAGGTAGGGAGTCTCTCTGCGCGCTCGATGAATCGCTGGAGTAACGGAAACCCAGCAGGGCCGGCTAGAACAATCACTCTGCCCCCTTTACCAAAGGTAGCAAATAATGCGACATTACGTGGTCGGCATGGGCATGCAGGACGTGGGCTTCGAGGAGCGGGTGGGCTCCCTGGGCGATCCGGTCGAGCACATACGCCGGGGTGATGGATTCGTCATCCCGCGGGTCCAGTGGATAGAACCGCTGACGCAGGGTGGCAATCGCATCGGCATTGGTCGTCGGTAGCCGGCTCTCGGGGTGCTTCTGGACTGGCATTCCCTCAAGCTCGTACAGGACGTGTTTCATCTGCTCGTCGCTCCGTAGGTTGATGGGCCAGCCGCAATAGGCGTGGGCCATCCGTTCCCCCTCAACCGCTCGGGCCTGGTACTTGGCGATGGCAGGCAGGACCTTCTCAGCGTCCACGGCGATCCCAACCGACATGGCGCGGTCCAGGTGGGGGAGGAGAAGCATCTGCGTGTTGTAGACCCCCCGAGATAGGGTGTCTCGTGAAAAGTCATCGAGGCGGGCTTGCCAGGCACACACGGTGTCCATGAGGTCCCCGGCGTTGTACCGCTCAATGTCCACGCCCATGAGGTGCTTGGTCTTGTTGTAACGGCTGTCCATACTCGCCTGGAATTCCAGGGTGTGGGGCAGTTCGCACCACAGGACAGCGTGGGCCTGCATGGTATCCTCGATTCGCGTAAACGAGGACCAGTCCAGCCCACAGGCCCTTTGGAGGACGGGCATATCCGCCAGGACGTTCTGGAAAACACATGGCACACGACCAACCAACAAGGTCAGCAGGTGGGTAAAGTCGTCACGCCGGCCAGGAGAACTGTGCTCGTACCAATGATATTGAAGGACAGGAGTTTTGTTACTATACCCAACGAAAAAGGGGGCAGCTTCTTCGGGGATAGCAAGGCCCAGTAAGGAGAGAGCCTTTGTGTCCCGATCATATTCGGTATCAATCACCACAAAGGGGGCGGCCTCGGCTGCAATGAACCACTCTTCGAGGTTGTCTTCGTGGAGGGTATTGGCATTCAAGATTGGTGGCCACACCCACGGCCAGCGGCTCTCAAGGATACGTCCGATCTTGAGGAAGTCCTTGCGGGTGGGGAGGTCCATCTTGGGGCGGTGGTTGAGGTCAGCAAGATGCAGGGTGGCAAAGACGGGAACAGGGTTTGCCTCATCTTCATCCGCCATGCGTGGCGTTATAGTACCGTCCTTCTGAGCGTATACTGGGTCCGGTGCGAGATACCCCCGCCAGTCGTCAAGGGGTTGTGGTCCTCCTAACAGCCTCCAAGCATGCGCCCCCTGAGCCACAATGAGTTGAACACTGTCGGGGACACGTAAGTACGCACGGGTACAGTGCTCGATGGCTCCCCGTTCGTCCTTGGACGGCATGTCGTTGGTCCGCTTCCGCATACCAGTCGCCGGGTCAACCTCGTCTAACTGGCGCCGGCACCGTAGCACGTTCGCCAGGCCAACCTCCGATGGGTCCACCCCCGACAGAGGCAGGAAGGTCTGATAGAAGGCGAAGCCGGTCGGGCCAATCAACGGCTGTGGCGGGCATGGTTCAGTGACCTGGTGCTTTGCTCCCTCGTAGCCGACGACCCGACGGCCTTCTTCCTCATTCTTCCCAGGGTTCTGGAGCAGAACCAGCAACTTGGCCCCCTCGGGGATAAGGTCTGGAACATACCCCTGCCCATCGCCGTACCAGGGACAGCCCGAGCACGCGTCAGGCTTTGGCAACACGAGACACTCCGTCCATATCAACAAAGCGCAGTAAGTACCCTATAGCCCGTGCTAGCAATTGTGGTGTGTCACGAAACAGGCCTAATCCTGTGTTGCACCTGTTGCACAGCAACCCGCGGACCCTGGTTGTACCGTGAACATGGTCCACGTTCAGTCTATATCCTCGACTATCAGACGTTGCAGGGCAAATGGCACAGACTCCATTCTGGTTTGCCAGGAGCCCTGCAAAATCAGCCTGTGAGACACCATAACGCGCACCTAAATGGTCCCGACGGATGCGAGGTTGCTCAAGGCGCCATTTCGCCATGTACGCTTGCTGCCGTTCACGGTTGCCCGGACGCGACCTATACTCGCGGTGTTGCGCCGATATGCGTTCCCGATTGGCGAGATAATAGGCTCGTCCGGCTGTTGTCATTTGAGACGACTTATTGACTGCACGAAGTTCTTCCGGTCATAGCCAGCCGCTACATAGGTCGCCATCTCTTCAGCCGTCCGAGGGGAACGCCATCCCTTGTCGGTATTGAAGGACTCGGTGATGAAGAGGTTGAGCTTGTACATCTTGAACATCTCCAGCACTTCCCGCACCGGCTTCTTCACGGCGTCGAAGGCCACGGCTAGTTGGTTCCACAGCTTGAACGCCTTGTCCTGGGGCCAACCCTCAGCCTGAGCCTGCGCCCGGTTCTCGTCGGTGATAAGCTCACCCTTCATAGTACCCGGGTTCACGCGGTACTCAACCCACGACACGTCGAAGAACTGCTTGCCCCGCCGGTCCCCGGTCTTGGTGGTCAGGGTACCAGCCAAGTGCGCGTACAGCCGACCGTACAGAGACACGATCCGCTCGTCGTCCCCCTCACCCACAGTGACGGTATCGCCTTGGAGGTTGTAGGAGCCGGTCGGAATGGTCTTGAAGGCTGTTGCCTCCTTGGCCGCCGACTCGCTGGTGTACGTCTCGAAAAGCATATCCAGATTGATGTCCTTCACTTTGTCTCCTTGTTCGCAGGGCCTAGCTCGTCCTGGCCAGCCCCGACGTACCAGCAATGTTTCTTGCCGTCAATGCCGCCATCGTGCCCTGTAAAGTCGGCAAACTCGACCGTGTACGACCCCCCGAAGTCTGGTGCAGCCCGCACCACGCCGACGGTGCCGTTCTTGGGTCCAACGGTGCCGTAGTTCCTCAGCATGACCACCAGGTCCCCGACCTGGAACTCCTCCTTGGTGGGTGCAAGTTCGAGGAATAGCACCTGGTCAGCGAGGCGCCCCAACTGCTCACCAATCTGCACGAGTTCCTCGGCCACTGCCTTTGGCGTAGCCACTACTTTCCCCCCTCCTTCCCAAGGCCAGCCGTCAAGGCAGCTTTTATTTTGTTCCAACCACCAAACCCCTGGGGGAGGATGATCGCCGCGGTCAGGGGGGCAGCCAGACGCTGCTTGGTTTGAACGTCGCTCCGAACCTCGAAGGACAGCGACCGCTGGGCTTGTCCTACACCCATGACCTCCGCCTTGATATACCCCGAGAAGTCGCACAGCCCGACCATTCCCGCACCCATCTTCCCGTAGATGTCGGGGGCGATCTGCTTGAGTCCCGTCACTTCATGAACGTCCACGGCTGACGTAGACGTGACGATAAGCACCTTGACTGCGCTCTTCAGGAGGTTAATCGTCTGCTCCATCTGGAACCGCGCCTGAGACCAGTACCCTTTGGACTTCTCTCCGTCATACCGGGCATCGGGGAGCCGCACGGCAGTCGCGTACTTCGGGTCGGACTGGACCTGCTCGACGAGCAAGAGGTTGTACAGGATGCGGGCCCCATCTAGGACGGCCGCATGGACCTTGTCCCGCACGAACTCGGCAGCCAGTTCCCTCACGTCCAGTGCCGTGTCCACAAACTCCCCGACCTCGCCGAGACCCATGTGCTTGATGCTCTTGCAGCCCTCCTCTCCTACGATGTCAATGAACCTAATGGGCCCGAACTCTCGCTCAGTCCGCAGCATGTCCCCGGCCAGATGGGTCTTGCCAGAGTTGGAGACCCCCTGGATCAGCATGGAAATGCGCGACAGGTCCGCCAGGTCGAGGTTAAACGTTCGGCGCATCGTTCAACCCCTTATCGTCTCTGGAAATGAAGAACGTTTCAATGGGCCCTATCCACAGGTGGCGGAGCGTTCGCCGGATGAGGTCCTTGCGCCGCTCCGTGATACAGTACGAAGACGTGCACTTCTCGACTGCGTCGGGAATGCACGGATACACATTCAGGACCAGCTTCAGAGCCTCGACCTCCTCCGCTGTTTCCAGCAGGATGGTGATGGGCCGGAACGGGGGGACCGCCGATACCTGGGTGACTCTCACTTTAGCTCCTCGTCGTCCGCGCTGGCCTTGACGATGGCGTTGTATAGGGCGTACCGAATCGCCGCGACCTCTATCCTAGTGCCAGACCCGCTCAGAAGTTTCACCGTGTGCCCACTGTCAAAGTACAGACCGGCCGCGTATAGCACATCCTGCAACTGGGATGCTTCCTGCTTGGTCAGGGTAATGACGTACTCAACCGCTGACCGTGCGCGTTTTACTTGCATTATTTCGTCTCCTTCACATAGGCCGCTGAGAGCAGCCCGGGATCGAGAAAATACTTGGTGAACGCATCGGCCCAGTCTTCCCGCCCGAACTTGCTGTAGAAGTTGAAGGTGCTCCAGGGGCGCGGGTCAATGGTAATCGGCTCCCCCTTCCGCATGGCGTCCATCAGCCGCCACACTTGGGTAGCGGAGTGGAGCCACAGTGCCTTGATCTCGGGGTTGACGGCGATGGGGTGGAGGATGGGAAGGCGACTCTTGGGTTCGAGTACAAGAAGAAGGATGGCGAAGCGTCGCACCTGGGGGGCATCCCCAGGGCTCAGGTGGGCAGCCTCCTCAGAAGAGGACAGGTACCGCTTGGTAAGGTAGTCCTGATAAGCCCACGCGTAGTGGTAGAACTGCCAATCCTCCTCGAACTCCCGGAGGCGCAGGCTCTGGTACTTCACGTCGAGGGTAAGGCTGGTCTTAAGGTCCACCACCATCGGACCTAGGGGTGTTTGCACAACGAGGTCTATCCGGCAGTACCCGTGGTCCGGGAGGGTAAGCTCGACCTCCAGGATGTCCTGGGGCTGGAAGGGGCAGTGGAGAGCGTGCTTGAACACCCCTTCGGCTGCCCGCTTTTCGAGCAGTTCCCACGCCTCTGACTGATCGTCGTATACGGACTGGCCGAGACGGAGCACCTGGGCCTTCTCGTCCTTGACGGTCTGGACGGCCGTAGCCGCCGCTTGCTTGATCAGGACGTCCATATCTAGGGGGGTAGGGGGGATCGTTGATCCTGAGCCAACGTGGGAGGTCTTTAGGCCGTTGTGGTACACCGCAGTCCCGTCAGCGATGGCCGACCCGAGCATCCCAGCAAGCTCCTTCTTGCCGAGGGTCTTGGGGCGCCACTTCTCGACGTGTCGGAAGTACCACATCCCCGGATCGCGGAGGAAGTCCTTGGTCTGGGAGGGGCTGAAGACTGGCTGTGGGCGCGTGTCCATAATACTATACGCTGCACGGCAGCCAAAGTGACCAGGATAAATACGTGTCACTTTGCGTCCGCACCGGACGTATAGTAATATGAGGCAGCATGTTCGCTAGTCAAGAACCCCTCCGTCTGCTCACCGCGTCCCACATCGTACGGACTCCCCTTCCGCCCGTAGACTGGATGGTGCAGCCCATCATCGCTGCCCATGAGCGGGTCTTGATATATGGAGAGTACGGGGCGTTGAAGTCCTGGCTGCTCCTACATCTGGGGCTCCACATCGCGGCGGGGCACAAGTGGCTGGACAACTTCGACGTGCCCAAGCCGAGGGCCGTGCTATACGTGGACGAGGAAATGAGCGAGTACACCCTGCGCTCCCGTGTCAAACGGATCGTGGAGGGGAGTAAACTACCCACTGACGAGATGCCCTTTGCAGTGTCGTCCCGCGAGGGGGTGCGGATGACGGAGATGGGGGGCGCTATCCTTCTCGATAGGGTAACCCGGGCCGAGTACAAGCCCGAACTCATCATCATGGAGTCCATGCGGCGGGTACTGGTGGGAAGCGAGAACGAGCAGACCGACGTATCAGGGTTCTGGCGGGCGGTGGAGCCGATCCTCAAGGCTGGCATGACGTTCCTGGTTTCCCACCACATGCGGAAGCCCCATGAAGAGGGGCCCGACAACGTGCGGTACCGGGCCTCTGGGAGTACCGACCTCATCGCCGGGTCAGACTCGGCGTGGGCGATGACCCGGACTGCCCAGAATTGCTCCACCCTTGAGGCAATACGTATCAGGCTGGCCGAGGAGCCTAAGCCCTTCTCCGTGGAGTTTACTTGGGATGGCGAGACCGGCCCGGTTACGGCTGCTCTCGGATTGCCCCCCGCTGAAGCTTCCCAGGGGGGCCAGGCGGCGATCATCATCTTGGACACCCTAGAGGTAGGGCCAGCCACTACCGGCGAACTGGAGGCAGCCTGTAAAGCCCAGGGGGTGTCCCACATGACCTTCTATCGTGCCCTCCAATCGCTAGAGAAGCAAGGACGCATCGCCAAGGATGGGCACCTAGGAAACTGGTGCCGAGCCGTTCGGGACTGATTATACCATGTACCACCCCTTATAGGGGATGGTATAATGATACAATCACCTCCTTTCCTCTGTAGAATCCGCAAGTTATGATTGTACCATGGGGACCAAAACGGACTGCTTGATGGTATAATCCCTGAATACAGCTACTTAGCCATCCCCCGTGTCCGTCTCACCTGCTTCGCCTCCCGGGTCCCCCGCAGGTACTCCTTAAGGCGCTTGGCCTGCTGTCTGGCAGCGTCGTGGGCGATCCCCAGGTGCCTGGCAGCCTCCAGGGGCTCCAGTCCCTCAATGTAGAGTAGTTGGTACATTTTCCCCCGCCAGGTTCGGTCCTGGCCCATCCGCCGGGCCAGGTCGTTGACAGCCTCTTCGCACTCCTTCCTGATAAGCTCCTCCTCGGGGTTTGGCCGGTCATCGGGCAGGTTGTCCACGCTGAGCGGGTCGTCCTCACCCCCCTCAGCCGGCAGTACCAGGTGACGCCCCTCTCGTACCCACCTCGCGGGTTCAGGGTGCTGATGGGCGTACTCCCTCCACTGCTGGAACTGGAGGAAGGACGCCTGCTCGGCTGCGGCAATAATGCCCTTGCGGGCAGCAGCGGTATCTGCAAAGGTCATGTCAGCCAGCAGGATCAGTGCGTCATGGATGGCATCCCGGCGGAGCTTATCGCTCCGTCCCTTCAACCACTTACGGGACGCCACCTTAATCTCTTTCTCCATCTCGACGAATAGCTGTTGCACCTCGGCCTGGGTCACGGTGTCACCATCCCTATCCAGACGGAGTGGAGCAGCACCGCAGCGGCCGCTACTGCCTCGTCCGGGCGCATGTAGACTATCACATCCCGCATGACCTTCCGCCCCTTCCGTCGCCGGAGGGCGAACCGGATGGTGTCAAGGGGTGGGATGGGCTTGGGTGGCTTGACGCGCTCACTGATGACGTACCCGTTAGTATACACGAACTTACACGTTGGCATTGGGGGTCACCTCCTGTATCTCAGTCAACTGGGCCCTGACTACTCCTAGGGTGAGGCGGGCGAAGTCCCGGACCTCCTCTCCGATCCACTGCGCCACCCGGATGCTCTCCTGGCCTGTGTCTATCTGGAGAAATACCGTCACGTTGACGAGCATTAGAGTACCCTCCGGCTGAACCGCTTTCCCTCCCAGGACTTGGGGAGGAAGCAGACCCAGGCACCAGCCCGGGCATAGGGCAGGGCTCGTATGACCCGTCGCAGATTGGAATAATTCGACTTCATCCGGTAGGGTCCCCGGGGGTTCAGGCGATACTCCACCCGGTAGGACTTCGTGGGCAGGGGGCCAAAGAGGCAAGCTTGAGCCTCACCGCCCCCCGCCGACGAAGACCCGCTGGTATAGGTATAGTACGGCAGGTGAGGGTTCTCCAAGGCGTGGAACGCCCGCTGTGCGACTGTTATCCTCCGCCGAATCACCGTTCTCATCGGTATATCCTCCTCATCTGGCAGTCAGAGCCAGCCACAATCACCTGGGACTTGTCCTCCAGGACCACACACTCCCCAGGCCTTAGGCGGATGGGGGGCGCAGTGGCACAGCCAGCGAACAGGAGCAGCACTCCCGCCACTACCACGGCCAGGGCCAACAGGTCTCCCCAGTGCCACCGGGGGCATTTAGGCGGGTTCAGCATGCGTCTCCTCCTCCTTACCCTCACCCTCCAGGACGGACAGGATGTCGGGCAGGCTGATATTGGCACCCGGGGCGACCGTGGGCTGCATCTGCATCAACATCTTGGGCTGGAACGGGGTCTCCGACCACACCCGCATGGCCACTAGGGGCGTACCTGCGGCGTCCCACACCCGCAGCCGGTTCAGGTAGAGCCTGGCGATCTTCACGGACTTAATCGTGACCGTGCAACCAGTGTACGAGTGTTCGCCGTGCAGCTTGCCGCTACCCATTATGCGCCCCTTTCTCTAGGAGCGCATCCACCCGGAACAGGAGCGTATGTAGCTCTGCCAGTAGGACACGATGGGTCTCGTGGAGGCGGCGGTATTCCTCCAGAGACCGTAAGGCGTCACTCACTGCATGTTCAATCGGAGTCATGTCGCGTCTCCTTTTGCGCCCGACGGGCGCGGTAGCGCCCGATGGCGGCAACCACCAGGTCGGACAGTGAGAGAACCAGATACCCCAGGATGAACATTTCGACTCCCTGTTGCACAGTCATAGCCCCACCACCCCCCGTACTAGGACCGTTCCGTCCCGGGGCTGATACACCACCCCACACTTCCCGCACCCCCGCGCACTCACGGCGGGCCCCTTGGGCGGGTAGTATTGGACTGGGAGAGTCACAGGCCCACCACAGTGCGGGCACGGCACCTTGGCCTCGACCGTCTTCGTCCGTTGTGCAGTCTTTGCGACCGCCTTCGCCGTCTTCCCCACCTGCTTCTCTACCGCTTTCAGTGTCTTACCCACCTGTCTTCCCCCTCTTTGCGATAGCCCCACCACTCACCCCACCACTCACGCTCCGCTTGTGGTGGCACATCCCACCACGGGGCTGGCCGACAGCAGAGCCGCATTTGTGGACCCGCTTCAAGGCTTGGCTCTCCCGCCCGTTGCAAGCCTCCTGGGGGAATGCGTCACGCTTGCCCCCCCTCTCGTTAATGGTCCGGTTCCACGCGGCTCGGAGTTCAGCAGCCACAGCCCGCCGAGCAGGGGCGCCACTCTCGGCATCCCTGGCAGTCTTCCCGTACCGCATGCCCATGGAAAAAGAGGGCTCCCGATTACGTACCTCCGTGACCATCCCCCGATCATTCACGATATGCCACTTGAAATATTGTCGGGCGTCGCGGTCCTTACCCTCGAACACTTGTACTCCCTCCCATACGTTCCTTAAAGCACGCAGCCGCGCACTCGTCGGAACAGTGGTAACGTGAACTTGTGTCAGGCGTGAACTCCCGTCCGCACTTCCGCCAGTGACAGAGACGAGGGACCAGCTTGTCGGCGGTAAAGTCCACCCCCTTGCGCTTACGAACCGGCATGCTTGTGCACTTGGTGAGAGCCTGTACCATCCGCCGATGTATCGGGTGAAGCAGGACAACCATAGTCGCCGTTGGCCGTGTGCCAATCGGGCACTCCGCCGCCCTCTACCACGTCCAGGTATATACGCTCCTTACATTGTGTGCACCGCCCCTCCGCCCCCTGGGCAATCTCTACGAAAGCCCGGTAGAAGTAGGACGGACCAACCTTACGTATCCAGTCCCGCCACTGCCGGCGGGCCTTGTCGGTGGTACTCATTCGTCGCGCACCCCCGGGCGCAAAGCGAACCATGCCTTTGTCACTTCGTCTACCACTTTTAGGATACCCTCCAACTCCTCGATAGCCGTGTCCAGGTCGGGCGTCCCGTGTAGCCCCCCATCTACTCGGATGCCCTCCGTCTCAAGGTCGCACCGGCGGCAGAACTCCAGGGGGGCGTCATGGTATGCAGCAATCACCTTGCGAACGGCGTCAATCATACCTTCACCCCTTCACGGCGCGCCCACTGGTACAGGCCCTCGTCATTCAGAACCCACTGCTGCCGCTCCTCGTTGTTGAGTGGTCGTCCATTCGGAACAACACGGCGGATGGCCGCATCCAACTCTGCCCGGTTCACCCGAAGAAACTCACGCATTGTCATGGGCATCTCCGGCGCCCGACTGACAGGGTGCGGGTAGCCGAGTTCCATATAACAGCCGCGTCATGGGGTACGTTCACATGGAGAAGGGCGCGCTGCTGATGGCGGGCCGGCTGGTCATCCGATTCGACGTATAGGGTAGCTAACTCTCCCAGCGCCGAATTGACCCAACCCTCGACCTCAGTAACGCGCCTGCCTAGGCCCGGTGTGTGGACCTTCTTGCCGTTAGCGGCCCATGTGCAATAGATGGGTTGCACGTCTAGCCCCCCTTCGTGAATGTCAGCCACAGAACCCACACAGTAAGCAGTATATTCCAACCGTAGAACATTGTCAAGAGCAAAATGGGAATGTCGGGCATGTTACAGCCCCTCCGGCAACGGCACTCCGAAATGCCCGTGTAGATCAATCGGTTCGCCGTCAATCGGGTTGGCGGCCAAGCAATAGACGGCCACTTGCTCTGCTGGTGTCAGAGACTCCCAGACCTTAAGCATAAGGTCATGACCCGGGCCAGGATGCGGGGGCGCCGGCATCCCGAGAAATGCGTTATAGCCCAGGTTACCATGCACCGATGCCAGGTAGTTGCCCGTTGAGAACACGACACCACTAAACTGCTGAGGCGGAAGGTTCATCAAGCGAAGTAAGGTTTCATGTGTCTGCATTTTATTATCCTCCTATCGGGTCATTCCCGCCCTGTTGTACCACTTCGGCCCGCTGCATATAGGTACCATATAGCGCCCCACTCTCCGTCAACCGCAGGGCAAACGTGAGGGTAACGACTGGGAACTCGTTGGACTTGTTGGGCTTTTGCATTGCCGCCCCTTTCTGGCCCGGGGAGACTGGGGACTCTCCCATCCCCGCTATCACCCCCGAGCCTTTGGGTGTCTCGTCCATGCCCTTACCCTTATCATGCTGAAATCGGCTTGTCAAGGCTTTTTTGTCTTGATTGGGCTAAGGCCAATGTCGTAGGCGGTCCCGGCGATTTCCAGGAGCATCTGGATCGCCATGCGTAGGGCCTTGAGCAGGGGATAACCCATCGTCTCATAGGTCATCATCAAGTCCAGAGCAGCATCCTTAAACCTTGCACACGTCATGGAAGTCTTCATATGGTCTTGTCTCCTAGGGAGCTAAACCCCCGTTTCGATCAGCTTTACTCGTCCGGCCGCTACCCAGGCGCCCCCATCCCCGGCGATTGGTGACACATAGAAGTCTAGGTGCCCAAACACTTCCCGGGCATCCCGGACTGTGACGAGGATGGCGAGCCCATCCCGACCCGAGCCAAACCGCAGCATGCCCGTTTTCCCGATGTACTGTAGGGCCTCCTGGGCGGTCATTGTGGCCTCCTTTCGTTTACCTACCCACAATATCGGATAAGAGGATATGAGAGTCAATACCAAACGTATGTTTATCTTTCTCTCAAGTGGAGTATAATCATCTACCCCTTGGCACGGCGCTTGTCGGCATCAAAAATTATGCCAAAGAAAGTGTGTCACTTTAGCCACCCGCCCATGTATAGTAGTATGGACCGCTCTCGCCAGTGCTGGGCGATGCACTTTCGGCTCCTGCGCCGAGCTTTCGGTAGGCGAAAGGGCTCTGCTCGTCCTCCGACGGGTGTAGGAGCAATGGTCCAACCAGTGGACCAGTGGGGCAAAACTCTCCCATCGCTGCTCCCACACCGGAGTACCGGCTGCGTGGCTGGCACCAAACCCTTGTATCCTGCATACATACGTAAGGGTGTGGTAAATACGCTACAGTACCCGTGGTGTGTCGGGTAGGCACGAACAGATAGGGACAGTAATGTCCCACCCTATCTGATTGGATATATACCCGTTGGACGTATGGTAGTGTATCATACTGACACACTACCCGTCACCTGTAACCCCCCGCAGCTAGAAGGGGCGGGGTGTGTGCATGTGCTACCTTACGCTGACATCGCGCACCAAAAACCGTGTTACGAAAGGTACCTAAGTGAAGCCTTGGGACTGGATCGTGGCTGCATGTGACTTCGTGATTGCTGCTGGAAGTGCTGTCTCCGGCGCAATGGTACAGAGCGGTGTGGTGGTATTGCCGAGTAGGGGAGTGTTTGTGTTGGCGTTGGCCGCAGGTCTTACAGGAGCCGCCATTCATATCAAGTCCGTCTTTCGGAGGGCGAACAGTGCAAGCAGCTAAAGTTCTTCTCCTCGTCGGAATCATCTCGGTTGCCAGTCTGGCTGATGCGGCGCACCGTAATTTCGTGTGGAACGCTCCTACGACCAACGAAGATGGGACAACCCTTACTGACCTGGCAGGATACCGAGTGTACACCTGTCCGGCGGCCCCATGCTCGAAGGCGAACGGGACGATACTCGGGACAGTTACAGCCCCCTCACCTACTCCTGCTGCGGGGGTGACAGCGTCCTTCCCCATACCGCATGGGCAGCGAGGGGTCGCGTTCGTAACAGCCTTTGACACAACGGGCAATGAATCTGTGGAGAGTAACACCGTCCCTTTCGACCTGGTGGCCCCATCCGCTCCAGGTGACATTCGGATTCCGTAGGTAAAGGAGACCAACGTGTACGAATACTTCTCCCTGTTGAATGTGCTGTTGTTTGGTGTCACCTTCGCCTTCCTCGTCTACTTCGGACGGAAGGCATACAAGGCGTACTTCAAGAAGCCCTACTAATGCGGGCCTGTCTCGCTGGCGGTCAGCGCACTCGGCTGTGACCCG
>Ga0184639_10000634_pt1 | contig 13961 bp, 9 predicted proteins | sample PLM31_170_b2_FD_133155 | JGI IMG/M metagenome (GOLD analysis project Ga0184639, IMG submission 133155) | Groundwater sediment microbial communities from an aquifer in East River, Colorado, USA - PLM3-1_170_b2 | ecosystem: Environmental > Terrestrial > Soil > Riparian zone | place: USA: East... | reverse complement strand
GGAAGCACCGTCGTGCCTCTGACCATTTGATCGGACCGCTTGGGATCCACTCCCAGCCAGAGAGCCATATCCACGGATTCATCAAATTTCGCATAGGTGGCCTGCTTGACCAGTTCCACGGCTTCCTTCAATCCGTATGGTCTCGACTGGACCTTGCTCGATGCCGCCTTCATTTTCTTGCCCATGCTCAACTCCTGAGTCCCCCAACCGGAGGCAGGCCAACTAGTTCTGAATGACCACCCCCATACTTCGAGCGGTACCCTCGATGATCTTGATGGCGCCTTCCAGATCCGCCGCGTTGAGGTCGGCCATTTTCTGCTTCGCAATCTCGCGCAGCTTCGCTTTCGAAATGACCCCCACCGTGTCCTTGTGCGGGGTCCCCGAACCCTTGATGATGCCGGAGGCCTTTTTCAGGAGATCGGACGCCGGCGGCGTCCGCGTGACAAACGTGAACGTGCGGTCCTTGTACACCGTGATCACGACCGGAATAATGCTGCCTTCCTCTTTCTGTGTCCTGGCGTTGAACTGCTTGCAGAACTCCATGATATTGACGCCATGTTGCCCCAGCGAGGGCCCGACCGGTGGCGCCGGATTGGCCTTGCCAGCCGGAATCTGTAGTTTTATCTGACCGGTGATTTCCTTTGCCATGCGTCACTCCACGCGGCCGTACGTGCTTAGATGCGGTCCACTTGTAAAAAACCCAATTCCACCGGCGTCGACCGCCCGAAGATGCTCACCAGCACCTTGACTCTGTTGTGGTCAGCATCCACCTCGTCCACCAGGCCAGTAAATCCCAGAAACGGGCCATCAATGATGCGGACATTGTCTCCCTTAATAAAACGGATCTGCTCCCGGGGCGCCGCGGTTCCGGAATCCACCTGCTTGAGCAACGAATCTGCCTCGTCAGTGGTCAGCGGAATTGGTCGCGTCCCCCCTCCGACGAAGCCGGTGACCTTCGGCGTTTCCTTGATCATCTGGACTGTGTCATCCGTCAGTGGGCTTTCCAGTTCAACCAACACATAGCCGGGGAAAAACTTCCTTCTGGCGGTCCGGCGTTTGCCGTCTTTGATCTCAATCACGTCTTCGGTGGGAACCAGCACCTGCCCGAGCTTCTCGACCAGCCCCATCTGATTCGCCCGCTCCACGATGCTGGTCTTGACCCGTCCTTCAAACCCCGCATAGGTATGGATCACATACCAACTTTTGCTCATTACCATCCCTCAAGAACCGGCCGCCTCACCGACTGGGTACCCGCCTTGCACCTGAATCCTTCATTCTTCGCGTCACGCCCCCTCAGACGTTCAGATAACCTTGCTGACCAGCCAGACCAGGAACGAGTCCACGATCGACAGATAGATCGACATGATCACGCAGAAGACGATGACGACCGTGGTGGACCCGATCGTTTCACCCTTGGTGGGAAAGGACACCTTCTTGAACTCACCTTTGACGTCGGATATAAATTCAACGATGGAGGACCACAGGTTTGTGAACATGGGAAGACTCCTAGATTAGCGACACACCATGGTCCCGATCAGTTCAACAGGCCTACCGTGGCAGGGGCACCAGGAATCGAACCCGGACCTTCGGTTTTGGAGACCGACGTGCTAGCCGTTGAACACCATGCCCCTCTTCCCAACGTGAACCGTCAAACGTGAACCGTTAAACGCAGACGTCCCCCGTTTAACGATTAACGAATAACGGTTAACGTCATTTCACTTCCTTATGCGACGTGTGTTTCCGGCAAAAGCGGCAGTATTTGCTCCGCTCGAGACGATCCGGATCATTTTTTTTATTCTTCATCGTAGAATAATTCCGATGTTTGCAGACCGAACACGCCATGGCGATGATGTCCCGCATCTTCCACTCCTACTTTCTCCCTCTCCAAGGGCATCGTGAGTCAATGCGCGGACGGCTAGGTTGTCCCCCAATTGCGCGCATCGAGCGAGCACCGTCTTCGTGTGCGCGCTCTGCGAGCACAGGGGCAGCCTAGCTGTCCGCGCGTCCGCCAAAAATCACGCCACGATTTCCGTCACGACGCCGGAGCCCACCGTCTTGCCTCCCTCCCGCACCGCAAACCGTAACCCCTGGTCCATCGCGATCGGCGCGATCAGCTCCCCCGTGATCGTCACATTGTCCCCCGGCATCACCATCTCCACCCCCGCCGGTAACCCCACCACCCCGGTCACGTCCGTCGTCCGAAAATAAAACTGCGGCCGGTACCCATTGAAAAACGGCGTGTGCCGGCCCCCCTCCTCTTTCGTCAACACGTACACTTCCGCCTTGAACTTCGTGTGCGGCGTGATGCTCTTGGGCTTGGCCAGCACCATCCCCCGCTCCACCTCCTCCTTCTTCGTCCCCCGCAGCAGCACCCCGATGTTGTCCCCCGCCTGCCCCTCATCCAGCACCTTGCGGAACATCTCCACCCCCGTCACCACCGTACTGGCCGTCGGCCGCAGCCCCACCATCTCCACTTCATCGCCCACCTTCACCACGCCCCGCTCGCACCGCCCCGTCACCACCGTCCCCCGCCCGCTGATCGTGAACACATCCTCAATCGGCATCAAAAACGGCTTGTCCACCGCCCGCACCGGCGTCGGAATGTAGCTGTCCACCGCCTCCAATAGCTTCAGAATCGCCGGCACCCCGATCTGGCTCTGATCCCCCTCCAGCGCCTTGGTGGCCGACCCCACAATGATCGGAATCTTGTCCCCCGGAAACTCGTACTTCGTCAGCAGCTCCCGCACCTCCAGCTCCACCAGGTCCAGCAGCTCCTTGTCGTCCACCTTGTCCGCCTTGTTCAAAAACACCACGATGTAGGGCACCCCCACCTGCCGGGCTAACAGAATATGCTCCCGGGTTTGGGGCATGGGCCCATCCGCCGCACTGACCACCAGGATCGCCCCATCCATCTGCGCCGCCCCCGTGATCATGTTCTTGACATAATCCGCATGCCCCGGACAGTCCACGTGCGCGTAGTGCCGCTTCTCCGTCTCGTACTCCACATGCGCGATCGCGATCGTCAGGATCTTCGTCGCGTCCCGCCGCCCCTGCGACTCGCTCGCCTTGGCCACCTCGTCGTAGCTGACAAACTTCGCCATCCCCCGCTCCCCCATCACCTTCGTCAGCACCGAGGTGAGCGTCGTCTTCCCATGATCCACGTGCCCGATCGTCCCAATGTTCACGTGGGGCTTGCGCCGCTCAAATTTCGCCTTCCCCATAACTTCCTCCTCCTCAAAGAGCTTGAGCCAGCCCGGCTCGACCATCCTGTCTTGATCGATACCCGGAGTGACTGGGCTGACTCCTATTGCGCGCGTCATCGACCCGTTGCAACTTAGGAGCAACGGGTCCCCCGGCACCTTCCGAGTACCCGCCTTGCGGGTGGATGCGCGGTGTGCGAGCACGGGAGTCAGCCCGGCCACTCCACTCTGCGACGACTCAGCGCTTCACTCATTCACTCCCCTCGATTCTTGGCGATGATCTCCTCGGCGATCTGCTTGGGAACCGGTTCGTATCGGTCAAATTCCATACTGTAGGTGGCGCGGCCCTGCGTCCGCGAGCGCAGATCCGTCGCATAGCCGAACATCTCGCTCAACGGGACGGCCGCCTCGACGGCCTGTGAACCGGCCCGCACCTTGATGCCCTGGATCTTGCCCCTCCGTCCATTAAGGTTTCCGATCACATCCCCCATGTACTCCTGAGGCACGAGGACCTCCACCTTCATAATCGGTTCAAGCAGAATGGGATCGGCCTTCCGACACCCATCCTGAAACGCGATCGAGCCGGCAATCTTGAAGGCCATCTCGTTGGAATCCACCTCGTGATAGGACCCGTCAATCAACGCGACGCAGATATCGCGGAGGGGATATCCTGCCAGCACCCCGGTCTCCATCCGCTCCTTGACACCCTTCTCGACGGCCGGGATGTACTCCTTCGGGATGACCCCCCCGACGATTTTGTTCACGAACTGGAACCCGGCACCCGGCTCGCTCGGCTGGACGGTCAGCACGACATGGCCGTACTGACCACGCCCGCCGGTCTGCTTGATATATTTCGCCTCCGCCTCAGCCATCCTCCGGATCGTTTCGCGAAAGGCCACTTCCGGCTTGCCGACATTCGCCTCGACCTTAAATTCCCGCAGGAGCCGGTCCACGATGATCTCCAAGTGCAGCTCGCCCATGCCGGAGATAATCGTTTGGCCGGTCTCCTCATCGGTGCGGACCCGAAATGATGGATCTTCCTGGGTCAGCTTTTGGAGCGAGAACCCGAGCTTCTCCTGATCCTGCTTGGTCTTTGGCTCAATCGCCATGGCGATCACCGGCTCTGGAAATTTCATCACCTCCAGCAGCACGGGATGCTTTTCGTCGCACAGCGTGTCGCCCGTGGTGGCTCCCTTGAGGCCAACGGCAGCCACAATGTCGCCCGCGAAGACCATGTCAATGTCCTCACGTTTGTTGGCGTGCATTTTCAACAGCCGCCCGATCCGGTCCTTCGAGCCCCTCGTGATGTTGTACACAGCCGTCCCAGTCTTGAGGGTGCCGGAGTACACACGAAAATACGTCAGTTGTCCGGCGAAAGGATCGGTCATAATTTTGAAGGCCAGCGCAGAAAAAGGCTCGTCGTCGCTTGGTCGTCGGGTGATCTCCTTATTGGTTACCGGATCAATGCCGACGACGGGAGGGATGTCGAGCGGTGACGGCAGATAATCCACGGCCGCATCCAGGAGCTGCTGCACCCCTTTGTTCTTGAACGCGGACCCACACAGCACCGGCGTCAGCTTCATGGCGATCGTGCCGGCCCTGATGGCCCGCTTGATCTCCTCTTCGCTGAGCGACTGCCCATTCAGATACCTTTCAAGCACCTGCTCATCATGCTCGGCCACCGCTTCGAGCATCTTTTCTCGATATTCCCTCGCAAGCTCCGACAGCTCCGCCGGAACTTCTTCGATCTTGTACTTGGCGCCCAACGACTCGTCGTCATACAGGTAGGCTTTCATCGATACCAAATCAACCGATCCCCGGAACTCGGCTTCCCGGCCGATCGGCAATTGGATCGGAACGGGGTTGGCCCCCAACCGTTCCACCATAGACTTCACACTCGTATAGAAATCCGCGCCAATGCGGTCCATCTTGTTCATAAATGCGATCCGGGGCACCCGATATTTGTCCGCCTGACGCCAGACCGTTTCCGATTGGGGTTCCACACCCTGGACCGAGTCAAACACGGCGACCGCGCCGTCCAAGACCCGCAGTGAGCGTTCCACCTCCATCGTGAAATCCACGTGTCCTGGGGTATCAATAATGTTGATCCGGTGGTCGCGCCAGAAGCAGGTGGTTGCTGCAGCCGTGATGGTGATGCCGCGCTCCCGCTCCTGCTCCATCCAGTCCATCGTCGCAGCCCCGTCATGCACCTCACCCATACGGTGCGAGACCCCCGTGTAGAACAGAATGCGCTCGGTTGTCGTCGTCTTCCCGGCATCAATGTGCGCCATGATGCCGAGATTCCGCGTTCGTTCGAGGGGAGCCTGCCTCTTCACGTGATCCTCAGAAAACAACGGTGCTGCAGTGCCAGCTCTTCACTCAGGCTGCGACGCAGAGCGACCCCCTGCAACACGCAGCGTGGCCAAACTGCAGCACGAAACCGCGCTTTACCAGCGATAATGGGCAAAGGCTTTGTTGGCCTCTGCCATCCGATGCACATCCTCCCGCTTCTTCACCGACGCGCCCGTGTTGTTGGCCGCATCCAGCAATTCCCCGGCCAGCTTGTCCGACATGCTTTTTCCGCTTCGCGCCTTCGCGTACTCAGCGATCCAACGCAAGGCCAGCGATGTCCGGCGAATGGATCGAATCTCAACTGGCACTTGATAAGAGGCTCCGCCCACTCGACGCGACTTGACTTCCACCACCGGCTTCACATTGTCGATCGCGGACCGGAAGACTTTGAGCGGATCGTTGCCCGTCTTCTCTCGTATCAGCTCGAACGCTCCGAAACACACCCGTTCCGCCGTGCTCTTCTTGCCCTGGGACATCAGCGTGTTGATGAACTTCCCCACCAGCTTATCGTGGAAGCGGGGATCAGGCTGCACCTGCCGTTGTCCGAATATCCGTCGCCTTGGCATCGCGTTCCTTACATGCAGCTAATGGCTAGTAGCGAGCAGCCAATAGCCAGAAGCTCGGAGCTCTTTGCTACTCGCTGTTCGCTATTCGCTGTCTTACTTCGGCCGTTTCGCGCCGTATTTCGACCGTCCCTGCTTTCGATTTGCCACACCCACCGCATCTAAGGCGCCCCTGACGATATGGTACCGAACGCCTGGGAGATCTTTGACGCGACCGCCCCGCACCAGCACGATCGAATGTTCCTGTAAATTATGACCCACCCCAGGGATATAAGAGGTGACCTCCATGCCGTTCGTCAGACGGACGCGAGCCACCTTCCGAAGAGCTGAGTTGGGCTTTTTCGGAGTCGACGTATACACTCGAATACAGACTCCTCGCTTCTGCGGACAGCGCCTGAGCGCCGGGCTTTTCGTCTTGCCCTTCGCCGGCCTTCGCCCGTGTCGCACCAACTGATTAATGGTTGGCATACTCTCCCTCGCGGTCTCAGCGCGCGCGTCCTGCGGGATCAGGAAACCTACGGATTATAGTGAGGCCTCCACACACTGTCAAGCCGACTCCTTGCCCGTCGAGCTCAGTTCCCGACCGCATCGGCCTCAGCCTGCGACTGACCTTCCTGCCCGATCCCCACCGGCTCGTTCACCAGCGCCGCAGACGGGACCTCCTTCTTGGGACTGATCACAAACGTATCCCGATACTCATCGAATCCGGTTCCCGCCGGAATGAGCCGACCCACGATCACGTTTTCTTTGAGGCCTAGGAGCGCATCTTCACGCCCGTTGATCGCCGCCTCGGTCAGCACACGCGTGGTCTCTTGGAACGACGCCGCCGAAATGAAACTGTCGGTCGTCAACGCGGCTTTCGTGATTCCCAGAAGGACCGGCTTCCCGAGAGCAGGCCGCCCTCCGTCGGCCAACACGCGCTCATTTTCTTGCTCAAACACGAACTTGCTCACCTGACTGCCTGGCAGAAACCCGGTATCGCCCGGATCTTCGACCCGGATCTTTCGAAGCATCTGCCGCACGATGATCTCAATGTGCTTGTCGTTGATGGACACCCCCTGGAGTCGATAGACGTCCTGCACCTCATCCACAAGATACTTCTGCAACTCCTTCGGGCCCAGCACATCCAAAATATCGTGAGGATTGGCCGACCCATCCATCAACGGCTCGCCGGCTCGGACCCAGTCTCCCTCGCGGACGTTCACGTGCTTGCCCTTGGGAATGAAATACTCCTTCACATCGCCCACTTTGTTGTCCACCAGCACTTTCCGCATGCCCTTGACGAACCCACCATAGGAGACCTCGCCGTCGATTTCAGTGATGACCGCTACCTCTTTGGGTTTTCTGGCTTCGAAGAGCTCGGCCACGCGCGGCAGACCTCCGGTGATGTCTTTCGTCTTCGTCGTCTCGCGGGGGATCTTGGCCAGCACGTCGCCCGGATGCACGGGCGCACCCTTTCCCACGACGATATGCGCGCCGACCGGCAGCAAATAGCGCGCGACCGCCGCCGCGTTCGACACCTTGGCAGTCTTGCCTCCCTCGTCCTTGATCGAGATCCGGGGGCGTAGCGTGGCACTCGCATGCTCGATCACGACCTTGCGCGAGAGACCGGTGACCTCGTCGAACTCTTCTTTCATGGTCACGCCCTCGAGGATGTCGCCGTAGGCCACCTTGCCCCCGACGTCCGTGAGGATCAACAGCGAGTAGGGGTCCCACTCCACCAGCTTTTGGCCGGTCTCGACATGGCCCCCGTCTTTGATTTTGATCCTGGCGCCGTACACAACCGGATACTTTTCCCGCTCGCGGCCGGTCTCGTCATAGATCGCGATCTTGGCGTTGCGGTTCATCACGACCCAGTTGCCTTCTTTATTTCTGACCGCGATCCCGTTGTTGTGGAAATCGGCATTCTTCTTGGCGTCGAAGCTCATAAACCTGAGCACGCCAGCGTGTTTCGCCTCGAGCACCGTCTGTTCCACCACCTTGCTGGCGGTGCCGCCGATGTGGAACGTGCGCATCGTCAACTGGGTGCCGGGCTCGCCGATCGACTGGGCCGCGATCACGCCGACCGGCTCTCCCTTCTCGACCAGCCGTCCCCGCGAGAGATCGCGTCCGTAGCATTTCATGCAGACGCCCCGTCTGGACTGGCAGGTCAGGACCGACCGGATTTTCACCCGATCCACTCCGGCCTCCACCACGCTTTTCGCTCGTTCCTCGTCGATCTCCTCGTTGGCCTTGACGATGATCTCGCCGGTCACAGGATCGCGGATATCCTCGGCCGCAAGGCGGCCCAGGATGCGCTCCTCGATCGGCTGGATCACCTCACCGCCTTCGACCAGTGCGGTCACCACAATCCCGTCGGTCGTTTCGCAATCCGCCTCGCTCACGATGACATCCTGCGCGGTGTCGACGAGTCGCCGGGTCAGATACCCGGAGTTGGCGGTCTTCAGGGCCGTATCGGCCAGTCCCTTGCGGGCCCCGTGCGTGGAAATGAAGTACTGCAACACAGTCAGGCCTTCACGGAAGTTAGCCGTGATGGGCGTCTCGATGATCTCGCCCGAAGGTTTCGCCATCAGCCCACGCATGCCGCCCAACTGCCGGATCTGCTGCGAACTGCCGCGCGCGCCGGAATCCGCCATCATGAAGATGGGGTTGAAGGCCTCCTGGTTCCGCGCATCGTCCCCCGCGCCGAGCTCTTTCATCATCTCGTTGGCCACCTGCTCGGTCACATGGGCCCAGATATCGATGACCTTGTTATAGCGCTCGCCGTTGGTAATGAGGCCCTCACCGTACTGCTTCTCGATCTCGTTGACCTCCCGCTGAGCCTTGGTGATCAACTCTTCTTTCTTCGTCGGGATGTGCATATTGTCGATGCAGATCGACACTCCCGCCTTCGTGGCATAGTAGAACCCGATATCCTTGATCTTATCCAACAGGATGACCGTCTCTCGATGGCCGGCCTGGCGATAGGCCGTGTCGATCAGCTTGGTCATCTCCTTCTTGGTCATCAACTGATTGGCATGCAAGAACGGAATCGTGGCCGGCAAGATGGCTCCCAGGAGCACCCTCCCGACCGTGGTCGCCACCAGGGCTCCCTCGACGCGGACCTTGATCTTCGCATGCTCCTCCACCTCCCGCGCGTCATAGGCCATCCGGACTTCATCCGGCGACGAAAACACTTTCCCTTCGCCCTTCGCACCGGCCCGTTCCTTTGTCAGCCAATAGCAGCCCAGCACCATGTCCTGGGAAGGTACCGCGATCGGCTTCCCGTTCGCCGGTGACAGGATATTGTTGATAGACATCATCAGGACACGGGCCTCGATCTGGGCTTCGACCGAGAGGGGCACGTGAACCGCCATCTGGTCGCCGTCGAAGTCGGCGTTGAACGCGGCGCACACCAACGGGTGCAGACGGATCGCTTTTCCCTCGACCAACACCGGATCGAACGCCTGAATGCCGAGCCGGTGGAGGGTGGGAGCGCGGTTCAAGAGGACGGGATGTTCACGGATGACTTCGTCCAGCACGTCCCACACTTCCGGACGCTCTTTGTCGACCAGGCGCTTCGCGCTTTTAATAGTCGTCGCTGCACCGCGTTCCTCCAACTTGTGAAAGATGAACGGCTTGAACAACTCCAGCGCCATCTTCTTCGGCAGCCCGCACTGGTGGAGGCGGAGCTCGGGGCCCACCACGATGACCGAGCGGCCGGAATAATCCACGCGCTTCCCGAGCAGGTTTTGTCGGAAGCGGCCCTGCTTTCCCTTCAGCATGTCGCTCAGCGACTTCAGGGGCCGCTTGTTGGGGCCGCGAATCGCCCGTCCTCGCCTTCCATTGTCGAACAGCGCGTCAACCGCCTCCTGGAGCATGCGCATCTCATTGCGGATGATCACCCCGGGCGCCTTCAGCTCGATCAGCCGCTTCAGCCGATTGTTCCGGTTGATCACGCGTCGGTAGAGATCGTTCAGGTCCGACGTGGCAAACCGCCCTCCGTCCAGTGGTACCAGGGGGCGAAGTTCAGGGGGGAGGACCGGGATCACGTCCATCACCATCCACTCCGGCTTGTTGCCGGACTTGCGAAACGCTTCGATCACCTTCAGGCGCTTCGCGTACTTTTTCTTGAGCGTAGCCGACGTGGAGTTCTTGGCTTTGACTTGCAGGTCGTCCCACAGGGCATTGATGTTGATCTTCCGCAGCAAGTCCCGGATTGCTTCGGCCCCGATGCCGGCCTTGAAGGCGCTCAACCCATGTTCATCTTGACGCCTTCGAAAGTCTTCCTCCGTCAGTAGTTGCTTCTCCCTGAGATCGGTATCACCAGGATCGGTCACCACATAACTTTCGAAGTATAGGATTTTCTCGAGGTGCTTGAGGCTCATATCCAAGAGCGTGCCGATCCGGCTCGGCACGCCTTTCAAGAACCAGATATGCGCCACCGGGGCCGCCAGCTCGATGTGCCCCATCCGCTCCCGACGCACCTTGGATTGGATCACTTCGACTCCGCACTTATCGCAGACGATGCCGCGGTGCTTCATCCGCTTGTACTTGCCGCAATTGCACTCCCAGTCCTTGATGGGCCCGAAGATTTTGGCGCAGAACAGCCCGTCCTTCTCCGGCTTAAAGGACCGATAGTTGATCGTCTCCGGCTTCTTCACCTCGCCATACGACCACGACCGGATCTTTTCCGGAGAGGCGATCCGAATGCGTATGGAATCGAACGACACGGAATCGCGAGGCTTCTCAAACAAGGTATATACGCCTTCCAAGGTTTATTCCTCCTTGTGGCTGTTAGTACTCACTCCGTCCAACATTCCAGCTCTCTTATTCTTCAGCGGGTGGCCGGATTGATTCCTCACTGCGCGCATCATCGACCCGTTGCACCGGCCCATTGCAACCAGAAAAGCTAATGGGGACCCCGAGCAACGGGTGCCCCGGCACATTCCGATCGTGCGCGCTGTGCGAGCACGGGAGTCAACCTGCCCCCTCCCTTCAGTCCTTCGCCTTGGTCAATTCGACGTCTAGCCCCAGACTCTGCAGCTCTTTCACCAGCACGTTGAACGACTCCGGTAGGCCCGGTTCCAGGAAGTTCTCCCCCTTGACAATCGCCTCGTAGATGCGCGACCGACCCGGCACGTCATCCGACTTCACGGTGAGGAACTCCTGCAGGGTGGAGGCCGCCCCATACGCCTGCAGCGCCCAGACTTCCATCTCGCCCAATCGCTGCCCGCCGAACTGGGCCTTGCCGCCCAGTGGCTGCTGGGTGACCAGCGAATACGGCCCGATCGACCGAGCATGGATTTTATCGTCCACGAGGTGGTGCAACTTCATCATGTACATGTACCCGACGGTGACCGGGCTCCCGAACGGCTCGCCGGTCCGCCCGTCGTAGACCGTGGATTGACCGCGCGGCGACAGTTTCGCTTTCTTCAACAGATCCTTGATCTCTTTTTCCGACGCTCCGTCAAACACTGGACTGGAGACTTGGATCCCCAGGGCTTTGGCCGCCCACCCAAGATGAGTCTCGAGAATCTGCCCCACGTTCATGCGCGACGGAACCCCCAGCGGGTTCAACACGATCTCGACCGGCGTGCCGTCCGGCAAGTACGGCATGTCTTCCTCCGGAAGAATCCGCGAGACGACGCCTTTGTTCCCGTGCCGACCGGCCATCTTGTCACCGACCGACACCTTCCGCTTCATGGCGATGTACACCTTGACCAGCTTGATCACGCCGGGCGGCAGTTCATCCCCCCGCTTCAGTCGCCCGACTTTTTCATCGTACAACGTCTGGAGGATCTCGCTCTGCTCCTTGGCCAGCCGTTCGATTTCCTCGAGGTGCTTCTGCTCGTCAGGATCGCTCAGAATGATATGCCGGACATTGTCGTCTGAGAGCTTCTTCAGGATCTCGGCGGTCAACTTCCCCTTCTTTTTGAGGATCACGTCGCCGCCTTCGGGGTCCATGAGGTCTCGCCCCACGTCTTTCCCCAGCAGCAGCTTGCGAATCTTCTTGTTCTTTTCTTCCTCGATGATGCGCAACTCGTCTTGGTGATCCCGTTGCAGCTTCAGGACGTCCTCGCTCTCGATGCTCTTGGACCGCTCATCCTTGTCCAGCCCTTTGCGAGAAAAGATCTTGACGTCCACCACAATGCCCTCGACGCCAGGCGGAACCTGGAGCGAGGTGTCTTTGACATCGCCCGCTTTTTCGCCAAAGATCGCCCGGAGCAATTTCTCCTCTGGTGTCAACTGCGTTTCGCCCTTGGGAGTCACCTTCCCGACCAGGATATTCCCCGGCTTGACCTCAGCCCCGACGCGAATGATCCCGCTCTCGTCGAGGTTCCTTAGCGCCTCCTCCCCGAGGTTGGGGATATCGCGGGTGATATCCTCTTTCCCCAACTTGGTGTCGCGGGCGTCCACTTCGAACTCTTCGATATGAATGGAGGTGAACGTGTCCTCCCGCACAAGCTTTTCGCTGATCAGGATGGCGTCCTCGAAATTAAACCCGCCCCAGGGCATGAACGCCACCAGCACATTTTTCCCCAGCGCCAGTTCGCCCTGATCAATGGCCGGCCCATCCGCCAACACCTGCCCTTTCTTCACCGGCTGCCCGACGCGAACCACCGGCGTCTGCGTGATGCAGGTATTTTGGTTCGAACGTTGGAACTTGATCAGGTCGTACACATCCAGGCCCACGTCGCTCTTCCGGCTCCCCTCTTCCTTGTTCCGGTGTTCCGTTCGTACGACGACGCGGGTGGCATCCACGCTCTCGACGACGCCCGACCGCTTTGCCTGGACCACATACCCGGAGTCCCTCGCCACGACCGCCTCCATGCCGGTTCCGACCAGCGGGGCCTCCGTTCGAATCAAGGGCACGGCCTGCCGCTGCATGTTCGAGCCCATGAGCGCCCGGTTGGCGTCATCATGTTCCAAGAAGGGAATCATCGCCGTCGCGACGCTGACCACTTGCTTGGGCGACACATCCATATACTCAACTTTATCGGGAGTGGCGGTAATAAACTCGCCCCCGAACCTGGCTGAGACCGTTTCCGACACCAGCCGGCCCGACGCATCCAGCTTCGAGTTGGCCTGCGCGATCACGTATCGCTCGCCTTCGATGGCGGACAGAAATTCGATCTCGTCGGTCACCCGTCCTTTGCGGACCCTGCGGTAGGGCGCCTCGATAAACCCGAAGCCGTTGATCCGCGCATAGGTGGCGAGCGAGGTGATCAACCCGATGTTCGGCCCTTCCGGCGTCTCGATCGGGCAAATGCGGCTGTAATGCGACGGGTGCACATCGCGCACCTCGAACCCCGCGCGCTCTCGGGTCAGCCCTCCCGGCCCAAGAGCGGACAACCGACGCTTATGGGTGATCTCGGCCAGCGGGTTTGTCTGATCCATGAACTGGGACAGCTGACTGCTGCTGAAGAACTCCTTGATTGCCGCCACCACCGGTTTGGCGTTGATCAGGTCATGCGGCAACACCGTCTCCATGTCCAAGAGGTTCATCCGCTCCTTGATGCTCCGCTCCATCCGCACCAGGCCTAGCCGGAACTGGTTCTCCAGCAACTCGCCCACGGAACGGACTCGCCGGTTTCCCAAATGGTCGATGTCGTCGATCTCACCCTTGCCCATCTTCAGGTTGACGAGGTACCGAATGACCTCGACAATATCCTGAGGCATCAGCGTCCGGTGCTCGAGCGGGAGATCAAGGCCCAGCTTTTTATTCAGCTTGAGCCTGCCTACCGGCGAGAGATCATATCGCTTGGAGTTGTAGAAGAGGTTGTCGAAGAGCACTCTGGCGGTCTCGATCGACGGCGTCTCTCCAGGCCGCAGACGCTTATAGATCTCCACCATCGCCTCTTCC